>Ga0180215_1000384_pt1 | contig 57619 bp, 53 predicted proteins | sample eDN3rd37CBELigBY_FD_128871 | JGI IMG/M metagenome (GOLD analysis project Ga0180215, IMG submission 128871) | Enriched backyard soil microbial communities from Emeryville, California, USA - eDNA 3rd pass 37_C BE-Lig BY (version 2) (version 2) | ecosystem: Environmental > Terrestrial > Soil >... | reverse complement strand
CTGGCTAGACCAACGCGACATCGCCGGCTACTATCTCGGTTACGCCAATCAGTTCCTCTGGCCGCTCTGTCACCTGCGGCCGGCGCTGACGCGGGTGCGCGCGCGGCACTGGGAGCGGTACCGCAGGGTCAACCGTCGCTTCGCGGATGCGGTGCTGGACGAGGTGAGGGGTGGGGGGGCGGCGGTCTGGTTCCACGATTATCACCTGGCGTTGGCGCCCGGGTTCGTGCGGGCGCTGCGCCCGGATCTGACGCTGGCGCACTTCTGGCACATCCCCTGGCCTCCGCTCGAGATCTTCCTGGTGACCCCGCAGGCGAGCGCCCTTCTCGAGGGGTTGCTGGCGAACGACCTGCTCGGTTTCCACCTCCAGTCGTACTGCGACCGTTTCCTCGATTGCGTGGAGTCGATCTTGGGGGCGGAGGTGGACCGGGAGCAGGGGCGCGCGACCTACCGCGGGCATACCTGTACGGTGCGACCGTTCCCCATCTCGATCGACGTGGAAGCGCTGGAGTCGGTGGCGCGGCGCCCCGGGATCGAGACGCAGATCGCGCGGCTGCGCGAGCGCTACGTAGGCCCGGGGGGGCTGCTGGCGGTCGGCGTCGATCGGATGGATTATTCGAAGGGGCTCCCGGAGAAGTTGAAGGCGCTGGACTTTCTCTGGGAGCGCTACCCGGAGTTCCGCGAGCGAGTGACCTTCGTGCAGGTCGCGGTCCCGAGCCGGACCGACATCGCCGCGTACGATGAGTTGACGCACAAGGTCGAGCGGCTGGTCTGGGAGCTCAACGACCGCTACGGCACCTCGCGTTGGCGCCCCGTTCACCTGGTCAAGCGTTCGCTCTCGGCGGAGCGGTTGACGGTCCTCTACCGGGCGGCCGACCTCTGTATCGTTAGCTCGTTGCAAGATGGGATGAACCTGGTGGCCAAGGAGTTCGTGGCCTGCCAGGGGGCGGACGGGCACGGGGTGCTCCTCCTCTCGCGCTTCGCCGGCGCGGCCGAAGACCTGGACGGGATGGTGGTGGTCAACCCCTTCGACCCCGAGGACTTCGCGCAGCGGATCCGGGACGCGTTGGAGATGCCGCTCGCGGAGCGGCGCGCGCGGATGCGGCGGCTGCGGGCGTCGCTACGTCCGATCCACGACTGGATGGCGGATATCTTCCGCTGCTGGGGGGCGCTCCGGCGGGGAGGGGCGTTGCAGCCGGCCGAGGGACACGAGGTCAGGTAATCATCGGGAAAGTTGCGGCGGGCGACGTCGTCCTGTGGCTCGCTTCTCCATGTATCGCAATCCGGGTGAGGGGGGATAGTGATCGCCTACCAATCGATCCAGCGCAAGCGTGATGGCGGGGTGCTGACGCCGGAGGAGGTGACCGAGCTCTTCACGTCGTACGCGGAGGGCCGGCTCCCCGACTACCAGATGTCGGCGTTCCTGATGGCCGTCTACTTCCAGGGGCTCGCGCCGACCGAGCTGGCGGCGCTGGTCGATGTGATGGTACGGTCTGGGGAGGTCCTGGACCTTAGCGATCTCCCCGGGATCAAGGTGGACAAGCATTCCACCGGCGGCGTCGGCGACAAGGTTTCGCTGGTCCTGGCGCCGCTCGTGGCGGCGCTCGGGGTGCCGGTCCCGATGATGTGCGGCCGCGGTCTCGGCCATACGGGTGGGACGGTGGACAAGCTCGAGGCGATACCGGGGTTCAGGACCGACCTGTCGCTGACCGAGTTCCGATCACTTCTCGAGCGGAACGGAGCGGTGCTGATGAGCCAGACGGAGGAGATCGCGCCGCTCGATCGCCGTCTCTACGCGCTGCGCGACGTCACCGCGACGGTCGAGTCGATCCCGCTGATCGCCTCCAGTATCATGAGCAAGAAGGTGGCGGAGGGGGTCGATGCGCTGGTGCTGGATATCAAGGTCGGGGGTGGCGCCTTCATCCCGGAGCTCGATCGGGGGCTGGAGCTGGCGCGGACGATGATCGGGATCGGGGAGGCGTATGGCCGGGAGGTGGTCGCGTTGGTGACGGCGATGGACAGGCCGCTCGGGTACGCGGTGGGGAACGCTCTCGAGGTCGAGGAGGCGGTCTTCACGTTACAGGGTGAGGGGCCGGCGGATCTGCGGGAGGTCACGCTCGCGCTGGCCGCAGAGATGCTGGTCCTGGGCGGGGTTGCACGGGACCGGGCCGAGGCGCGTGTCGCCGCCGCGGCCGCGTTGGGCGATGGGCGGGCGCTGGAGAAGATGCGGGCGATCATCGAAGCGCAGGGTGGGAACCCCGCGGTGCTGGACGACCCGGCGATCCTCCCGCATGCGCCGGTCTGGCACGTCGTCGAGGCCGGCAGGTCGGGGTACATAACCAGGATAGACACTCGCCGTGTGGGCGAGATCGCGGTGGAGCTGGGGGCGGGGAGGGCTGTGCTCGGCGCGGCGATCGATCACGCGGTAGGGTTGCAGATCACCGTAAAGCCGGGGGACGAGGTGGTGGCAGGCGACGCGCTGGCGACCGTTTACGCGCGGACGAAAGGAGCCGCTCTCCGCGCGGCGGCTGCGCTGTCGGATGCGATCGCGATCGAGGCCGAGCCCGGTCCGGTCTTCCCGTTGATCGGCCGGCGGGTGACGAGCGCCGGGGTGGAGGTCTACCACCACCCCGGCTGATCGGCGTCAGGGGCGTTGCGGGGAGATCCCTCGGCCGCTCGTCGAGTCGGTCGGGACGGGCTCCGGGGTGGACGAGGTCGGTTGTGGCGTCGAGGCACGGACCCCGCGCAGCGGTACGCCGAAGAGCCCCGGCGTCTCCGCATCACACCCCTCGGTCGGCTCGGTGCCGGGGATGTAGTACTCGGTGTAGGCCCGATCCTGCGGACACCACTCGGTGGCCAGCTTCCCGGTCGACTTGTCGACGCGCCGCGCGATCAGCTCCGGCGGCATCGTCCAAGGCTCCGGGATCGGGCGGAGCGCGTTCTCGCCGACGTACACCCCCCGCATGAACTCGGCCCATACCGGGGCGGCGTACAGCCCCCCCTGCGCATTCGCGATGATCTCGCGCGGCATGTCGAAGCCGAACCAGACCGCCGCGAGGAGGTTGGGGGTGAAACCGACGAACCAGACGTCCGTCCCGTCGTTGGTGGTCCCCGTCTTCCCGCCGGCGGGGATGGTGTAAGGGAGGTTCCCGACGGCGGGGTTGCGCGCGGCATAGCCGGTGCCGTGGTCGAGCGCGGTGCGGAGCATGTCGGTCGCTATCGCCGCGGGGAGCGGATCGAGGACGCGTTCCTGCTCGGGTTTGGTCTCCCAGAGGACGCGCCCATCGGCATCTTCGACCCTGAGGATCGAGCGGGGGGAACTCCGGACGCCGTGGTTGGCGAAGGTCGTGTACGCGACAGCGACCTGGAGCGGGATCACATCCGCGGCGCCGATCGCGATCGAGGGGTAACGGGGGATCGGCGTCTCGATCCCCATCCGCCGCGCGTATTGGACGACGGTTTCGAGTCCGACCTCTTCGGCGAGCTTGATCGTGACTATGTTGATCGAGCGGCGCAGCGCCTCCCTGAGGGTCATGGGGCCGTTGAACTCGGGGGTGAAGTTCCGGGGTGCCCAGACGGTGCCATCCGCCTGCTCGATCATGAGCGGGGAGTCGTAGATGATATGCGAGGCCGGGATCCCGCTGGCCAGCGCGGCGGTGTAGACGAAGGGCTTGAACACCGAGCCGGGCTGGCGCAGCGCCTGGGTGGCGCGGTTGAACTTGGAGTCCTTGAAGTCGCGTCCGCCGACGAGGGCGCGGATCTCGCCGGTCGCGGGCTCGATCGCCACGAACATCCCCTGGAGGTACGGGGTCCTCCCCTCGTGCTGGCTCCCTCCCTTGGCGATCACATCGGCGTACTTCGGGTGCCGGTATCCCTTCTGCCCCTCGATTCGGTTCCAGCCGTTCTCCATCGCCTTCTGCGCGAGGCGCTGCATGTCGATGTCGAGGGTCGTGTAGACGCGGTACCCCTTACGGTAGAGGTCGGCGCCGTACCTGTTGTCCAGTTCGCGCCGGACCATCTCGACGAAGTAGGGGGCGAGCCCGCTCGTCCCGTCGTCGAAGGGCTCGACGGGGAGGGGTTCCTGCTTCCAGCGCTCGGCCTCCTCGGCGCTCATATACCCCTCGCGCACCATCAGCGAGAGGACGAGGTTGCGTCTTGCCAGGGCCTGGTCCGGGTTACGGAAGGGGGAGTAGTACTCGGGGCGGTTGATGATCGCCGCGAGGAGGGCCGCCTCGGCCGGGTTGATCTCGGTGGCGGCCTTGCCGAAGAGCCAGCGCGAGGCCGACTCGATCCCGTGGTGCCCGCGCCCGTAGTTCACCTGATTGACGTACGCCTCGAGGATGGCGTCCTTGGAGTGGACCTTCTCGAGCTCGATCGCCACGCGCAATTCCTTGAGCTTGCGGCGGAACTTCTTCTCGAAGCCGAGCTCGGTCTGGAACATGTGCCGGGCGAGCTGCTGGGTGATGGTGCTGCCGCCGCTGGAGATGCGACGTCTGACGATCAGCTCGGCCACCGCCCGTGCGATCCCCCGGGGATCGTAGCCGCCGTGCTGGTAGAAGCGGCGGTCTTCGATGGCGATGAACGCTTTGGTCACGTAATCCGGGAGGGCTTCGATCGAGACCGGGGTCCGGCGCTCCTGGAAGAGCTCGGCGATCAGGCGGCCGTCGTGGGAGAGGATCTTGGTCGACTGCTGCGGCTCCCAGACGTAGATCTGAGCGCTGGAAGGACATTGGTCGCAGACGTTCCTCCAGCTGCCGATGGCCAGTCCCGCGGCGAGCGAGCCCAACGTGAGGAAGGTGAGGGCGGCGGCCGCGTAGAGGCCGGGGTGCGACCTGGGGGAGAGGAGTTCGGCGAACTTTTTCTTGCGGGGCATGACGTCTATACGGTCCGAGCGAATCGTAGCTGCAAATCGCGTGTTACACCGGAATATTGGGAAGGGTCGCCGCGAGAGGAAAGGGGAGCCTGGAATGGAACCTGCCCCGCTGGCCTGTGTCGTGGTCAGTCGTATTCCCTTGGCCCGGCCGGGGCCGAGTGGCCGGTGGTGCCGGGAGGTCAGGTCGAACGATGCGTGAAAGAAGAACTCCGTCCCACGCGAGCTATGGCGCGGATTACACCCATAACCTACGTTGGGGCTACCGGCCCGGCCGTGGGGAGGGGACCGCGGACGATCCGTACATGTCCGGCGGTTCGTTCGGGGTCGGCTACGGCCGGGCTAACACCCCTGGCCCGCATGGCCCTCCTACGCCGCATGGTAGGGGTGGGCCGGGGCGGTCGCGTCCGCGGCGGAGCCCCGGGACCGCGGCGCGGGACTATGGCCAGGCGTTCCCCTACTTCGGGAGCGCGGCGGCGCCGGAGGCGGCGCAGGGGTATCCGCCGGGGGACTCGCTCGTCCCCGAGAGCCACGAGAGGCCGGGACGGTCGACACGCAACTGGTACGATGCCGACTACGACGCGCCTGGCGAGAGTGGCCGACGCCGCGCGCGGGGGCGGCGGCGCCGGTGGTGAGTCGGTAGCCAGGCGCGGTGCTGGGGGGCGGAGCGCCCGGTCGGCGGTCAGCCTATCGCGGTCAGTAGCTTGCCGAGCGCTGCGTGTATCGCCGGGTTTCCGGCGAGCACGGCGCCGCCCTTCAGGATATCGAGGGGGCCAGCGAGGGAGGTGACGATAGCACCCGCCTCCCGCGCGATCAGGGTCCCGGCCGCGATGTCCCAGGGGGCGAGGACGAGTTCCCAAAAGCCGTCGAAGTAGCCGGTGGCGAGGTGGCAGAGGTCGAGGGCCGCGGAGCCGGCCCGACGGATCCCCGAGGTATGGCGCAGCACCGCGTCGAACTGGCGGAGGTAGAGGGGGAGCCGGTCTCGGGCCTTGAAGGGGAACCCGGTCCCGATCAGGGCGTGATCGAGCCGCTCGACGGTGGATGCCCGGATCGGCTCTCCGTTCAGGGTCGCCCCGCCGCCGCGATACGCACGCCATTCCTCACCTGTCGCGCCCGAGACGACCGCGCCGGCGACCGGTTCGCCCCGGTGGAGTACCGCTACCGAGGCCGCGTACATCGGGTAGCGGTGCAGGTAGTTCGTGGTGCCGTCGAGGGGGTCGATGACCCAGGTCCAGTCATCGGATGTGGTGGAGCCGCCGCCGGTGCCCTCTTCGGCCAAGATAGTGTGGTGGGGGAGGTGGTTCCGGATGATGGCGACGATCTCCTCCTCGGCTTCGCGGTCGACGAAGGTGACGAAGTCGGCCGCCCCCTTCTCGGCCCAGGCCGCGGGGTCGACCTTCCCCAGGTGTTCACGGTGTACGGCGACGGCGGCGCGCGCCGCGGTGACGGCGATCTCCGCGAGCCAGCGCGGATCGGGCATCTCGGTCATATGCTCAATAGAAATTTCACGGTTCCCAACTCCACTCGTGCGTGGTAATTTAGGGAAGGACCACCGAACGTACAGGACTCGAGATGTCGAAGAAGCGAGTATTCAGTGGGATGCAGCCCTCTGGCGAGGCGCACCTGGGCAACTATCTCGGTGCGCTGCGGCAGTGGGTGAAGTTGCAGGACGAGGCGGAGTGTATCTTTTGCGTGGTCGACTACCACGCGATCACGGTAGGGTACGATCCGGCGCTGCTGCCGCAGCGAGTCTTCGATATGGCGGTCAGCTATCTGGCCGCGGGGCTCGATCCGGACCGGTGCACGATCTTCGTGCAGTCGGACGTGCCGGAACACACCGAGTTGGCCTGGTTGCTGAACACCGTCACCCCGCTCGGCGAGTTGGAGCGGATGACGCAGTTCAAGGACAAGGCGGATGGGGTCGAGACGGTCCCGGCCGGGCTCCTCAACTATCCGGTATTGATGGCCGCCGACATCCTGATATACCGTGCCGAGCTGGTCCCGGTCGGGGAAGACCAGCTGCAGCATCTCGAGTTGACGCGTGAGATCGCCCGGCGCTGGAACCGTCAGTTCGGCGAATACTTCCCGGAGCCGCAGGGGGTGCTGGGGGATGCCCGGCGGATCCGCGGGCTCGACGGCTCGGCGAAGATGAGCAAGTCGCGGGGGAATACGGTCGGGATGCTGGACGAGCCGGAGGCGATCGCGGCGCGGGTGCGCACGGCGGTGACCGATCCGCAGCGGGTGCGGCGACAGGACCCCGGGCGGCCGGAGGTTTGCAATGTCTATACATTGCATGGGTTCTTCACGTCGCCCGAGCAGCGTGCGGAGATCGATGCCGGGTGCCGGGCGGCGACGCTGGGGTGCGTGGAATGCAAGCGGCAGCTGGCGGCCGGGATCGCGGATCATTTCGCGCCGATGCGGGAGCGGGCGGCGGAGCTGAAGGCGCGGCCGGAGTTGGTCCACGAGATCCTGGGTGACGGCGCGGCGCGTTGTCGTCGTCTGGCCCAGGAGACGCTGCGCGAGGTCCGCGAGCGGATGGGGTTCGGGGAGCGGACCGGGAAGGTCGTGGCTGGCGTTTGAGCCGTGCGCCCCGAGTCGGGGCCGGGCCGGGGAGATCACCGCGGCGGGCCCCTCGTACTGGAGGAGGCGCAATGAGCAGGGAACGTCCCGCGCCGGGGTCGCACCGGCTACCGAACGAGTTGGAGGGCGAGGAGCGTAGTCTGGAGGCTTTGCGGGCGCGTCGTCTCGCCCAGGAGCCCGGGTTGGAGGCGGCCGGCCCCACCCAACCGCTGGCCGATGGCGTACTCGTGCAGGTTTGCTTACAATGCGGCAAGGAGTACCTTTTCGACGAGTCGCAGCCGCCGGCCGACCTCCGCTGCGAGAAGTGCGGGAACCAGGTGTTCCGGTCGTTCTTCACGGTCCGTGGGCACGACGAGGTGGAAGCCGACTTCCGCGCCGCCACTGAGCGTGACCTGGCGCCCGACGATACCGAGGCCGACGTCACGCGAGCCGACGTGATGGATCTCAACAACTTATAGATAACGAGACAATGGCAGAACCACGGTTTACGGGGGCCGGCGTCGCGCTGGTCACGCCTTTCGATGGGCGGGGAATCAACGAGTCAGCGTTGCGAGCACTGGTGGCGTTCCATCACCGGGAGGGGACGGACGCCTTGGTCGTCTGTGGCTCGACGGGGGAGGCGGCCACGATGTCGCCCGCGGAGCAGAGACAGGCCCTCGAGATCGTGCTGGATGCCAACGCCGGGAAGCTTCCGGTGATCGCCGGGTGCGGGGGTAGCAACACGGCGGAGGTGGTGAAGCTCGCGGTCCAGGCCCGGGAGGCGGGTGCGGACGCTCTCCTGGTCAGCGCGCCGCCTTACAACAAGCCGACGCAGCGCGGGTTGATCGCGCATTACCGGGCGGTAATGGATGCCGCCGACCTACCCGTCGTCGTCTACAACGTGCCGAGTCGTACGGCGGTCAACATCCTTCCCGCGACGATCGCGGAGCTGGCGGAGGACAGCCGGGTGATCGCGGTCAAGGAGGCGTGCGGGGACATCGTGCAGGTGGCGGAGCTAGCGCGGTTGGTGGGCGATCGGGTAGCGATCTGGAGTGGGAACGACGATCAGATCGTCCCGATCCTGGCGCTCGGCGGGACCGGGACGATCAGTGTGCTGGCGAACGTGGCGCCGCGCGACACGAGCCGGATGGTGCACGAGTTCCTGGCCGGTAGGGTCGCGGAGGCGCGGGCGCTGCAGCTCAAGTATCTGCCGGTGGTCAAGGCGCTCTTCGCGGAGCCGAACCCGATCCCGGTGAAGGCGGCGGTCGAGTGGCTCGGCTTCGAGGTCGGGGAGGTGCGGCTCCCGCTCACCCCGGTCTCCCCGGCGGTCCGCGAGCGGCTGGTCGCCGCGCTGGAAGAGGTCGGTCTGCGGCCGGAGCGTCACTGATGGCGACCAAGATCGTGGTGTGCGGCGCCGATGGCCGGATGGGCCAGGCGGTGGCGGCGGTGGCCGCGGGGGAGGCGGAGCTGGAGCTGATCGGCGGGTTGGTGCGCGAGGTTGGGGATGGACGGGGTATCGCGGGTTATAGCCGGGTGACGACCCCGGAGGCGGCCGGCCCTCTCATCGAGGGGGCCGACCTGGTGCTGGACTTCTCGGCGCCGGCGCTCCTCGCGCGGTTGTTGGACGCGCAGTCCGGGGCGCTGGAGGGTCGCGCGCTGGTGGTCGGGACGACCGGGTTGGATGAGGCGCTACAGCGTCGCCTGAGGGAACTCTCGCAGCGGGCGGCGGTCCTGGTGGCCGCGAACTTCAGCCTGGGGGTGAACCTCCTGCTGCAGTTGGTGGAGGAGGCGGCGCGGGCGTTGCCGGCGGATCGCTTCGATGTGGAGATCATGGAGGCGCACCATCGCCACAAGGTGGATGCGCCGAGTGGCACGGCGCTGGCGCTGGGGGAGGCGGTCGCGCGGGGGCGGGGTGAGAAGTTGGAGGAGGTGCGGCGGGATGGCCGGAGCGGCGAGACCGGTGCGCGGCCTCGCGGCGAGATCGGGTTCCACGCTCTGCGTGGTGGTACGGTGGCGGGCGAGCACAGGGTCTTCTTCCTGGGTGGCCGGGAGCGGCTCGAATTCGCGCACAGCGCCGCCGATCGCGCGCTCTTCGCGGAGGGCGCGCTGGTGGCGGCGCGATGGTTGGCCGGCCGTGCGCCGGGGTGGTACACGATGCGGGACGTGTTGCGGGGGTGAGGATGGATTTTCAACAGATACGTGATATCATCGCGAACTCCAAGAAGAAGACGCCGGTTCGTGCGTTCCTGCGCCACGACGGAGAGTTGTCGGTGGAGCCGTCGGAGGATCTCCTCGTCTTCCCGACCGGCGCCGGTACGACGATCCTGATCGGCGATTGGCGGGAGGTGGCGGAGGTACTGCGCCGCGAGGGGGCGCGGATCAGGTACCATTACGTAGAGAACGACCGGCGCAACTCCGCCGTTCCGCTCCTCGACCTCAAGGGGTTGAACGCCCGCATCGAGCCGGGTGCGGTGATCCGGGAGGGGGTGGAGATCGGCGACAACGTCATCGTCATGATGGGCGCCGTGCTCAATATCGGGGCGGTGATCGGCGCCCGGACGATGATCGACATGAACGTGGTGGTCGGCGCCCGCGTGCTGGTGGGCGAGGATTGCCACATCGGCGCGGGGGCGGTCCTCGCCGGGGTCCTGGAGCCCCCGAGCGCCACGCCGGTGGTGATCGAGGACAAGGTCCTGGTCGGCGCGAACGCCGTGGTCCTCGAGGGGTGCCGCGTGGGGGCGGGGAGCGTGGTCGCCGCGGGGGCGGTGGTGGTGAACGACGTCCCCCCTGGGGTGGTCGTCGCGGGGCAGCCCGCGCGGATCCTGAAGCAGGTCGACGACCGCACTCTGAGCAAGACCGGTCTGGTCGAAGAGCTCCGGCGGCTGGGGGAGTAGGACGCGGCCATGGGCGGGTCGGCTCCCGATACCGCTACGTGGCTGACGATCTCCGGCGCTTCGAGTCTCGACCTGCTGTTGCGCCTACTCCTCGCGATCGTGCTCGGTGGTGCGATCGGGCTGGAGCGGGAGCTGAGCGACAAGCCTGCGGGGTTCAGAACCAACATCCTGATCTGCCTGGGCGCGGCGCTCTTCACCGAGATGTCGGTCCTGGTCGCGACGGTCGGATTGGTGCCGGCGGGGGCTGGTGACCCGACCCGCATCGCCGCGCAGATCGTGAGCGGGATGGGGTTCCTGGGGGCGGGGACGATCCTGCAGGCGCGCGGGAGTGTGCGCGGCTTGACGACCGCGGCCACGATCTGGACGGTCGCGGCGATCGGTGTGGCCGCCGGCGCCGGCGCGTACTGGTTGGCGATCGGGGCGACGTTGCTCGTCATCCTCGTCCTGGTCATCCTCGCCAGGGTCGAGAGGTTGGTCCTGCGGCGCAGATCCGAGCGGCTCGTGCAGGTCGTCTTCGGTCCGGATCCCGGGCAACTCGAGCGGCTCGGGGAGTTGCTCGGCGAGGCCGGGTACCGGTCCGAGCTCCTGGCGGTGGAGAAGGGGGAGGTGGGGCTCGTGGCGACCCTACGGGCGACGGGGCCGCGCAGTCGCTGGGAGGAGATGATCCGGCTGCTCCTCGAGTATCCCGGTGTGACGAAGGTGACGCCGATCTGAGCCAGGGGCGCGTCGGCGGGTCGGGAGCGGGGACGCGAGCGATCGACCGGATGGCGGCACGGCCCGCTCGGGTACGGCGGGACCGGTTTGGAGAATCAGATAGCTTCGATAGTAGAGCGATGATCGAGGTGATCCTCAAGGCGGCGATCCAGCAAGGCGCCTCTGACGTTCATATCAAGGCGGGCGACGTCGTTCGGGCCCGGATCCGGGGCGAGCTCCTCCCGCTCACGAAGCAGCAGCTCTCCCCGGTGCAGACGAAGCAGCTCGTCTTGCAGCTCCTACCGGAGTGGGACCGCGACAAGATCGACCAGATCCGTGACTACGACTGCTCCTGGGGGCTCCCCGGCCTAGGCCGTTTCCGGGTCAACATCCTGCGCCAGCGCGGCACCTTCTCGATAGTCCTGCGCGTGATCCCGATCCAGATCCCGACCTTGGAGGAGTTGAAGCTCCCGCCGGTCTTGGCACGGATCTGCACCTCCGACCGCGGGCTCGTCCTGGTGACGGGGATCACCGGCTCCGGGAAGAGCACGACGCTGGCGGCGATGATCGGCCACATCAACCAGCACCGGCGCCGGCACATCATCACGCTGGAGGACCCGATCGAGTTCCTGCACCGCGATCTGAACAGCTCGATCACGCAGCGGGAGATCGGGACGGACACCGACAGCTTCGCGTCGGGGCTACGGGCGGCGCTTCGTGAGGACCCGGACGTCATCCTGGTCGGTGAGATGCGTGATCCCGAGACGATCGACATCGCGTTGAAGGCCGCGGAGACCGGGCACCTGGTCTTCTCGACGCTGCACACGCAGAACGCGGTGCAGACGATCTCGCGTACGATCGCCGTCTTCCCGCCGGAGGAGCAGGCGATGGTCCGGGCGCGGCTCGCCGAGACGCTGGTCGCCGTGATCAGCCAGCGGCTCCTCCCGCGGCAGCCGACCGGTCGGGTGGCCGCGGTCGAGGTGATGGTGGTCACGCCGACGATCCGGGACGCGATCGCCGATCCGAGCCTCGGGACCGAGATCCACGACCTGATCGCCGAGGGGCGCGAAACGTACGGTTCGCAGACCTTCGACCAGCACCTCATGGAGCTGGTGGCGGATGGGACGGTGGACTACGAGGTCGCGAAGGCGGCGGCGAACAACCCGTCGGACTTCGAGTTGAAGCTGCGTACCTTGGCCTGACCCGGAGGGCCGGGCCGGCCGCTGGGCGGCGTGGTCCGGCGGCGGGCGATTGCGCCCCGGGCGGCGCCGGGCTAATGTAATGTACTCTGGAGTTTCTGCCCCGTCGCGGCCGTGCTCGCCACGTTGCCGGCGGCGGGGTAGCGTGCGAAAAGAGAAAGTGTGCGATGAGTAGATATCGGTGCCTGGTCGTCGTCGGTACCCAGTGGGGGGACGAGGGGAAGGGCAAGATAGTAGACATGCTGGCCGAGGACGCCGGCGTGATCGCGCGGTACCAGGGCGGCGCCAACGCCGGCCATACGGTACACGTCGGCGATGATGAGTTCATCCTCCACCAGATCCCGTCGGGGATCCTGCACCCCGGGAAGCGCTGCCTCCTCGGTAACGGGGTGGTGTTGGATGTGGAGCAGTTCTTCGAGGAGCTGGATGGTCTGATCGCCCGGGGGATAGACGCCGAGCCGCGGGTCGGGATCAGCGGCCGGGCGCACCTCCTGCTCGAATACCACAAGCGTCTCGATCTGGCGAGCGAGGCGGCGCGCGGATCGGCGCGGATCGGGACGACCGGGAAGGGGATCGGGCCCGCCTACGAGGACAAGATCGCGCGGCGCGGGATCCGGGTCGGCGACCTGCGCAACCCGGAACGCGCGCGGACGGCGATCATCGACGCGGCGAACGCCGCCAACGTCCGGCTCGAGCGTAGTGGTGTCGCCCCCGTCTCCCCCGAAGGGGTAGCGGATCGGATCTTGGAGCTGCGCGACCGGATCCTCCCCCTCGTGACCGACGTCGGGTACGAGATCCACAAGGCGATCAAGGGCGGTGTCCCGGTGCTCCTCGAGGGGGCGCAGGGCGCGCTCCTCGACGTCGACCACGGGACCTACCCCTTCGTGACCGCCTCCACGACCACCGCCGCCGGCGCGGCGACCGGGACGGGGATCGGGCCGACGATGATCGACAGCGTCCTCGGCGTGATCAAGGCCTACACGACCAGGGTCGGGAGCGGGCCACTGCCGAGCGAGATAGAGGGTGAGCTCGGCAACCGGCTCCGCGAGCTCGGAGGCGAGTTCGGGGCGACGACGGGGCGGCCGCGCCGCTGCGGGTGGTTCGACGCCGTCGTCGCACGCTACTCGGCGCGCATCAACGGGCTGACCGCGCTCGCGCTCACCAAGCTCGACGTGTTGGACACCCTCCCGGAGATCCAGATCGTCACCGGTTACCGTGTAGGCGACGTCGTCCTCGACGACTTCCCGGAGGAGCTCGCCGTCCTCGAGGAGGTCACCCCGATCCTCGAGACGATGCCCGGGTGGGAGTGCTCGACCAGCGAGGCCCGTTCGCTCGCGGACCTGCCGCAGCGCGCCCGCGACTATATCGACCGGATCGCAGAGCTGACCGGCGTCCCGATCCACTACGTCGGGGTGGGGACGAAGCGGGAGCAGATCATCAAGGTCGGGTGAGGTGTACCACCGGAGAGCCCGGCCGCGCCCCGTGTGGGCGGCCGGGATCCCGGACCTTGAGGTTGCGGCCCGGATGCGCTATGATTAAGGGCTTTAGTAAGTGTAGGTAGGTAAAGCGAAGGGATGTTCGAAGAGCTTTCCGATAAGCTGAGCGGCGTACTCGACCGCTTCCGGCAGCGTGGCGTACTGACCGAGCCCATGATCCGAGAGGGGCTGCGGGAGGTTCGCCGTGTCCTGCTGGAGGCGGATGTGCACTTCCAGGTGACGCGCGATTTCTTGACGAAGGTCGAGCAGCGCGCGCTGGGGGAGAAGGTGCTCAAGTCGGTCGCGCCAGGCCAGCAGATCGTCAAGATCGTGCACGACGAGCTGGTCGCGTTGCTCGGCGAGAAGCGGGAGGGGCTCAAGGTCGCATCCGTCGGGCCGACGATCGTCTTGCTGGTCGGGCTGCAGGGCTCCGGTAAGACGACGACGGCGGGGAAGCTGGCGAAGCGGCTGGCGCGCGAGGGGAAGAATCCGCTCCTGGCGGCGCTGGACATCTATCGTCCCGCGGCGATCGACCAGTTGGAGGCGCTGGGGCGCCAGGTCGGGGTCCCGGTCTTCGCGGACCGGAACGAGCGGGACGTGGCCGTGCTGGCCAAGCGGGCGGTGGAGCAGGCGAACGCCGGGCGCCATCGGGTGGTGATCCTCGACAGCGCGGGGCGTCTGCAGATCGACGCCGAGATGATGGACGAGTTGAAGCGGGTGCAGGCGGCGGTGAAGCCGACGGAGACGCTCCTCGTCGTCGACGGTATGATCGGTCAGGATGCGGTCCGTATCGCGCAGGGGTTCAACGAGGCGTTGAGCCTGACCGGGGTGATCCTGACCAAGCTGGACGGTGATGCGCGAGGCGGCGCGGCCCTTTCGGTGCGCGGCGCGACGGGGGTGCCGATCAAGTTCGTGGGGATCGGGGAGCGTCCGGATGGGCTGGATGTCTTCGATCCGTACCGGATGGCCGATCGGATCCTGCAGCGCGGCGACGTGGTGGGGCTGGTCGAGCGGGCGCAGCAGGCGTTCGACGCGGAGGAGGCGCGGCGGCTCGAGAAGAAGGTCGCGAAGGAGGGGAAGTTCGATCTGGACGACTTCCTGGTCGCGATGCGGCAGTTGCAGAAGCTCGGGCCGCTGGAGGGTCTGCTGAAGATGCTGCCGGGTGTGAACAGCAAGGTCTTGAAGCAGGCCAACGTGGACCCGCGAAAGCTCAAGCATATCGAGGCGATCGTACTCTCGATGACGCCCGAGGAGCGGCGGCGTCCGGAGTTGTTGAACGGGTCGCGCCGCGCGCGGATCGCGCGGGGGTCCGGCCGCCCGGTCCAGGAGATCAACCGTCTCATGGACCAGTTCAAGCAGATGCAGAAGATGATGAAGCAGATGCGCAACATGGGGCTGGGGATGGGCGGCAAGATGCCGCGGCTGCCGCGGTTCCATTGATGTGCATGCCAACCTGAACAACCGAACCGAGACGCCATGTCTGTAAGAATTCGTCTCCGGCGCATTGGCCGGAAGAAGCAGCCGAGCTACCGGATCGTGGTGGCGCATTCGCAGGCGCCGCGCGGTGGCGCTTATCTGGACAACGTCGGCTTCTACAATCCTCGCCGTGATCCGGTCGAGCTGCGTGTGGATCTGGCCCGGGTGGATGCCTGGGTGGCGAAGGGTGCGCAGATGACGCCGACGGTGGCGTCGCTGGTGCGCCGTGCGCGCCGGGCCGAGGGCGAGGCTGCCGAGGCCGCGTCGGCGGAGTGAGAAGGTGGCGGCCCGCGCTCGGGGATCCGATGCGGCGGGCGACGCCGTGCCTCCCTCGGCCGGTGAGCGGCGGGGGATGCCGGAGCATCTGGTCGTAGGCCAGATCACGAAGCCGCACGGGACGAAGGGTGAGGTATTCGTCTGGCCGCTGACGGACGATCCCGATTATGTCTTCGCGGCCGGACGGGAGCTCCTGCTGGGCGATACGGATGGTACGCTCGGCGAGGAGCCGCTGGTGGTGAGGGTCGTTTCGACCCGGCCGTTCAAGCGGGGACTCCTGGTCCGCCTGGAGGGATACGGGGACCGGACGTCGGTGGAGCCGATGAGTGGCCGGTATCTGCTGGTCCCGGCCGGCGAACTCGCGCCGTTGGAGGAGGATGAGGTCTACTATCATCAGCTCCTCGGCCTCGAGGTGGTGACGGTGGACGGGGAGGTGGTCGGGCGGGTTCGGGAGGTCTACGAGACCGAGCCGGCGCACCTGCTCGAGGTGAAGGGTGCGGAGCGGGTGCATCTGATTCCGTTCGTGAAACGGATCATCAAGAAGTTGGATCTGGTTGAGGGCCGGCTGGTGATCAAGCCGCCGCCTGGGCTGTTGGATATCTGAGGGGCCGGTGTAGCTGGGCGAGAGATGCGGATCAATATTCTCAGCATCTTCCCTGAGTTCTTCACCGTTCCTCTCTCACTGAGCATCCCGGGCAGGGCGGCGGCGGCAGGGCTGGTGGAGTACCGTATCGTCGATCTGCGGGATTTCACGCACGACCGGCACCGGACGGTGGATGACCTGCCGTATGGGGGCGGCACCGGGATGGTGATGAAGCCGGAGCCGTTCTTCGAGGGGGTGGAGGCGCTGGCGCCGAAGGGGCCGATCCTGTTGATGTCGGCGCGCGGCAAGCGCTTCGAGCATCGTGATGCGGTGCGCCTCTCGTTGGAGTCGGAGTTGACGTTCCTCTGTGGCCATTACAAGGATGTGGACCAGCGGGTCGCGGACGAGCTGGCCACGGAGGAGCTGTCGCTGGGAGATTTCGTGTTGAGTGGCGGCGAGTACGCCGCCCTGGCGATGACGGACGCCATCGTGCGGCTCTTGCCGGGTGCGTTGGGGGCGCACGAGTCGGCGGCGACGGACTCGTTCTACGACGAGGCGTTGCTCAGTCCTCCGTCATACACCAGGCCTCCGGTCTATCGGGGAATGGAGGTGCCGGAGGTGTTGCGCTCGGGCGATCATGCGCGGATCGCGGCCTGGCGCCGGATGGAAGCCGAGCGGCTGACGCGGGAGCGCCGCCCGGATCTGTGGGAGAGATACGTTCGTTCGAACGAAGAGGCTGCGGATGGTTGAGCGCTGGTGCTCACTCCCGCAGATACGCTCAGGAGGGTACGATGGATATTTTGAGGGCAGTGGTGAAAGATCAGCTCCGGGACGACATCCCGGACTTCGCCCCCGGCGATACGCTCCGGGTCAACGTGCGGGTACGCGAGGGTGACAAGGAGCGGATCCAGGTATTCGAGGGGATCTGCATCGCGCGCAAGCATGGTGGTGTGAACGAGACCTTCACGGTGCGGAAGATCTCGAACGGTGTGGGGGTGGAGCGTATCTTCCCGCTGCACTCGCCGACGGTCGAGTCGATCCGGGTGGTGCGCCGCGGTGTGGTGCGTCGCGCGAAGCTCTACTATCTGCGTAACCTGCGGGGCAAGGCGGCTCGTATCCGCGAGCGTCATCAGTGATCTGACGTGGCCTCGAGAGAGGGACGCAAAGCGGGCGGAAGCCCGACAGTGCGGCGACGTCCCCGCTCCGGGGGTGTCGCCGACTGTTTTGAGGTGGAGGAGTCGCTGCGGGCGCGAGGTATCGAGCGGATCGCGGGGATCGACGAGGTCGGCCGGGGCCCGCTGGCCGGTCCCGTCGTCGCGGTGGCTTTGATACTCCCGCCGGGGTGCCGGATCGAGGGGGCTACCGATTCGAAGCGGCTGACGGCGGGGGTGCGGGAGCGGCTCGCGGCCGAGATCGAGCGGTGTGCGCTCGCGCTGGGGATCGGTGCCGCGAGTGCGCGGGAGGTGGACCGGCTCAATATCCGGCGGGCGACGGAGCTGGCGATGCAGCGCGCGGTCGCCCGGTTGGCGATCCCCCCGGAACACGTGATCGTGGATGGGTTGCCGGTCCCGGCGTTGGGGGAGGCGCAGACGGCGGTCGTGGAGGGCGACCGGCTGGTGCATCTGGTCTCGTGCGCCTCGATCGTGGCGAAGGTGACCAGGGACCGGCTGATGCGGCGGTTGGCGCAGCGGTACCCCGGGTATGGGTGGGAGCGGAACGCGGGTTACGGGACGCAGGCGCATCTCGAGGCGCTCGCGCGCCTGGGGCCGACGCCCCACCACCGGCGCAGCTTCGCGCCGATCCAATACTCGCTGGAGCTCTCGTAGCGGGGAGTTCGGACGAAATGACCCATTCGGTTGATGGTGTTCGAGATATATGTTAGATTTGCCGATGGGTCGGTAGCTCAGTTGGTAGAGCACCGGACTTTTAATCCGAGGGCCCTGGGTTCGAGTCCCAGCCGACCCACTGGTGCGCCGCAATTACTTACGGGGTTGCGGCGCATCTTCGTGTCCGGCGCTGTGCCACCTATTTTGCCACTTGTTGGGCAGAGTAATACCAAATCCGGTAGCTCGGGCATCGCTCCGGCGGGGAGTACTCCCCTGGAGCAGAATTGCGCGGGAGGGAGCGGAGATCCCGCAGGGGCGGCACGCGCCGCCCCGAGGAGGCTCCGCGACCGGGCGCCTGGAGCGGAAGGGGAGTACTCCCCGCCTACGCTACAGGTCTTGAGCAGCCGTATTCGGTATAACACTCCGCTAGAGGTCAGAGAAACGCCCGCGAGAAACTCGGGGCAGGGAAGGCGTTACGGCTGTGTGGTCGCGCAGTTCTTGTGGACTATGGCCGGGAGCGCTGCGGCTCGAGTGGTCGTGCTAGCGGGGTGGACTATGGCAGCAGCGCAACGGCGGGGGTGGATCGCTTGCGCGAGTGAGAGAAACTTGCTCCCCCTACCGCCGCCACCCTTCCCCGCCACCCCGCAGCCCCTCCTCCCACCCGCCCAACCACCGCCTACCACCTCCAGCCCGGCCGCCGCCACCCTCGGCCCACCCTTGCTCGGACAGTCTCTCGCTCGCTTCAGCGATCCACCCCAGCGCCTCCGCTTCGGGCAGGGGAAGACGGAGGTGCGGCCCCGACCCCCGATCCCCGAATCCCGACCCCCGAATGCCGAATGCCAACCCCCGAATGCCGGGCCACAATCCGGACCTTAGATCCCCATCCCCGAATCCCAAGCGAATCCCCGCGCGTAGGGGAGTACACCCCGCCGGAGCGATCGATCTACCGGACTAGATATCAGACCTTTCCATCGTCCCTCGCCTCACGCCGCGCCCAGTGTAGGAAGACGATCGTGGTGGCGGCGAAGAGGATGAATGCGCCCACGACCTCCATCATGAGGCCGGCGGTCTGCTGGTCGGAGATCGCGGCGATCCCGTTGACGCGGGGGGCGAGCTCGTAGACGGCGTAGACCGGGTACTCGGCGAAGGTCAGGTAGACGAAGATGGGCTTGCCGAGGATCAGCTGAGCGGCGATATAACCTACTTTGAGGAGGGGGTGCATCCACGGGCGCTCGGGGATGGGGGCGATGACCGGCCACCAGAAGATGAGCGCGGAGACGATCCAGGCGAGGTCGATCAGGAACGACCCGAGCTGGGTCGCCATCAGCGAGTCGGCCACGTGGGGGGTGTGCGTGACGATGATGACGGCGTTGAAGATGACGAGCGCGATGATGGGGTTGGTCAGGAAGCGCAGCGTCGTCGTCAGCGCCGGGCGTCGGCCGATGGGGGTGAACGCCTCGGCGGGGATCCCGTAGAGGAGGAGGGGCGGCACGATCAGGCCCATGTTGAGGAACTGGGCCATGTGGGCGCTGGCGAGGTAGCCGGCGCCGAGGGCGCCGATGGGCCAGTCGAGGGAGAGCCAGAGGAGGACCAGCCCGGAGACGAAGGACGCTATACGACGTCGTCTACTGGACTCCTCGCCGGGGCGAGCCGGGTTCGTTCGTAGGAGCTTGGAGTAGCCGACGGCGATGAGGATGATGAAGAGCCAGACCCCCGGGTAGGCCTGCCAGGACCAGCTCCAGGGTACGCCCTGCGCGGAGCACCACCACTGCATCAGTGACCTCCGTGTACGGCGTGGGGTGTGGTGGACTCGAGGGCGCGCTCGAGCTCGGCGTAGCCGACGACGGTAGCGTAGTAGTTGCGGGTACCGGCGTGGCGGAATCGGAGTTCGAGGGGCACGGTCTCTCCTGGGTTGAGCGGGTGTTCGATTCCGAGCAGCATGACGTGGTGGCCGCCGGGGTGCATGTGTACCGTGCCGCCGGCCGGGATCGCGAGCGACTCGATCTCTTCCATGGTGGTGATCCCGCCGTGGTCGACCTGGCGGTGTAACTCGGCTCGTTTCGCGCTGGAGGAGGCCACGCCGAGGAGCTCGTCATCGGTGGCGCCGTGGTTGGCGATCTCGAGGTATAGCGCGGCGACCTCGCCGCCGCCGGCGGGTGCGGCGATGACGGCTTTGGTGATCCTGAGATCCGGCCCCTGGCGCGCTAGTCTGGGCAGGTCGTGCGCCCAGTCGGCCTGTCTGGTGCCGAAGGGGTAGGCGAGCCGAGCCACGTTGTCGGTGCCGAAGGCAAGGATCTGGGAGGCGTGGCCTACGATGTAGTCGGTGCCGTTGCCGCCCTGTATCTGGGCCGTGGGGAGGCCGAAGGAGACCATGATGCGGTCGACCTCTGCGCGGGTCCCGGCGAGGCCGATGAAGCTGGGGTCGAAAGCGTCGAGCCACTGGCGGATGCGCGCGGGGGTATCACGCGCGGGGTCGGTGGAGACGAATACGACCTTGATGCGGCTCCGCACCTCCCACGGCAGGTCTTTGAGGACCGCGGCGAGGTTGGCCATATGGACCGGACAGACGTCGGGGCAGTGGGTATAGCCAAAGAATAGGAGAGTGATGTATCCTTCTGTCTCGGCCATGAAATGGAAGGGGCGGCCGTCTGTGTCGTCGAGCGTGAAGTCGACCTTGGGGGTGGGTCGATCCAGGGTGATGCCGCGGAACCCGCTTTCCCGTACGCGGCTCGCCGCGGAATCGGCGTCGTTGCGGTCGCACCCCCAGCCAGCGGCGCCGGCGATCACCGCGAGGGTGAGTGCCAGAGTCACGAACTTCTTCATCCCCGTCGTATGCATCGTCAAGAGTCGAAGGAGAGCGCGCCGGTCGGTCCGGGCGCCCGAAATCCTGATAGCAGTACCAGCGGTCACCGGAGAGGTTCCGGTGGGCGCGGTCGGCCGCGCGCCCGGGCGGTAGCGTCGGTACGCGCGGAGATCGTCGGCTAAAGATAGCTGTCTAAAGGCTTCGGCGCAGGTCTGGCAGGCGTGGCCGGTCGGGGTCGCCAACACGAGCGGCAGCAGAACTGTATACATTCTGATCGAGTTCAACGATTGGAAGGGGGTCGAGATGCGGGCGTTCGGGATCAGATCTTTGGGGCGGCTCGGGGCGCTGCTGCTGCTCTCGGTCGCTCCGGCGCTGGCGCAGGAATACGGCGCGAGCGACACGGCGCAGGCGGTCCATCTGCTGCAGCGGGCGACGTACGGGGTCCGGACGAAGGATCTGGAGGAGGTCCTGCGGATAGGGCCGGAGGCGTGGTTGGAGCGCCAGCTGCACCCCGAGCAGATTCCGGATGATGAGCTGGAGCAGCTGCTCAGAGAGTATCCCGGCGCGATCCTCCCGGTGGCGGGGGTCTACCAGCTCTACGGTCCCCCCTCCCGAGATGAGATTCCCGAGGGGGATTCGCTGAGCGCGGAGGCGGCGGCGCGGCGCCGTCAGCGGTTGGCGAACCAGAGGCGGGCGCGGCTGACCGCGGATCTGATGGCGGCGCGGCTGCTGCGGGCGATCCATTCGGAGCGGCAGCTGCAGGAGGTGATGGTCGGGTTCTGGTTAGACCACTTCAACATCCATCTCTCGAAAGGCCAGATCCGGTGGCTGGTGGGGGATTACGAGCGGAACGCGATCCGTCCGCACGTATTCGGCACCTTCGAGGAGTTGTTGATCGCGGTCGCGTCGCACCCGGCGATGCTCTACTATCTCGACAACTGGCGTAGCTCGGCGCCGCGGCCGGCGGTGGCGGCGCGGGCGGGGGGTGGCGCAGCGGCGCGGCGGGGCGCGGGGGTGGTCGGTGCGGCGAATACCGGTGTAGTGTCGGGGGGCAGGCAGCCGAGGGACGGCGCGGCCGGCCAGCAGCGGGAGGAGCGGGGGATCAACGAGAACTACGCGCGCGAGCTCCTCGAGCTGCACACCCTCGGCGTCGACGGCGGCTATACGCAGCAGGACGTGATCGAGGTCGCGCGGATCCTCACGGGTTGGACGGTACGGACGGAGCGGGTGCGGGGTACGGAGCGGGGGCGGACGTACGAGTACATCTTCCGTTCCACGATGCACGACGTCGGTGCCAAGGAGGTGCTGGGGGTGCGGTTCCCGGCGGGGGGCGGGGAGGAGGAGGGGGAGCGGCTCTTGAGGATGCTGGCCCGGCACCCGTCGACGGCGCGACACATCTCACGGAAGCTGGTGGAGCGTTTCGTGTCCGACGACCCGCCGCAGGAGCTGGTCGATACGTTGACGGCGGTGTACCTGCGGACGGGTGGCGATCTGCGCGAGGTGACTCGTACCCTGTTCACCTCGCCGGTCTTCCGGGATCCTGCCTACATGCGAGCCAAGATCAAGCGGCCGTTCGAGCTGGTGGTGAGCGCGATCCGGGCTACCGACGCGAAGTTGGTCGGGATGCAGGGGGTGACGCAGACGCTTCGCACCTTCGGTCATCTCCCGTACATGGAGCCGGCTCCGGCAGGCTACCCGGTGCAGAAGGCCGATTGGGTGAACAGTGGTGCGATGCTGAACCGGATGAACTTCGGGTTGAGCCTAGGGAACCGCACGCTGCGCGGGGTGGAGCTGCCGGAGGATGGCTGGTGGGAGGCGGCGGTACGGGCCGGTTCGCGCGACGAGATGGTCTCGGTGCTGGCCAACAAGATACTCCCCGGGGTGCCGACGGCCGAGCTCGAGTCGATCATCCACGAGGATCTCGCGGGGAACGTGGGGCGGACGAATTCGCGGCGGCTGGCGGCGCGGGCGCTCGGGTTGATCCTGGGCTCGCCGGAGTTTCAGCGGCATTGAACCAGGCGACGTAGCCAACAAAAGCAGAGGGGGGACAGATGTCAATCAACCGTCGGGTATTCGTGAGGCAGGGCGCGCTGGCCCTGTTGGCTCTCGGGTTCGCCCCCGAGTTCCTCTCCCGTTCGCTGCTGGCCGCGGCGCCTGGGAAGGGGAGGAAGAAGACGCTGATCTGCATCTTCCAGCGCGGCGCGGTGGATGGTCTGAGCATGGTAGTGCCGTTCGGGGAGAAGGCGTACAGGCAGAGCCGGAGCACGATCGCTATCCCGGCGCCGAGCCGGGAGGGGGTCGGGGCGCTCGACCTGGATGGTTTCTTCGGGTTCCACCCCGCCTTGCGCCCGCTCTACGAGCTCTACGGCCGCAACGAGCTGGCGGTGATCCACGCGGTGGGCTCGCCGCACCCGACGCGTTCGCACTTCGAGGCGCAGGATTACATGGAGACCGCGGTGCCGGGCGACCCTGGGGAGCGGACGGGGTGGTTGAACCGGATCCTGGCCGAGCGGGCCCGGGAGGGTGGTGATGGCAGGACGCTGGCGAACCCGGGGGCGCATGCGATGGACCATGCGTCGGCGCAGATCGCGCTCGCCGAGACGCCGAGCGCGGCGCTCCGGGGTGTTGCGATCGGCCCGGCGCTCCCGCTGGCGCTCCGTGGCCAGCACCCCTCGCTCGCGATCACCGACCTGTCGCGCTTCGGCGTGGCCGGCGGGCGCGACGCGACGCTGAGCGACACCTTCGCCCGGCTATACCGGCTGGACAACGGTGACGAGGTCACGGCGGCGGTGGACGGCGCGTTCGACGCGATCCGCATCCTGAAGGAGGCGGACCCGGCGCGTTACCAGCCGGCGACCCACGTGGAATACCCGCAGACGGATTTCGGGCGGAAGCTGCGGCAGATCGCGCAGTTGATCAAGGCGGATGTCGGCGTCGAGATCGCGTTCGCGGATCTGGGCGGGTGGGACACGCACGTGGGGCAGGGTAGTGTGGAGGGGACGCTGGCGCGGCGGCTCGACGAGCTCGCCCGCGGTATCCGCGCCCTCTACGACGACCTGGGTGACCGGATGGAGGATGTGGTCATCCTCACGATGTCGGAGTTCGGCCGGACGGTGCGGCAGAATGGCTCAGGGGGGACGGACCATGGTCATGCGAACTGCATGCTCGTCCTGGGCGGTCCGATCGCCGGGGGGCGGATCCTGGGTGAGTGGCCGGGGCTCGAGCGGGAGCAGCTCCACGAGGGTCGGGACCTGGCGCTCACGACCGATTTCCGTGATGTCTTCGCCGAGATAGCGAGTGGCCATCTCGGCGTGGACGCGCTGGACCGGGTCTTCCCCGGGTACGAGATCCGTCCTGACCGCTGGCGCGGGTTCCTGCGCAAGGTCTGACGGTCGCTCGCGGGAACGGTGGTTGCAGTAATCGCCGGGGCGCTAGACGCCGGCAACTGCAGCCGCTGAGGTGAGCGATGGATGGAGAGAATGGCCACAGTGTCCCGGCGCGCTGGGGCGGCCGGCTCGGGGAGTGGGCGGGGTGGGGCGCGGGGGGGACCGAGATCAAGATCAGGCGGGTCCGGCGGATCGAGCCGCGATCGGGGTGGGAGGCGGCGGAGGTCTGGATCCGACGCTGGCCGTGGATCGCCGTGGGGGTGGCGCTGCTGGTCGGGGTGATGATCGGGATACGATCTGAGCGTTGATACGACGACGCCCGCGTCTGAGCCGTTCGGCTCGGGCGCGGGCGCAGCGTTTCAGTCGTCGATCAGCTCGCCGAGGTCCGCGGGTGTCTGTCCGTTGAGGAGCGCCGCGATCACCTCGCGGGCGAACGCCTCCGGCTCCTGATCGGGGTCGGGGCTACGTATGTGAGCCAGGATCAGTCGCTCGCCGTTGGCGCACTCCAGCCCTACGTAGGCGGAAGGAAAGACTTCGAACTCACCCGTGGGCGACTCTTGCTCGTGGAGCATCCCCGCGACACCGAGCCGGGCATCGCCGCTGGCGAGGGCGGCGTCCACTCGCTCCCAGGAATCATCCAGCGGGAAGACCGTAGCGGCGAGGATGCTCGGCAGCCCGCCGATGATCAATCCCACGTCGAGTTCGATCTCCTCCTCGACCGGGCGGATCCGGGCAGAGTGTATGACCGGGAAGGGGCCGGCCAGGAATACCGGAATCGCGGAGGGGTCCATCACAGCTCCAGCGGTTAGGTTACAGCGGCGGAGGCGGCGATGCGACGTCGTCTGCCGCGAGGGTGTCGACTATGGATACCCTTTGGGGACGGCATGGTTTCCGGAATGGCCGTAGGTTCCAGTGCGGTGCGAAGATAGGCTCGAAACTGATGCCGCGGGTCAGATGAGGTGGAGGATCCGGTCGAGCATGTAGCAGAAGCGGGCGGTCTCACGGGCGCGGGTGAGGGCGTCGAGGGCGCGGGAGGCGCCGGTCGAATGGGCGAAGAGGGAGGTGATCGTGCACCCCGCCCGGGTGTCGGCGGGGAGAACGCGGCTGAGGCGGAGGGATTCGGTGTAGGGGACGAGGGTGTCCTCGCGGCCGTGGGCGATCGCCGTTCTGACGCGCAGCTCGGGGATCAACGGGCGCGGGTCGAGGAGCGGGTCGGCGCGGAGCGCGGCGTCGGCTAGCTCGCGGGCCATCTCGGCGACGAACCCGTGATCGAGCGGCGGGTCGGTGGGGAGGGGGGCGAAGATACGGAAGATCTCGCGCTGCGCGGGGGGGAGCCCCTCGCGGAGCCGGGCCTTGAGGGGCTCGTAATGGCTGTCGCCGGCGTAGACCCCGGCTCTCCCGCTCGCCTGGGCCAGCTCGTGGAGCGCCGCGGCCAGTTCGGAATAATCGCCGAGGCCGGGGATCCCGGTGACGTAGTTGGCGCCCATGACCCAGGCGCCGTAGGGGTCGGGGGCGACGCGGTCGCGCACGCCATCTAGCTCGTGCTCGCCGGTGACCCCGAAGTGGAAGAGGCGGTGCAGGTCGCAGTAACCGCCCCAGGCGACGAGGGCTCTGATCCCGTCTCCGAGGCGCGGGTCGGCGAGCGCGGCGAGGGCCTGCGTCGCGCCGAAGGAGAAGCCGATGACGCCGATGCGATCGGTGTCGACGGCCGGATCCGAGCGGAGCGCGTCCAGCGCGCCGGCGATGCTGGGGCCGGTCGCGTCCGGGGCGACGCGCAGTCGGCTCCACTCCGGGATCTCCGGCACGATGACGACCGCGCCGCTCGCGGCGAGTGCGCGGGCGAAGCGGTCGAGCGAGGGGTGGGTGCGCCCGTGGTAGGTCAGCCCGTGGAGGAGGATCCAGGCCGGGCGACGTCGTCTACCGCTATCGGCGCGGCGGAAGAGGCGCGCCGGGAGCGTCTCCTCGCCGCGGCGGTAGGTGAGGTCCCGGACCTCGATGGCCGCGGGGCGTGGGGCGAGGTACTCCCTGATGAATCCGATCGTTGAGGCCATCGCGAACGGCTCGTGCCAGACCGCGGGGCGGGCGCTCGGAGCGGCCCGCCCGTGCTCAATAGGCGGCGAGCTCCTCCACGGCGCGCAGCACGTCGTCGGGGTTGGGCAGGATCACCTTCTCGAGGTTGGGCGCGTAGGCGACCCAGGTGTCGAGGGAGGCGACCCGCTTGACGGGCGCGTCGAGCCAGGGGAAGAGCTCGTCGGCGATCCGTGCGGCAATCTCCGAGCCGATCCCCCAGGAGAGGGCATCCTCGTGCGCGACGACGACCCGGTTGGTCTTGCGGACCGAGGCCGCGATCGTCTCCATGTCGAGGGGGTTGAGGGTTCGGAGGTCGATGACCTCGACGTCGATCCCGCGCTCGGCGGCGAGCTTGGCGGCATCGAGCGAGCGTTTGACGACCGCGCCGCAGGTCACGACGGTAACGTCGCTCCCCTGACGCACCACCTTGGCCTTGCCGAAGGGGATCATGAAGTTCGGCCCCGGATAACGCCCCTTGTTGTAGACCTGGCGGTAGAGGTGTTTGTGCTCGAGGAAGATGACGGGGTCGTCGGAGCGGATCGCGGTGCGCAGGAGGCCGTTGGCGTCTACTGCGTTGGAGGGGAGTACCACGCGCAACCCCGGGGTGTGAGTGAAGAGGGTCTCACCGGTCTGCGAGTGGTAGATGGCGCCGCCGGCGAGGTAGCCGCCGTAGGCGACGCGGATGACCACCGGCGCGCTCCAGGCGTTGTTGGAGCGGTAGCGCATGGTGGCGAGTTCGCCGCGGATCTGCATCATGGCGGGCCAGATGTAGTCGAAGAACTGGATCTCGACCACCGGCTTGAGCCCGCGGGTAGCCATCCCGACGGCGCGGCCGACGATGTTGGCCTCGGCGAGGGGTGAGTTGAAGACGCGGGTCCCGCCGAAGCGGCGCTGTAGCCCCCAGGTGACTTTGAAGACGCCGCCCTTCCCCTTGACCTCTTCGAGGACCTCTTCGCGGCTCGCGTCGGCGACGTCCTCGCCGAAGACGACGATGCGCGGGTCGCGCTCCATCTCGTCGCGGAGGCAGGCGTTGAGAAGGTCCACCATGGTGGTCTCCTCGCCTTCGAAGCGCGGGTCATCTTCGGTGTCGAACTGTTCGGCGGTGGGGTCGACGTCGGGGGAGAAGAGGTAGCGGGTGACGGTTTCGACGGGGGGCTGCGGCTGGGCGAGGGCGCGGTCGGCGGCGTCCTGTACTACGTCGTCTACCTCCGCCTCGAGGGCCTTGAGCTCCTCGTCGGTGGCGATCCCCTGGTCGATGAGGAAGGCGCGGAAGTTCGGGATCGGGTCACGCTGTGCCTCCCTGGAGCGCTCGCTCTCCGGGCGGTACATCCGTTCGTCGTCGGAGAGGGAGTGCGAGTAGGGTCGGATCACGTGGGCGTGGAGCAGCGCGGGCCCTTTCCGCGCGCGGGCGTAGGCGATGGCACGCCCGGCCGCCTCGTAGCTCTCCAAGACGTTACAGCCGTCGAACTCTTCTATGTAGAGTCCGGGGAATCCGGTGACGAGTTTACTGATCTTGCCGCCGGCGGTGTTCACCTCTACCGGTACCGAGATGGCGTAACCGTTGTCTTCGATGAGGAAGACGACGGGGAGCTTGAGGTTGCAGGCGGTATTGAGCGCCTCCCAGAACTCGCCCTGCGAGGTGGTGCCATCGCCGGAGGTGCAGAGTACGACCTCGTCGTCCTGGAACTCGTCGATAGCGGCGCGCATACTCGGCACGAGGGAGGCGCGCCACCCGGCCTCGGCCATCCCGACGGCCTGGAGGAACTGGGTACCGGTGGGCGAGGAGGTGCTGACGATGCGGAGGTCGCGGTGACCCCAGTGGGCCGGCATCTGTCTGCCGCCGCTCGCGGGGTCGGCTTCGGCGCCCACGGCCTGGAGGAGGTGTTCGTAGGGGGTCATGCCGAGGGCGAGGGTGAGGGCGCGGTCGCGGTAGTAGAGGTAGAACCAGTCGGAGCCGGGGCGGAGGTGTTGGGCGATCGCGACCTGCACCGCCTCGTGGCCGGCGCCGTTGATCTGGAAGAAGATCTTGTTCTGGCGCTTGAGCTGGATCTCCTTGTCATCCGTCCGTCGCGCCATGACCATGGTACGGTAAAGCTTGAGCATGGTCTCGGGATCGAGTCCGGCGTGCCTGCCAACCGCGATCTTCGCTTTTGTCGCCATGGGATCTACAGACAGGTGAACGGGTTGCCCGCTGCGGCGGGGTCGTGATGTCCCGGATCGCCCCGGGAACCGAGGATACGGTATTATACCCCCTGACGGCGAATCTGGCCACCCTGACCGAGACCGGCCTGGTGCGGGGGCATCATGGCTCGCAAGAGTAGTTCCTTGCGCAACGGCATGGTTCCACCCGAGATTACGGAGATGAGCTACCGAAGGTTCCACGACTCGGAAAGTCGGTCCTGGTGACGGATTCAGCTGAAGGAATGGATAGTGGCAGCCTGCTCCGTCTCCTGGGGCGGAGTCTGCGACATCCGGGTTTGTTGGTGTTGTTCGCGCGAGTGGGGTGGCGGTTCCGCGCGCGGGGTTGGTGGCGACGTCCGCCGTTCCTGCCGCTACCGCCCGCGAAGTATCTGGCCTGGCGGCTGCACACCGCGTACGGTGATGCGGCCGTTACCCCGCCGCTCGAAGAGTTGGAGCGATATCTCCGCTGGGTGGCGAGGATGAATCGATCCCGGTAGGAGATATCGAGGTGATGGAATTTGCGTAGACTCCTCCTCTGGATATTGCTCCTCGTGGGGATGGGCAGTTCGATCCCCGAGATCCGATCCAGGGTGGCGCCGCGGGTCGCTCCTGTCTGGGAGTATCTCGTACGGGAGGTCCGGCCGGCGGTCGAGCTGGCGTTCGTGCCGTTCCAGCGGTGGCTGGCGGAGCACGAGCTGCGGGCTATCGCGATCGAGTTGCGGCGCCGCGGACTCACGTTCCAGTCCATCCCGCACCCGCGTGAGTTTTCCAAGTTCTTGGAGCGCAGTCGTTTCAGTTCGCGAGGGGCGTTGGATCCCTGGGGTACCCCGTACACCCTGACGTTGACGCGTGACTCGATCATAGTCGGGTCGGCGGGGCCCGACCGGGAGCGGGGCACCGAAGACGACCTGCGCCACGCGGTGGGGCGGCGGTAGGTGGCGGGGATGCTGCGGGTGGCGCTCACGGGTAACATTGCGAGTGGGAAGTCGACGGTGGCGCGGGTCTGGGCGCGGCACGGAGCGCGCGTCATCGACGCCGACGTGCTCGCGCGCCGTGCGGTAGAGCGGGGCTCGCCGGGGCTGGCGCGGGTGGTCGAGGAGTTCGGGGCGGGGGTGCTCGCGCCGGACGGCGAGCTCGATCGCGCGGCGCTGCGGCGGGTGGTCTTCGCGGACCCGGGGGCGCGGGCGCGGCTCGAGGCGATCGTGCACCCCGAGGTGGCGCGGCTGCGGGCGGAGGAGGAAGCACGGGCGGCGCGGGAGGGGGTGGGGATCGTGGTCAACGACATCCCGCTCCTCTTCGAAGTCGGCTTGCAGGATGCCTTCGATCTGGTGGTGCTGGTCGATGCGCCGGTGGAGGTGCGGCTGGCGCGACTGGTCGAGCTGCGGGGGGTAGAGGAGGGGGAGGCGCGGCGGATGATCGAGGCGCAGCTCCCGGCGGAGGTCAAGAGGGCACGGGCGGATTACGTGATCGACAACGGTGGCACGCTCGCGGAGCTGGAGGCGCGCGCGCTGGAGGTGTGGCAGGCGATAGAGCGGCGCGCGGGGGTGGGGGACGAGGTAGGCGGTGGCGATGGCTGAGGGGGTGACGGAGCGGCGGGCGGCGGGTGCGTGGCTGCGGATCGACATGCACCTGCACACGAGTCGCTCGTTCGACAGTCTGAGCGATCCCGACGCGGTGGTGCGGGTGGCGGTGGCGCGGGGGTTGGACCGGATCTGCGTGACCGATCACAACGAGATCTCGGCGGCGCTCGAGTTGAAGGAGCGGTACCCGGACCGTGTGATCGTGGGCGAGGAGGTCAAGACCGCGGAGGGGGTGGACATCATCGGACTCTACCTGCGGGAGCGGATCCCGAAGGGTACGCCGGCGCGGGAGACCTGCGAGCGGATCCGGGCGCAGGGCGGGCTGGTCTACGTGCCGCATCCCTTCGCGGGGGGGAAGGGGGGTGGTGGCGCGATCCTCCCGCAGATCGAGGATCTGGTGGACGCGGTGGAGGGTTTCAACGCGCGGATCCACTTTCGCCGGTTGAACGAGGCGGCGGTGGCGTGGGCGGGGGAGCGTGGGCTCGCGCTCGGCGCCGGATCGGACGCGCATACGCTGCGGGAGGTGGGCCGGGCGTATGTGGAGGTGCCGCATTTCGAGGATGAGCCGCGGGCGTTCCTGGCGGCGCTGCGAGCGAGCCGGATCCATGGCCGGCTCTCTTCGTGGTTGGTGCACCTGGGATCGACGTACGCGAAGGTACGGAAGCGGTTGTAGAGCTATAGGGGGTCGGAGTGGAGCGAGGGAGCGAGGCGAAGATCTCGTCCGAGCGGCGGGAGGGGCTGTCCCGGGTCGCCGCGATGCTGGCGGGCGCGGACGAGATCGTGCTGACCACACACGTGAACGCTGATGGCGATGGTGCCGGTTCCGAGGCCGCGCTGGCCGGGTGGCTGGCCGCGCGGGGGAAGCGGGTCACGATAGTGAACCCGACGCCCTTCCCGGAGGTTTACCGACATCTCCTGACCGATCCGACCCTGGTGGCGGAGTATGGTGGTGAGCGGGCTGGTTGGGCGCTTGCGCGGGCGCAGCTCTTCGTAGTCCTCGACACCGGCGAGCCGCGCCGGTTGGGGAAGGTGTTCAAGGAGCTGGAGGGTCGGCCGGTGGCGCTCGTGGACCATCATCCGCCGGCCGAGGAGGGGATCGAGGCCGTCGGGGTGCAGGATCCGACGGCATCGGCGACCGGCGAGCTGGTCTACGATCTGCTCTGCCTGGCGGGGGAGCCCGGGGAGGAGTGGCCCGCGCTGGTCTCCGAGTCGATCTACACGGCGATCATCAGCGATACCGGGTCGTTCCGTTTCGCGAATACGACGCCCCGTACGCACCGGATCGCGGCGGAGCTGATCGAGCGGGGTGTAGACCCCGAGGCGGTCTACCGTAGGATCTACGCCACGATGCCGTTGCGCCGGGTCGAGCTGATCCGCGCCTCGCTCGAGCAGCTCGAGGCCGATCCGCAGCTGCCGGTGACCTGGATAACCGTGCCGCGGGAGGTGGTCGAGAAGCTCGATGCCACCTCCGAGGACATGGACGGGATCGTCGAGTATGCCCGCTCGGTGGAGGGGACGGAGGTAGCGCTCCTCTTCCGCGAGGTCGCGGACGGCTCGACGAAGGTCTCGTTCCGTTCCAACGGAGTGGTCGACGTCAACGCGCTGGCGCGGCAGTTCGGTGGTGGCGGGCACGTCAAGGCAGCGGGCGCCATAATCGGGGCGCCGCTGCGCACCGCCAGGCACGAGGTGCTGGAGCGGGTACGCGACAAGCTGGCGGAACTTGAGCTGAAGCGTGTGACTCGTTAGGATCTTGGTCTATGGAGATAACCTATCGACGTCCCGACTTCAGGGAGGCGCGCTTCCTGAATGCCCCCTCCGCATGCTTCGTCCCCGCGCCCAGTGACGGCGTATTGCCGGAGGGGTTCTTCACGACGTCCAACCTCCCGACGTACGTAAAGATCGACGGGGAGTGGCGGCTCCCGCGCACCCCACGGATGGACGCGGCGATCGTGCTGCACGCCGATGGTTCCCTGCAAGCGCTCGAGGGTCGCTACGTCCGCGCCGGCGAATTGGTAGCCGTGGGGCGTGCCGAGGACGGGAGCGAGGGGATCTTCGTCAACGTGCACGGCTTCGTGGCGGATGGGGAGGAGGCGGCGGGGGAGGAGTTCCAGTTCATGAGCTCCGAGGTCAGCCGCGAGAAGCCTGTCGACTACGCGACGATGGCCGAGCTGCTGCACGAGGAGCGGGCGCGGGGCGGGCACATCGTCTGGGTGCTCGGTCCGGCGGTCCTCCATGCGCGCGGCCGGGACGCGATCACCTGGTTCATCGAGAACGGCTTCGTGAACGCGGTGCTAGGTGGCAACGCGATCGGGGTGCACGACATCGAGCAGGCGCTCATGGGGACGACGCTGGGGATGGACCGTTCCGGCCGGCCGCGGTCCGGCGGGCACGCCTTCCACATGCGGGCGATCAACCAGATCCGGGCGGCAGGCTCGATCGAGGCGGCGGTCAAGAGCGGGTTGCTGCGTGAGGGGATCATGCACGCTTGCGTGACCCATGGGATCCCCTACGTGCTGGCCGGCTCGATCCGCGACGATGGCCCGCTCCCGGATACGATCACCGATGTGGTCGTGGCTCAGGAGATGATGCGCGAACACGCCACCAGGGCGACGATGGTGGTCATGATCGCGACCGCGCTGCACGCTATCGCCTTCGGGAACATGCTCCCGGCGTACGTGATCGAAGACGGCGACGAGGAGACCATCCGGCCGCTGACCACTATCGTGGTCGACTCCTCGGAGTTCGTCGTCAACAAGCTCAAGGACCGCGGCACCCATCAGGCGTTCGGGGTGATCACCAACGCGCAGGACTTCCTGCACGTGCTCCGTTTCTTCGTAGAGCAGGCCGGGAAGGGTGGTAACCGGAGCGCGGAGGGCAGATGAGTATCGCTCCGCCGCCTCCGACCAAGATCGAGCGCGACCCGACGCTGCTCCTCGCGGCGCTGGAGGGGGTAGTCAGACACCTGCCGGCAACGGCGCTGGACGAGCTCTGGATCTTCCCGCCGCGCCGGCACGGCGAGGTCGAGAGCGTGGTCGTGGTCGCGGCCGCATTCGTTCCAGACGACGCCGAACGCCGCCGCATCCTGACCTCCCACCTGACCGCGCGGCGCGACGACCTCAAGAAGGCCGCGCGTAAGCGCGGCGCGAAGGCGATCGAGCCGATCGTGGTCGAGCAGGGCGAAGCGCCGGCCGAAAGGATCGGGAGGGTGGTCGATGGGGTGATGCGTCGGCTCGACGAGGAGCTCGCCGCGCTCGCGCCTCGCCCGGTCAAGATCGGCGGTGAAGAGGCACGCTGGGAGGAGTTGATCGCGGAGCTAGCCGCTGGCGGCGTTTAGTCGCAAGAAATTCGAGGGTCACAGGGGCGCGCCGGCCCCATGGACCAGGAGCTCGACGCCCGGCGTGGCCGACATGGATCCGTCGCGCCGCGCCGGGTGTAGAATTTTCGATAATGATTATCGCCCAGCGCAGGCAACGGAGGAAGGAAGTGGGCTTCGTACATCTCTTTCGGCGGTATCTGCGTGATCAGGGACTTCCTGTGACGCAGCAGCGCGAAGTGATCGCGGAGCTGGTATTCTCCTCGCCCGATCACCTCTCGGTGGAGGAGATCGAGTCGCGCCTGCGCGCGAAGGGGGAGCGGATCGGGAAGGCGACGGTGTACCGGACGCTGGAGATGCTGGTCCGCAGCGGGCTGGTGGGCGAGTACGACTTCGGCGAGGGGTTCAAGCGCTACAAGCACCTCTTCGGGCAGAGCCAGGTCCGCGAGCATCTGATCTGCACGGACTGCGGTAAGGTGAGCGAGGTGCAGAGCGATGGGCTGACGGCGCAGCAGGAGGAGCTCGCGCGGGCGCATGGATTCCAGGCGGTGCGCTATCGGCTCGAGATCTATGGGCTCTGCGCCGATTGCCAGGCCGCGGGCCGGACGTTGGAGTGGGAGGGGTTGACCTGTCCCATTGAGATGATATAATTGCGCGCCGAGCCGGCCAGGGCTGGACGCATGCTGAAGGGGCTCCCGGTGGGGCCCCTTTTTCTTGCCGCCGTGGGGCTCGACCGTCCGAAGGTTTACGATTTCGGCGGGCATCTCTGGACGTGGCGCCGGCTTGGACGCGTGCGGGAGGCGCTCTGCCGAACCGAGATCGATCGAGTCAAGGAATGGGAGATGCAGTCATGAGGCTGCCTGAATCGTTGCGTGGACTGAGTTGGGAGTTGCCGCACAACTTCCTGGGGCTGGATGCGGAATCGTCGGATTTCGAATCCGCTAGCGTGGTGTTGTTGCCGGCGCCGTACGAAGCGACTACGAGCTATGGCGGCGGCACGGCCAACGGCCCGGCCGCGATCATCGAGGCATCGCGGTATATCGAGCTATACGACCAGGAGCTGGACGCCGAGCCGTACGAGGTCGGGGTGGCGACGCTCCCCGCGCTGGAGCTGAGCGGCGCCGGGCCGGCGGAGGCGATCGCCGAGCTGCGGTCCGCCTACACCGCGCTCCTTGCGGCGGCACCGGACAAATTCATTATCACGTTGGGCGGCGAGCACTCGATCTCGAGCGCGCCGATCCTGGCGTGGGCTGAGCGCTTGAAGGCCGATGGCCGCCGGCTCACGGTGCTACAGTTCGATGCGCACACCGATCTCCGCCCGGAGTATGAAGGGAGCCCCTACTCGCACGCCTCGGTGATGCATCGGGTGCACGAGGCGGGGGTCGATATCGTGGCGGTCGGGATCCGGGCGCTGACGCGCGAGGAGCGGGAGCTGGCGCGCAATTCGGACAATATCCACCTCTTCTTGGCCGACGACATCCACGACGGCGAGGCGTGGATGGACGAGGTGATGAGTCGTCTAGGCGACGACGTCTACATCACCTTCGACGTCGACTGCTTCGACCCCGCGCTGGTCCCCGCCACCGGCACCCCCGAGCCGGGGGGGCTGCAGTGGTACCCGGTGATGAAGCTGCTGCGCCGGGTCTTCCGCGAGCGGCAGGTCCACGCCTGCGACGTGGTGGAGCTGGCGCCGCAGCCGGGGAATCATGCGCCTGATTTCTTGGTGGCGAAGTTGGTTTACAAGATCATAGGGTACAAGTTCGAGAAGTAGGGGGTTGGGATTCGGGGGTCAGGGGTCAGGGGTCAGGGGTCAGGGGTTGGGGGTTGGGGGTTGGGGATTCGGGCGATCGGAGGGAGATCCGCGATCCCCGAATCCCGAACCCGGGATGCCGAACAGATCCCTGGCTCCTGGCCCCTGAACCCCGACCCCCGAATGCTGCCCCCCGAATCCCCAACCAAATCCTCATTCCTCACCATATTTCCGGAACAATGGGAAGAGATCCAGTGGATCTTCGATGACGTAGTCGTCGGGGAGGAGGTGCGCGGGGGCCATGATGAAGGGCCAGAACTGGCGGCCGCCGACGGCGCCGTGGGCGCCGACCTGATCGTCGAAGCAGATGCAGAGGTCGCGTTCGGGGTCGTAGGCGCCTACGAGGACCAGGTCGCCGGCGTTGGGGAGGCGGACCAGGTGGAGGAGGGCGCGGCGTTCCACGGCGGTGGGGGCGTAGTGGGCGAGCGGATCGTCGCCGTCGAGGAGGATGAGCTCGCCGGTGCCGGTGATGAGGACGCGGCCGGCGGCGCTCTCGACGTGGACGCCGTCGAGGAGGCGGGTGGCGACGAAGCCGATCCCGCGGTGCGCGGCGAGGAAGTAGTAGAGGGCGCGGCGCTGGGGGTCGGCGCGGATCTCGTCCAGGGTGAGCGGGCGGTCGGGCTCGGTCCAGTAGACGTGCGCCAGGGACGAGGAGTAGGTGACGACGATCTGGTCATCCGCGGCGACGCGGGTGGTCTCGGCGACGAGGGGGAAGATCTGGTAGTGCCGGCGCAGCCAGCGGCCGATACGCAGCGCTAGCCGTCTACTGGGCGCGGTCGGCTTCTCGGCGATCTCCTCGAGCTCACGCAGCAGGTAGTCCATCGCCTCGGCGCTGCGAATGTATGGCCCGGTCTGGGCGAGTACGCGGACGCCGTGGCGGGTGGCGTCGTCGATGGTTTCGCCGAGGGTCTCGCCGTAGGCGACGCGGTATGGGACCGACGGGGTCTGGCCGTGGTCGCTCAGGATGTAGAGGTCGTACTCACGCCCTGGCACGCGCCGCAGCAGTTTCAAGATCTCGCCGATGCGCCGGTCGAGGGCGCGGAGGCTCTTGAGGGCGGTGCGGGAGGAGGGGCCGAAGTGGTGGGCGAACTCGTCGTATACGTTGTAGGTGGTGTAGATCGACGGGACGCCGGTGTAGATGTCGACGAGGACGGCGAGGGTCTGGAGCTCGCGGAGTATGACGTTGGCGCCGATGTGGAGGAGCGGGAGGTACCACCAGTAGTGGGTGGAGTTCCCGCGGATCTGGCTCCAGAGCCGGTCGCGCTCTTCACGCAGGTACTCCCAGATGCTCACCAGTACCAGCCGGACGGAGCGGAGCGGGTGGAGCAGGAGGAGGAGCGCGAGGCGCCACCCGCCCATCTTCTGGAGGAAGGTCTGGGGGGTGCGCGCCGAGAGGGTGAGGATGGCGCGGTCGGCGCCGCCGTCGTATAGGTTGACGTAGCTGGATCCACCGCGCAGAATCCCATCGTTCGGGAGCCGATCCCGGATCAGCTGCATCGATGCCGGCTGGGACCCGATGACGAGGCGTTGGTCCTTCTTTTCATAGAAGCGGAAGGCCGGGATCCCGTCTTTGGTGCCGTAGAAGATGGCCGCCTGGGCGGCGGGTGTGGCGCTGGGGAGGCCGGCCGGGAAGCGGCGGAGGGTCCAGCCCTCGCGCTCGATGAGTTTCTTCAGGCGCGGGGCGTAGCCGCGTTCGAGGGCGCGGACGAAGTCTTCGTGCGCGAGGGAGTCGATCTGGATGACGATGAAGCCACGGCGATCCGCCTGCGCGCCATGCCGTTCGCGGAGCCGCCGTCTCTCGGCCGCGAACGGAAAGTATTTGAAGCGGTAATACAATCGGTAGAGCGAACGTCTGATTCGCTTCCACCTGTTTTCCGCGGGACGGGACATGGACGGTTCGGTTTCTTTCGTGATGGCGTTCGTGGCGGGCGTGCTTTCGTTCCTCTCGCCCTGCGTGTTGCCTCTAGTACCCAGCTATCTCGGCTTCGTTACAGGGATGTCGCTGGACGACCTGAGTGCCGGCACGCGGCGCCGCCGGGCGCTGGTGCACGCGCTCCTCTTCGTCGGCGGCTTCAGCCTGATCTTTCTCTTGCTCGGCGCCTCGGCGACCTATCTGGGGCGCTTGCTCTTCGTCTACCAGGCATGGATCGCCCGGATCGGCGGGGTGCTGATCGTGATCTTCGGGCTGCACCTCCTAGGTGTCCTGCGTTTGAATATGTTGATGCGGGAGCGGAGGTTCCAGCTGAGCAACCGGCCCGCGGGGTACGTGGGGGCGGTGGTCGCGGGGATGGTCTTCGCCGCGGGGTGGACGCCGTGCATCGGTCCGGTGCTCGGCGCCGTATTGACGTACGCCTCGGCGCGGGCGACGCTGGGCGAGGGGGTCTTCCTGTTGGGCTCCTACTCGCTCGGGATGGCGATCCCCTTCCTGCTGGCGGCGTTCGCGACAGGGAGCTTTCTCGACACCTCGAAGCGACTCCGGCGCTGGATCCCGACGCTGGAGCGGGTGTCGGGGGTGGTCCTGATCGTGGCGGGGGTGCTGCTGGCGAGCGGGTCGTTCCCGACGTTGGCCGGGTACTTCGCGCGGCTCACCCCGTCTTTCCTCTTGGAGCGACTCTAGTTCTCGCCTTCGATGTAGGGGGGCGGCCTCTACCGTGGTGAAGGTAGGGCGCGGCGTCTTCGACTATCAAGCTGGGTCGACGAAGGCGAGGAGGTGCCGGAGGAGATGCCTCGGCTCGACGGGCTTGGCCAGGTACGAGGTGCACCCCGCGCCGAGGCAGTCGTGGCGGTCGGAATCGGCGGCGTGGCCGGTGAGCGCGACGATGGGGATCTCGGCGGTCTCGGGGTCGGCGCGCAGGGTGCGGGCGACGTCGAGTCCGGGGCGGTCGGGGAGCCCGAGGTCGAGGAGGATCAGGTCTGGTGGGGTGGCGGCGACGGTGTGGAGCGCTTCGCCAGCGGTTCCGGCTTCCTGGACGAGGTAGCCGGCGTCTTCGAGGAGGAGCCGGAAGGCACCACGGAGGAGGGGGTCGTCTTCGACGAGGAGGATCGAGGTCCCGCTCGTACGCAGCATAAGATTCAAGTTACGATCCGCCGGTGGCGGTCGCAATACTTTTCTTTCATGGCCGGGCAGCCACTCCGGGCGACTCCGCGGCGAGTGCCTCCGAAAGGAGCTGACGCCGTAGGAGGGTGGCGTAGAGGCCGTTCTTCTCCAGCAGTTCTTCGTGTGTCCCTTCCTCGGCGATCCTGCCGTCGTCGAGCACCAGTATCCAGTCCGCATCCATGACCGCGCTGACGCGGTGGCTGACGATGAGCGCGGTCCGGTCGCGCAGTTCGGCGCGGAGTCCGCGGAGGATCTCGGTTTCGGTCTGGGTGTCGACGGCGCTCAGGGCGTCGTCGAGGATGAGGATGCGCGGTTGGCGGGCCAGGGCGCGGGCGAGGGTGGTACGCTGGCGCTGTCCTCCGGAGAGGTTGATCCCCCGTTCGCCGAGGCGAGTATGGTAGCCGTCGGGGAAACCGGTGATCGTCTCGTCGAGCCGGGCGATAGTGGCCGCGGCGCGGATGCGGTCGAGGTGGGGGGAGTCGGAGGCCGGGGACGGCGCGTGGCCGGGGGCGACGGCGTCGTCTACCGGGGTGTTTTCGGTTTCTATGCCGAAGCCGATGTTCTCGGCGATCGTCCCGGAGAAGACGAATGCCTCCTGGGGGACGCTGCCGATGGCGCCGCGGAGCCGGGAGAGCGGGATCTCCCGCAGGGGGGTGCCGTCGAGGAGGACGGTCCCGGCGGTCGGGTCGTAGCGGCGCTGGATCAGGTCGATGATCGTGGACTTGCCGGAGCCGGTCGGCCCCACGAGCGCGACGGTCCGGCCGGCCGGGATCCGGAAGGAGATCCCGCGGAGGACGTCGCGGTTGCTGCCGGGGTAACGGAAGTAGACGTCGCGGAACTCGATCTCGCCGCGGACCGGGGTGGTGCGGGCGCCGTCGGGCGCCGTCGTCGCCGCCGGATCCGGGTCCACGACGGTCGGTTCGGTGTCCAGGATCGCCTGGATCCGCCCCATCGACGCCGCGCCGCGCTGGAAGAGGTTGATGACCCAGCCGAGGGAGATCATGGGCCAGGTCAGCATGGTGAGGTAGAAGCCGAAGGCGACGAAGTCGCCGAGCGAGATCGCGCCGGTCATCGCTCGTTTCCCGCCGATCCAGAGGACGATGACCATCCCTGCCCCCGCGAGGAGGGTGAGGAGTGGGGTGAAGAGCGCGGAGACGCGGGCGAGGGCCATGTTCTTCTCGAGGTATCCGGAGTTGAGCTCCTCGAATTGCGCTTCCTGGACGGTCTCCTGGGTGTAGGCGCGGACGATCCGGACGCCGGCGAGGTTCTCCTGGACGAGGGTGGAGAGCTGGCCGAGGTGGTCCTGGATCTCTTCGGAGCGCTGGTGGATGAGGCGGCCGAAGCCGAGCGCGACGGCGGGGAGGAGGAGGAAGGGGATGAGCGAGATCAGGGTGAGGAAGGGGCTGATGCGGATCATGAGCGCCAGGGAGAAGGCGGTCATGACGATCGTGTTGACGAGGTACATGATCGCGGGGCCGGCGGCCATCCTGACGTTGGTCGTGTCGTTGGTGGCGCGGCTCATGATGTCGCCGGTCCGGTTACGGGCGTAGAAGGCGGCGTCGAGGCGGAGGAGGTGCTCGAAGAAGCGTTGGCGGAGGTCGGTCTCGACGCGGCGGCTGATCCCGTTGAGGAGCTCGCGCATCCCGTAGCGGGCGGCGCCGGCGAGGAGCGCGGTGACGACGATGGCGCCGGCGTAGAAAGCAATGCGCCGGCCGGTGATCCCGGGGGCGCCGAGGGCGTCGATGGCGATCCCGATCAGGTGCGGGGTGAGGATGCCGAAGGCGTTGGAGACGACGACGAGCAACAACCCGGCCAAGATCCCGTAGCGGTACGGGCGCATGTAGGGGAGTAAGTTGCGCAGCTGATGCATTGGTTTCAGAACTCCAAACCCGAGTACGGGACCTGGTACACAGCTTGCTGGATATGGGGTATCATCGAGCCGGATCGTTGAATCCGAATCCAAGTTACCCTCATAGCAAAGATCGGTTCAAGGCGAGAGCGGACCGAGGGAGCGCCGAGAGTATGCAGAAGCAGAGATTGTGGGCGGCTGTGCTGCTAGCGTTGCCTTTGGGTTTGGTGGCGGTGGGGTGTGGTGGAGACGATCCCGCGCGTCTGGCGCAGGAGCAGGATGCTGCCGACCGGGAGCTGGAGTTGGCCCTGGAAAAGGACAGGGGGGCGCCCACATTCGAGGACAGTGCTCCGTCGCCGCAGCCGGCGCCCGCGCCCAAACCGGCGCAGCCGTCGTCGGCCCGGCCGGCGGCGCCGAAACCGGCCCCCGCGCCCAAGCCTGAGCCCAAGCGGGAGACGACGCCGCCCCCCACGCCGCGTCCGGTGACGTTGGTGGTCCCGATCGGGACGACCTTCGCGGTGCGGCTGAACGAGACGCTGGCGACGGATCAGAACCAGGTGGGCGATCCCTTCACCGCGACGCTGGTCGACCCGATCGTGGATCTGGACGGGCGGGTTCTCCTCCCGTCCGGTGCGGTGGTGCGGGGGAGGGTGACCGGGGCGGAGAAGTCGGACCGGATCGGTGAGACGGCGGTGATCACGCTGGCCTTCGAGTCGGTCTCGTTCGAGGGGCGGAGCTACCCGTTGTCGGCGACGGTGGTGGAGGCGAACCCGGAGCGGAAGACGCGGACCTCGACGGCGCAGTCGGCGGGGAAGGTGGCGGCCGGGGCGGCGGCGGGCGCGATCGTGGGGCAGATCCTGGGGAAGAACACGAAGTCCACGGTGACCGGCGCGGCGATCGGGGCGGCGGCGGGGACGGCGATCGCGCTGGGGACGGCGGATGTGGATGCGGTGCTCCCGGCGGGTTCGCGGATGGTGATCAGATTGGACGCGCCGGTGGAGGTGCAGAGGGTAGTGGAGTGACGATCTGATACCGAATACGGTTGTTTCGTGCCTGGAGCGTAGGTGAGGGATTCGGGATTCGGCATTCGGGATTCAGGGTGGTGCTGTGCTGGAATGATGTCTGAATAGCCGAACTTGGTATGATCTGCCGGGGGAAAGGGGGGAAGGGACCGGGGTAGCGCTGCCTGATCGTGTGACAGGGCGCTACCCCGGCATGAGATAGGGGACGGTCGCGGTGAGCGGCCGTCCCCTTTACGTACTTTCGGTCCTAGCTGTTTACCGGAGGCCGCGGGAGATCGCCCCGCCGGAGCGACGCCGGAGCTACCGGATTTGTTATCACAGCCCGAACCGCACCCCTGCCCGGAGCTGGGAGTGGTTGATGGTGCTGTTCTTGACCCCTTCCTGCTGGTGGAAGGTCCAGAACTTACCCCATTCGAGGAAGAGGGACTGGCGCTGGGAGGGTCTGAACTCGAGCCCCGCGCCGGTCATGAGGGCGAGGTCCGGGTCCCAGCGATCGAGCCCCTTCATCCCGTAGGCCATGACGCCGGCGCCGCCGGTGATGTACATCCCGACCGGCCCGGTCCCGCCGGTGTAGAGGCGGGCGGAGGCGAGGCCGGTGACGATGCTGGCGTTCCCCTTGCCGACGACGTCCTTGCTGGCGTCGCGGAGCTCGTACTTCGCGGGGGCGAAGGAGCCTTCGACGCCGATGCTGATCCCCTGACCGATCTGGCGGTGGACGCCGATCCCGCCGCTGAAGGCGGAGCCGAAGTCCCAGACCCCGTCTCCGTCGGGGACGCTCCCGGGGTTGAGGAAGCCGCCGACGGAGCCGGTGATCCAGGTCTTGGGAGGGGATTTGACGGTACCGAACTGAGCCGCGGCCGGCGACGCGAAGGCGAAGCAGGCCAGGGCGGCGAGACAAGCTACTGCGGTTTTCATGTACTACTACCTACTGCTACGAGTACAGCTGCGCGAGGGCGCAGCGTAGCGCTCAGGAGCGGATCTCCCGGAGCGCGCGCAACGCAGCTGCCGCGAGCGTACTGGCTCCGCGAATCAGTGCGCTCTCGTCAATATCGAATTCGGGGTGGTGATGTTCCCTCGGTCGTGCGAGCGCGGCTCCGAGCCAGGCGAAGGAGCCGGGCGCTTCGTGCAGTAGGATGGAGAAGTCTTCCGCGGCCATCATCGGCTCGAAGACGCGAACCTGGTCCGCACCGAGGACCTCTTCGCCCGCGGCGGTGAGGATGGCGGTCATCGCGTCGTCGTTGACGACGGGGGGGTATCCATACGTCAAATCCAACTTCGCCTCACCGCCGAGGGTGCGGACGATCTCGAAGGCGCGGCGGAGCTCGGTGTGCAGCGTTTCGCGTACCGCCGGGTCGAAGTAGCGCATCGTCCCGGCGAGCGTGACCCGGTCGGCGACGACGTTCTCGGCGACACCGCCCTGTATCTTCCCGATCGAGAGGACGCCCTGGCTGGCGGGGTCGAGCCGGCGGGCGACGGCGCTCTGGCAGGCGAGGATCGCGTGCGAGGCGAGGACGATCGCGTCGATCCCCTCGTGAGGCCGGGCGGCGTGCGAGCTCTTCCCCAGGATGTGGGCGTGGAAGGTGTCCGCGCCGGCCATAATCGGGCCGGGTCTGGTGAAGAGCTTCCCGGACTCGAGGTGCGCGCCGATGTGGAGGCCGAAGACAGCGTCGACCCCCTTCATGGCGCCGTCGGCGACCATCCTGGCCGCACCGCTCAGATTCTCGTCGTCGGTGGTTTCCTCAGCGGGTTGGAAGAGGAATCTGACGGTGCCCTGGGGTAGCTCGTCGTGGCGGTGGAGGTCGGTGAGGAGCCTGGCGGCGCCGAGGAGCATCGAGACGTGGGCGTCGTGGCCGCAGGCGTGCATGATACCCGGTCGGGTGGAGCGGTAGGGGACGTCGTTGGCCTCGGTGATCGGGAGCGCGTCCATGTCCGCGCGCAGCGCCACGGTCGGACCGGTCCCGTTGTTCAGCTCCGCGACGACGCCGGTCTTGCCGACCCCGGTCTGGACGGACAACCCCAGCTCCTCGAGCTTACGAGCGACGATCGCGGCGGTGCGCACCTCCTGGAAGGCGAGTTCCGGGTGGCGGTGCAGGTCGCGCCGGATCTCGATCAGTTCCGGCTCGAAGGCACGTGCGCTCTGGAGGAGCGGGGTCAGCTGACGGGTTTCCACAGGTCACCTGGACGAGTGTACGGTGTATAGAGTGCCGCGGGGTATCGGTCGCGGCCGTGTCGTCGATATCTTCCCGGCCGAATTGCCGGGGCACGATCGCCGCGCGCGGGGTGGACCGAGACCGGCCCGACGCGTGCTGCGGAGTGCACGAAGTAGAATGTATTGGCAGGGGCGAATGGGTAGCAACCCGGATGTGAAGAGTGGTGAGCCGGCGTGGCGCGACCCGCGTCTGACGGAGCAGCGCAACCCGCGGTCGGCGCGCTTGGACAGGATGTCTACGCAGGAGATCGTCGACCTGATCAACTCCGAGGACCGGTTGGTGGCGGAGGCGGTCGGGGCGGAGCGGGAGGCGATCGCGCGGTGCATCGACCTGGTGGTCGACTCGCTGCGGCGGGGCGGGCGTTTGATCTACGTCGGCGCCGGGACCTCGGGGCGGCTGGGGGTGCTCGACGCGGCGGAGATGCCCCCCACCTACCGGACCGATCCGGAGCTGGTGCAGGGGGTGATCGCCGGCGGGTACGCGGCGCTGGTGCGGGCGCAGGAGGGGGCGGAGGATTCGGTCGAGGCGGGCGCGGCGGCGATGGACGAGCGGCGAGTCGGTCCGGCGGACTTCGTCCTCGGGATCGCGACCTCGGGGACGACGCCCTACGTGCACGGCGCGCTGCGTCGGGCGCGGGAGCGCGGGGCGCGGACGGGATTCCTCCTCTGCACCCCGCCCAGGGAGGAGCTGGTTGCGGAGCACGACGTCGTCATCGCGCCCCTCGTGGGGCCGGAGGTGGTGACCGGGTCGACGCGGATGAAGGCCGGTACGGCGACCAAGATGGTGCTCAACACGATCAGCACCGCGACGATGGTGAAGCTCGGCAAGGTCTACGGGAACCTGATGGTCGACCTGGAGGTGACCTGCCAGAAGCTGCAGGACCGGGGGGAGCGGATCTTGATGGAGCTGCTCAGTCTGGACCGTCGGGCGGCGGCATCGCTCCTGGAGCGGAGCGGCGGGCACGTGAAGACGGCGCTCGTCATGGCGCGGCTCGGGGTGGACCGAGAGGAGGCGCGGGCGCGGCTCGAGGAGGCGGGCGGGGTGATCGCGCGCGTGCTGGGCGAGATATGAGGTGGAGGGCGCGGTGCTGGTGATCGGGTTGATGTCCGGGACCTCGCTCGACGGGGTGGACGCGGCGCTCGTCGAGTTCGGCGACGCCAGCGCCTCTCCGCCGGGGTGGGCGGTGCGTGCCTTCGCGACGACTCCCTACACCCGGGAGCAGCGGGAGCGGATCCACCACGCGATCACGGCCGGGGGGGCGGCGGAGCTCTGTCGCCTGCACGCGGAGTTGGGGGAGTGGCTGGCGTCGGCGGCGCTGGCGGTCTGCGACGCGGCCGGGGTTAAGCCGGGTGAGGTCGATCTGATCGGGTCGCATGGGCAAACGGTCTGGCACGAGCCCCCGGCTGGCGGGCGGCGCGGCGCGACGCTACAGCTCGGGTGCCCCGCGACGATCGCCGAGATCACCGGTATCCCGGTGGTCAGCGACTTCCGCACGCGCGACATGGCGGCAGGGGGCGAGGGGGCGCCGCTGGTGCCGTGGGTGGACAGGTTGCTCTTCTCGGTGCCGGGGCGGCGTCGTATCCTCTTGAACATCGGGGGGATGGCGAACCTGACCTGGCTCCCGCCCGCGGGGGAGCCAGGCACCGTGCTGGCGTTCGACACCGGCCCCGGGAACGCGCTGATCGACGCCGCGGTCGAGCTGGCCACCGGTGGGAGGTCGCACTACGACCGCGACGGCGAGCTCGCCGCGCGGGGTCTAGTAGACGACGTCGTCCTGGGCGAGCTCCTCGCGCACCCGTATTTCTCGCGGGTCCCGCCCAAGTCGACGGGGCGCGAGCTCTTCGGCGCGCAGTTCGTGCGCGGGCTCGCGGAGCGGTTGGCTCCCGCGGACGAGCAGGGGTGGGCCGACCTGGTCGCGACCCTGACGGCGCTCACGGCGCGGAGCATAGCCGGGGCGATCGAGGCGTGGGTCGCGGCGCGCGGGGTCGACGAGGTAGTGGTGACCGGTGGCGGCGCGCGCAACCCGGTGCTCTGCCGTATGCTCGCCGAGGCGCTGACACCGGTCCCGCTGCGGCCGGGGGCGGAGCTGGGGTTGGACCCGGACGCGAAGGAGGCGGTAGCCTTCGCGGTGCTCGCGCGGGCGCACATCCTCGGAGAGACCGCCAACCTCCCGGAGGTGACGGGGGCGGTGGGGCCGCGGGTATTGGGGAGCTACACGCCTGGGAGGCTGGGGCGATGAGGGTGGCGCGGCTGCTCTTCCCGGCACTGCGGTGGGACGAGCGTACCGGTTTCGATGGCGCGGCGGAGTCGGTCGAGCGGGCGCTGGAGCTGGGGGTCGGCGGGTTCATCGTCTTCGGGGGCGAGGCGGATACGGTGCGGGAGGTGATCGCGGGGATCCGGAGTCGCAGCGCGGAGCCGCTCCTCATCGGCGCCGACCTGGAGCGGGGGGCGGGGCAGCAGTTCCGGGGCGCGACGCCGCTCCCGCCGCTCGCCGCGCTCGGCGCGCTGGACGATCTCGACGCGACGCGTAGGTCGGGGGAGCTCACGGCGCGAGAGGCGCGCTCCCTCGGAGTAGACTGGATCTACGCCCCGGTGGCCGATCTAGACATCGAGCCGCGCAACCCGATCGTGGGGACGAGGGCGTTCGGTGCGGACCCCGGGCGGGTCGGGGCGCAGCTGGCGGCGTGGATCGAGGGGTGCCGGGCTGGGGGCGCGCTCTCGTGCGCGAAGCACTTCCCCGGCCACGGCCGTACCACGAGCGATTCGCACCTCGCGCTCCCGGTGGTGACCGCCGGGCGCGACGAGTTGGAGGTGGATCTCGCCCCGTTCCGCCGTGCGATCGAGGCCGGGGTCGATTCGATCATGACGGCGCACGTATCCTACCCCGCGCTCGACCCGAGCGGGGCGCCGGCGACCCTCTCGCCGCGGATCATTACCAGATTGCTGCGCGAGGAGCTGGGGTTCGATGGCCTGGTCGTGACCGATGCGCTGATCATGGAGGGGGTGCGCGGTGGGGAGGGGGGCGAGGTCTCGGCGGCGGTCCGGGCGTTGCAGGCGGGGTGCGATCTGCTCCTCTATCCGGACGACCCGGCCGCGGTGGCGCGGGAGGTGGAGGCGGCGGTCGGTGGGGTGCTCTCGGAGGAGCGGGTCGCGGAGGCGCTCGAGCGGCTCGACCGGGCGGCGCGGCGTGCGGCAGGGTGGCGGGGGGAGAGTGGGTGGGGTAGGGAATCCGACCGCAGCTGGGCGCTGGAGCTCGCGGTGCGGACGATCCACGTCGCCCGGGGGGAGCCGATCTCCCTCGCCGGGCGGTCCATCGAGCTGTACACCATAGACGACGACGTCGGCGGCCCCTTCCCGCCCCCGGCGCGGGACGTCTTCCCCGCCAAGCTGCGGGAGCTGGGGGTGGTGGGGGGGGAGGGTGCCGTGGGGGGCGGCGCGGATGCCGTTCCGGTGATCGCGCTCTATGCGGACATCCGTGGCTGGAAGGGGCGGCCTGGGCTCTCCGCGCGGGCGGTGGCGGAGGTGGACAAAGTGTTGGCGATGCGGCCGGGCGCGCTCGTCGTCCTCTTCGGCCACCCGCGGCTGGCGGCGGAGATCCCAGGTGAGGTGCCGGTGGTGGTGGCGTGGGGAGGGGAGGCGTTGGCGCAGGAGGCGGCGGCGGTCTGGTCGGTACGGGAGCGGTAGGGTGATCGGGGTGGTGGGGGCGGGGCACGGGTGGGGGCGCACGGCGTCGTCTACAAGAGTTTGGAGGTGAAGGATGGCAGAGCGGCGAGGGCAGGAGGTCGCGACGCTGGCCGGGGGGTGCTTCTGGTGTCTGGAGGCGGTCTTCCAGCGGCTGCGCGGGGTCGTATCGGTCGAGTCCGGGTACACCGGCGGACACGTCGAGAACCCGACGTATCGCCAGGTCTGTACCGGGACGACGGGGCACGCCGAGGCGGTGCGGATCACCTTCGACCCTGAGGTGATCAGCTACCGTGACCTGCTTGATGTCTTCTTCGAGATCCACGACCCGACCACGTTGAACCGCCAGGGCGCGGATGTGGGGCCACAATATCGCTCCGCGATCTTCTATCATTCGGAGGAGCAGCGCGCGACGGCGGAGTCGGTGATCGCGGAGCTGCAGGCGGAGCGGTATCGGGACCGTCCGATCGTGACGGAGGTAGTGGCGGCGGGGGAGTTCTACCTGGCGGAACCGGAGCATCAGGACTACTATCGACGCAACCCCGAGGCGCCGTACTGTAGGATCGTGATCGCGCCGAAGTTGGCGAAGTTGAGAGCGAGATAGCCGAAATGCAGCGAGTGAGCGGCAAAGGATCGAAGCGGGCGGGTGGGCAAGCGGCCGGCGGGGCGTCGGTCGCGGCGCCGCCGGCCGGGAGGAAGGGGGTGGGGCGGGGGCGCGTCGCGTCGTCTACCGAGGCGGCGTCGTCCCGGAATTCGTGGTTGATACTGGCCGGGCTGGTGGTTCTGCACCTGGTCCTGGCGCTCTTGAGCTTCGACCCGACGCCGCACACCGGTGGCGACAACGCCGCCTACATTTCGCTGGCGCGGTCGCTCCTCGAGCGGGGCACCTACCAGGAGCTATACGACCCGGGGCTCAAGCCGCATACGATCTATCCGCCAGGCTTCCCCGGGGTGCTCGCGTTCGCGATGCTGCTCGGGATCACGTCGTGGGTGGGGCTGAAGCTGGTGGTGGTGGCGCTCTCCGGGTTGGCGGTGGCGGCCACCTATCTCTGGCTGCGGCGGCGTTCGGGGCCGTGGCTGGCGTTCGGGGCGACGCTGGTGGTGGCGGTCAGCCCGAAGATCGTGGAGCTGTCACACTGGGTTCTGTCGGACACGCCGTTCTGGGCCTTCACGGTGCTCGCGCTCTGGGCCTATTCGGGGATCGAGGAGGGGCGGCGTGGGGCGGTCGCGCTCGCGGTCGCGACGACGGTGCTGGCCTACTTCACCAGGTCGGCGGGGTTGCCGTTGGTGCTGGCGGCCGGCGGTTGGCTGCTCTGGCGGCGGCGGTGGCGCGAGCTGGCGATTCTGGCGGTGGTGCTCGCGCCGCTCGCGCTCTGGTGGTGGCTCCGCGCGCAGGGGCAGGGGGGGGTAGAGTACGTGAGCCAGTTCTGGTCGGTCGACCCGTACAACCCCGAGCTCGGCCGGATCGGGGTGGCGGATCTCATCGGGCGGGTCGGCGACAACCTGATGAACTACGGGAAGGTCCACCTCCCGCTCCTCCTGGTGGGGCAGGTGGGGAAGCCGGTGATCGCGCTGGGGGTGGTCGTCGCGCTGGCGGCGGTGGTGGGGTGGGGGCTGCGGCTCAGGCGGCCTGGCGTCACGGAGTTCTTCTTCCCGCTCTACCTGGGGTTGATCCTGGTCTGGCCGGCGGTCTGGTCCGGGGAGCGGTTCCTGCTGCCGGCCTACCCCCTCCTCATCGGGTACGCGGCAGAGGCGCTGGTCTATCTGGTTCGCCGGGTGTGGGGGGGCGCGGTCGTGCCGGTCGGGGTCGCGGCCGTCGCCCTGATCGTGGCGCTCTCCGTGCCGGCGATCTCGTACGGGGTGAAGTGGGGGAGCACTTGCACGACCCTCTACCGGGCCGGGGACAGATACCCCTGCCTCGATCCGGTCTGGCGCGACTTCTTCACGATCGCGGAGTGGGCGCGGGCGGAGCTCCCCGAGGATGGGGTCGTCATCTCGCGCAAGCCACGGCTGTTCTATGGGTTGAGCGAGCGGCGCGGGTTGATCTACCCCTTCAGCCGCAACCCGGAAGACTTCTTCGCTACGGTCCGCGAGAGCGGGGCGCGCTACCTGGTGATCGACCAGCTCGGCGCGACCTCGGCGCGTTACCTCGGACCGGTCTTCAGGTCGCACGCGGGTGCCTTTTGTATGTTGCACGAAGCGCCGCAGGGGTATGCGGCGCTCCTCGGGATCCTGCCGGAGTCGGAGTGGCGTGTCGACGCCGGGGCCGGAAACTTCCCGGCGTGCCCGGCCAGCTATCGCCGTTTGCCTTGATCCTTCGCCTTCTTCTCCTTGCCTTTGTCGGCGTAGAGGGCTAGCCCCACGCCGAAGGCGAGACTGGCGAGCGCGCTGCGCCGTGGCGCGGCGTAGCTGGCCAGGGAGGCGAGGGGGAGGCGGAGCTGGGGGGCGTAGCGCTGAATCATTCCGATCGTGCCGCCGTTTTCCCTGACCGCGGCCTCGACCGCGCCGAAGATGAGCCCGCGGGTGAGGGGCGAGCCGGGGAGGCGGGGGTAGATCTGGGCGGCGTAGGCGGCCGCGGTCGCTATCCCTGCGGCGTAGCGAGGTAGGTCCTCGGCGGTCGGGGGGAAGGGGGTGCGCCGGTCGGAGCCGCGGCCGATCGAGCCGACCAGGTCCGCGAGCGCGGTGGCGGCGGCGCCGGCGAGGATGGCGCGCGGCCAGTTGATGGGGTGGGGCCGAACGAGGCGGCTCAGGGCCCACCCGGCGGCGAGGGTGCTCAGCGCGGCGCCGGCGCGGATGCCGTCGTCTTCGGCGTAGTCGTCGAGATCGGTGTAGGCGTCGTGGGGGGCGGTGTGGCCCGGATAGGTCTCGCCAGGCGACGTCGTCTCGGACGTAGTCCCCTCCCAACCCGGGTGATCGTTCTCGGAGTCTCCGGGGTACGTCTCCGAAGACGTTGGAGCGAAGTCGGCGAGGGCGGAAGTGCCGGCCTCGATTAGCGAATCGGCGCGCCCGAGGGCGTAGCCGATGGAGTAGGCCAATCTGCCGAGGATGGATCCTGCACCGCGATCGTTCATGAATCCTCCAGGTCGACCGAGCCCGGTCCGAGGTGGCCGGGTATCATTCGTGATACGCCCCGTAGTTGCGGGACCGTGAACACTGCCCCCTAACCGGAGGTCTGCTTGAGCGCACTCGATTGGGGAATCGTTCTGTTCTATCTCGTTGCATCGTTGGCGCTCGGGCTCTATCTCTCGCGACGCGGCTCGCGCTCGCTCGCGGATTTCTTCGTGTCCGGCCGTGCGCTCCCGTGGTGGCTGGCCGGTACGTCGATGGCGGCGACGACCTTCAGTATCGACACCCCGTTATACGTTACCGGCCTGGTCGCGCGCCAGGGGGTAGCCGGGAACTGGCAGTGGTGGTCGTTCGCGATCAGCCACATCGTGCTGATCTACGTCTTCGCCCGCCTCTGGCGCCGGGCCGAAATCATCACCGACGCGGAGCTCACGGAGCTGCGTTACGGCGGTCGCCCGGCGGCGCTGCTGCGAGCGGTGCGGGCGTTCATCTTCGCGGTCCCGATCAACGTGATCGGGATGGGGTACGCGATGCTCGCAGCCAAGAAGGTCGCGGTGGCACTCGGATTGGGCAATGCCCTGCCGGCCGGGATGATGGGCGACCCGGGGTTGTGGGTGGTGGTCTTCATCGCGGTCTTCACCCTGATCTACGCCGGCGTGGCGGGGTTGTGGGGGGTGGTGGCCACGGATTTCTTCCAGTTCTTCCTGGCGTTGCTGGGTGCTATCATCGTTGCGGCGGTCGCGGTGACGGATGTGGGGGGGCTGGGCGCGCTGCGGTCGCAGCTCCTGGAGCGCAACCTCGGCGATCACCTGAACTTCCTTCCCTTCGGCGAGCTGGCGCAGCTCGGGGTCGGCACCTTCCTGGCGTATCTGGGGATCCAGTGGTGGGCGTTCCGGCGCAGCGACGGCGGTGGTGAGTTCGTGCAGCGCCTCTCGGCGTCCCGCGACGAGGGGGAGGCGGAGCGGGCGGCGTGGCTCTTCAACATCCTCAACTACGTGGTGCGGACCTGGCCTTGGGTGCTGGTCGGGTTGGTTGCACTGGTGATCTACCCCGAGATCATCGGCGGGGGCGCAGACCCGGAGACCGCCTATCCGCGACTGATGCTCGATTATCTGCCGACCGGTATCCTTGGGATGGTGGTCGCGTCGCTGATCGCTGCGTTCATGTCGACGGTCTCGACCCAGATCAACTGGGGGGCGAGTTATATCGCCAACGATCTCTATCTCCGCTTCGCGCGGCCGGACGCCTCGCAGCGGGAGCTGGTCTGGGTCGGCCGGATCTCGTCCATCGTGCTGGTGACGCTGGCTGGTTGGGTGGCTTTCAACGCACATAGTGTCGGTACGATCTTCACCTTCATGATCGCGATCGGGACCGGGCCAGGCGCGGTCCTGATCCTGCGCTGGTTCTGGTCGCGGGTGAACGCCTGGGCCGAGATCGCCTCCATGATCGCGGGGCTGGCGATCGCGCTCTTCCTCTACCTCCCGACGATCGACTGGACCGGAATGGGCCCGCTGGCGGTGCCGCTCCAGGCGTTGGCGCGCGTGGCGGAGCCGATCGCTGCGGCTGGTCCTACCGGCGTCCTCCCGGTGACGGCCTTCGGAACGGCGGTCGTGTGGCTCGCCGTCATGTTCCTCACCCCGCCGGAATCGGACGAGGTCCTCGACCGGTTCTATCTGCGCGCCCGCCCCGGGGGGCCGGGGTGGCGGCGGCAGCGGGAGCGGACCGGTGTCGAGCCGGCCCAGGACCTGAGCGTCGACCTCTGGAGCGTTGTCTGCGCCACCGGCTTGATATTCGGCATGATGTTCGCCCTGGGTGGTGCGCTCCTCCTGAAGTGGGGGACGGCGCTCGGCGCGACGGTCGTGGCCCTTGTCTCCGGTTCGATCTTGCGGCGGCTACGCAAAGGAGAGGCCACCAGGCGAGAGGAGGTGCTCGTGATATGAGGGGTCTGGAGGTGGCGGAAGGGGTGAGGCGAGCCGGGGGTAAGGCTCTCTGGAGCGGTATCGTACTGCTGGTACTTGGCGCGAGCGCGTGCGGGACTACCCGGCCGGCGCCAGCGCCGGCGCCGTCTGTCACCGGGGAGTCGCCTGGACTCCCCCCCATCCCCACCCGGACCGGTCCGCTAGAGTTGCGGGTGGTGCACCCCACCCCCGGCGCCACGATCGCGGTCCGCGACTCTACCTTCATCTACGGTACGACCGGCACCGGCGCGGCGCGGCTCTGGATCTCCGGGACCCCGGTCCAGGTGCACCCCAACGGTGCGTTCCTGGCCTTCCTCCCGATCCCCCGCGATGGGCGTTACGAACTGATGGCCACGACCGGGCAGGACACGGCCCGGTTGGTGATCGATGTCAAACCACCCCGCCCCCTCCCCACCCTCCACCGCGATTCGGCCGCCATCGTCGCGGGTTCGATCACCCCCCGCGGTGGGTGGACGGCGCTCCCCGGCGAACGGATCACCGTCGGGTTCCAGGGGACGCCGGGTGGGAAGGCTGCGCTCGTCCTCCCGAGCGGTGAGCGGGTACCGCTGGTCGAGAGGCCTGTGCGGGTCGAGCCGACCGAAGGCGAGGTCGCGTTCACGACGACGCCGTCCGCGGCGACCCCCGCGCCGGTCCGAGGGCTGTCGCGCTACGTCGGCTATTTCGCGGCGGAGCCGTTGGTCAGCACGACGAATGGGGTGGCGCGCCCGACGCTCGCCCCCCTCGCCCAGGGCAAGTCGGCCCGGGCGGCGGTCCTGGAGCTGGTCATCGGTAGCGATACCGCCCGCGCCGCCCTCCCCCTCAACCTCGCCCTCGCCGACCCGAACCGTCCCGTGGTCGCCGAGGGCGCGGCGCCGCCGCCCCCCGAGGGGAGCGGCATCGTGATCGGACGACCGGGGCCGGGTTACACCTACACCTACTTCTGGCCGAACGGGACCAGATTGACCCTGACCGGGGAACGGAACGGGGAGTACCGGGTCCGGCTCGCCCCCGACCTGGATGCCTGGGTCACGAAGGACCACGTCCGGCTCCTCCCCGAGGGGACGCCGCCCCCCGGCGGGCCGGTCGGGACGGTGCGGCTCCGGCCGGCGCCGGGGTTCGTCGACGTCAGGGTCGCGCTCCCGGAACGGCTCCCGTTCCAGGTGGTCGAGGGGGAGCGCAGCATCGAGCTCACCATCTTCGGCGGCGTCGCCGATACCGACTGGCTCCTCTACGGCCCGAGCGATCCGCTGATCCGGCGCGCGGAGTGGGAGCAGCGCCCCGGCGCGCGCTACACGTTGCGGCTCTACCTCGAGCGGCCGACCTGGGGGTACCAGACCTTCTGGACGGCCAACAACGACCTCGTCCTGCGGGTGCGCCGCCCACCGGCGATCGACCCGGCCGCCCCGCTCCGCGGGCTCCTCATCGCCGTGGACGCCGGGCACCCGCCGGGGGGGGCCACCGGACCGACGGGGTTGACCGAGGCGGAGGCCAACCTGCAGCTGGCGGAGAGGCTTCGGCAGCTGCTGGAGGCGGCGGGCGCGCGGGTGTTCATGACCCGGACCGATATGTCGTCACTCTCGCTCAACGCGCGCACCCGGATGGCGGTCGAGGCCGATGCGGACATATTGATATCAATACACAACAACGCCTTCCCGGACGGGATCAACCCTTTCGAGAACAACGGGACGAGCGTCTATTACAATCACCCGCACTCGGCGGCACTGGCCGACTCGATCCAGCAGGAGCTGGTACGGGAGCTGGGGCTGCGCGACCTGGGGATCGGACGGGCCGACCTGGCGCTGGCACGGCCAACCTGGATGCCGGCAGTGCTCACCGAGACGCTCTTCTTGATGATCCCGCAGCAGGAGGCGGCGCTGCGCGATCCGGTGGTCCAGGATAGGATCGCGCGGGCGCACCTCCGGGGGCTCGAGGCGTTCCTGCGGGGATACGTTCGTCAATAGGGAGGGGCGCTAGCCGTTGGACACATGCCGGCGGCCGCTGGCGATCCCAGCGCACGGCTTGGGGAGCGCCCAGTACCTATATGGCCAGTATGGTGATCGGCGGTCGCGGTGCGCTCGGATCCTAGGTCGCCGTACGCCTCGGGCGCGCCGCGTCCCGGCCGCAGGCAGCGCCGAGCGCCTGCAATCGATCGAGATACGCTGAAAACCACGACGTAGTGGAATCACGGTGAAACGACTCGCGGTATTCGTACCCCGCACGCTGGTATCGCTCCTCAGCATACTCGGCTGGCTCGGCGTTGGCACCGCCGGGGCGCAACTCCCGCCGGAGGCGAACTGGGCGACGATCGAGTCGCAACACTTCCGCATCACCTTCGGACCCGGGCTCGAGGAGCTCGCCCGGCACACCGCCCACCGAGCGGAGGCCGCCCACGCCAGGCTCGCGGCTGAGCTGGCACCGGCGCCCGCGGGGAAGATCGACATCGTCCTGACCGACTTCGTCGACATCACCAACGGCCACGCCTCGCCGCTCCCGTCCAACCGCATCGTCCTGTACGCGCGCCCACCGGCCGACGTTCTCTCGCTCGGCTACTTCGACGATTGGATCGACCTGGTGGTGACCCACGAGCTCGCGCACATCTTCCACCTCGACGCGACCAGCCGCGTCGGCGGCGCCCTCCGCCGGGTATTCGGCCGGGTCCCCGTCGCCTGGCCGTTTTTCCCAGGGCTCGACGCGCCCACCTGGACGATCGAGGGGCTGGCTACCTACATCGAATCCCGCTTCACCGGCGCCGGGCGGGTCCGCGGGTCGTATCACGAGATGGTACTCCGGACCGCGATCCTGGAGGGGGCGTTCGACTCGATCGACCGGCTCAACAGTCCGAGCGCGGTCTGGCCGGGGGGGACGCGGAACTACGTCTACGGCTCCATGTTCCTCGAGTTCCTCGGCCAACGCTACGGCCCGGAGGTCCAGCGCCGCATCGTCCGGGCGAACGCCGGCAGCTGGATCCCGGCCGGCTACATCTTCGATCGCGTCGGCAGAAAGGCGACCGGGACGCCGTTCACCAGACTCTACGCCGAGTGGCGCAACGAGCTCGAATCGCGCTACCACGCACTCGCCGAATCCCTCCGCGTCGAAGGGCTGACCGTCCCAGAGCGGCTGGGACAGGGGGGATACAACACACTGCACCCCCGGGTTGGGCCCGGCGGGCGGGTCGCGTACGCGTCTTACGACGGCCGGCACGCCGCCACGAACCGAATCCTCGACCCGGCGACCGGGACGAGCCGCGTCGTCTCGCGCCGCAACGGGGTCGGGCCGATCGCCTGGTTCCCCGACGGTGCGCTCCTCACCGCCCAGCTCGAATACGACGGTCCCAACCGCATCTTCAGCGATCTCTACCGGGTGGACGACCGCGGCGAGCGCCGGCTCACGCGCGGGGCGCGGCTGAGCGACCCGGACCTGACCGCCGATGGACGCCGGGTCGTCGCGGTCGAGGCACTACATGGGACGAACCGCCTCGTCATAATCGAGCTCGAGTCCGGGGAGACTCGGCCGCTGACCACGGCCGAGCCAGGGGTGCACTGGGCCTTCCCGCGCTGGGCGCCGGGCGGGGACCGCGTCGCCGTGGGGCGCTGGGAGGCCGGGGAGTACGACGTCGTCGTCCTCGACACACTCGGCAACATCCTCCATCGGGTGACCGAAGATCGTGCGCTGGACACGGCGCCCGCCTGGTCGCCGGATGGCCGCTATCTGATCTTCTCCTCCGACCGGAGCGGGATCCCGAACCTCTACGCGTACGATCTGGCGGCGGGGCGGGCGGAAACAGGGGAATTTGCGCCAGACGACGTCGCGCGGGCGGCCCTCTACCAGGTCACCAACCTCCTCACCGGGGCCTTCTTCCCCGATGTCTCGCCCGATGGGCGCTGGATCTACTTCAGCGGCTACCACGCCGATGGCTTCCACATCGAACGGATCCCCTTCGATCCGGGCTCGTGGCGCGCGCCGGCGCCGACACGGCTCGCCTTCGCCAGCAAGGGGGAGGGGGATACTCGCGTCGTCGCGTCGGGAGATGGCGAGGCCGAGGTGGGGGCGGTACGGCCGTATTCGCCGATTCGCTCGCTCCTCCCGCGCTACTGGCTGCCGACCATCGGGACGGGCGAGGCGGCCGGGACCTTCGTGGGGGTACAGACCGCCGGGAGCGACCTGGTCGGCAGACACGCCTACTCGGTGGGCGCTGGGTACGCGCCCGGGGATAGGCTCTTCCGGGGAGGGGTGAGCTACTACTACGCGGGGCTCGGACAGCCAATCGTCGAACTCTACGCGGCCCGGAACTGGGACGGGATGCAGGTCGCGATCGGGAACGCCGAGGCGCGGCTCCTGGAGCGGGAAGATGCGGCCGGCATCGACCTCACGCTGCGACGCCGCCGGTACCGGTCCAGCGCACGCCTCTCCTTCGGCGGCGAATGGATCCACCGTCGGCGCACACTCCACGACGCGGAAGGTATCACCCTCGCCGACCCCAGCGACCGGCTCGCCGGCGCGTCGGTCAGCGCGGCGTTCTCCAACTACCGGCGGCAACCCTTCTCCATAAGCGCAGAGGATGGGATCGGGATCTCGCTCGCCGCCCGCCACTACTGGGACCTCGAGCCGAGTCGTTACCCTAACGGCGATCCCAGGGACGATGGATACGACGAGGTCAGCGGCCAACTCACCGCGTATCGGGCGCTCGACCTCCCTGGCTACGCCAATCACGTGCTCGCCTGGCGCCTCGCCACCCGCTGGCGCCACGGTCCCGGCGCCGCCACCTTCGGCGTAGGCGGGGCGTCGAGCGGCGGGATGGACCTCGATGTCGTCCAGGTCGGTGGCGGCTACCGGCTCCTCCCCGTGCGCGGATTCCAGCACGGCGACCGCCGCGGGACCTTCGGCTGGAGCACGTCACTGGAATACCGCTTCCCATTGACCTACATCCGCCGCGGCTCCGGGCTGAGACCTTTCTTCCTCGACCGGCTCGCCGGCGCTGTCTTCCTCGACGCAGGTGGGGCTCTCTGCAGCTCGAGCGACCAGGTGGCACCCGGATCCTGCTCCGCCACCGACGCACCGCCACTCACCGCGACCGGCGCCGAACTGATCTCCGAAGGGGCCGCACTCGGCTTCCAGCTCCAACTACGCACCGGCATCGCCTGGCGGCTGAGCGGAGGACGCGCCGGGCCGATGCCGTATGTCTTGCTCGGGCTGCCTTTCTGAGAGGAGACAGGGCGGCGCCTTGTCGAGATCCTGTGTGGCGCGTGCTCGAGCGGGACGGGTGCCGTGAACGCGCCGCCGGGGGTATCGCCACCAGTCCGCCCGAAGCCGAAGGGGAGGGCAACGCGCCGAAACGCCGCCGGAGCTGCCATATACGGCCTCCCTTCGGCGATACCGGCGAAAGCACAGACACTGGTACGGATCATGTACCAGTTCACCCCTGACTCGTCCATACCCGGAGCGGACCACCAGGACCGCGACCCGCACTGACCCGCACGCTCGAGCAGGGGGAGACCATGGGCGGCAAACGACCCGATCAGTACCGCATCGATCCCAGGGACAGCCAGGCCACCGACTACAAGACCAGGCCGCGGGACAAGACCGACGCCGAACTCTATGGCAGAGTAATGAAGGGCTCGGTCAAGAGGTCCCAACCCGTCCCACCCGAAACCCTCGAACCGGAGACCGCCCGCGCACGCGAGGAAGAGCTGGAGCGGCAAAGACAAGTGCAAGAGCATGAGGAGTGAGGGGGGATTCGGGGGG
>Ga0180215_1000383_pt1 | contig 57661 bp, 64 predicted proteins | sample eDN3rd37CBELigBY_FD_128871 | JGI IMG/M metagenome (GOLD analysis project Ga0180215, IMG submission 128871) | Enriched backyard soil microbial communities from Emeryville, California, USA - eDNA 3rd pass 37_C BE-Lig BY (version 2) (version 2) | ecosystem: Environmental > Terrestrial > Soil >... | reverse complement strand
TCCTCTTCCGCCTCCGGCTGTGGGATCAGCAGCCCTCCCGGACCGGCGGCAAGGTAGGTCTCAAAGACCCCGAATAGCGACAGATTTTAGAGAGGACCGGCGACAGAGTTTTGGGAACCCACAGGCCCACCCCATGCTCGTCCATGCTCCAGAGTTCCACGCGCGCTGTGGCGTAGCGCCGAAGCGCTGCCTCAAACGCGCGGGGAAGGACTCGCTTGAAAGCAGGACTGCGCCTCGGGGTCGGCACCCTGATGCTGGGGCCGGGGGCGCTGCGGGGTCTGCCCTGCACGGCGCAGATAGTCCCAGCCGCGCTGCGCCGCCACGGCCCGGCCCAGCTTCTCGCTCATCCAGCGTGCCACCTTGGGTCCACTCCAGGGCGTCCCGTCGGTGCACGGCTTCTCCAGCGCACGCTCCAATGCCTGGAACTGCTCCTCATCGAGCAGCCGGCCATGACCGCCGTTCGTGTGCCGCCCGTCGGCGATCCGTTCCACCCCGGCATTGTAGCGAGCAGCGACGCGGCGCACCCATTCTGCGCTATAGCCCAGGCGCTGGGCCACCTCTTCCCGGTAGATCCCCTGCGAGAGCATCCACAACGCCTGCCAGCGGGCTCGCTCCACTGTGTCCTTCGTGGAGCGGTAGCGCGTGTACAACTCGTCCGTGCTCAGGTGTGCCTTCAACTCGATGCGCTTCGACATGGGTGCCTCCAAGTCGAGGGAGAGCGGCTCCTCCCTCGACTCTACTGCATCCCTCACCCTTTTGCACGGATTTCGTATCACCCCGCCCGCAAGCTGTCAATGGCGGGCGAAAGTGTCCCAGGTCCGGCGGTTGAAAATGTCCCACCTGGCAGAGGGGACGAGCCTCAGGACGTCGTTCCCTCCCGGGTTGTTCTCCGGCCCCTCTGCTTGGGAGACGAGGCGGAGGCCGAGTCCCCCTGGAGTGAGTGCCAGAGCTCGGCGTGATGCCGCATCCGGAAGCTGTTGCCGCGGATGGAGAGGATGTGGCAGTGGTGGACTTCGCCGGCGCGGTCCGCCTCTCGGGCTACACGCACGGCCACCTCCGGCGCCTCTTCCGCTCCGGCCAGCTCCGCAACGTGGGGACGGAAGCCGCCCCTGCCTTCATCGCTTCGGAGTTACCCCGCAAGCCGACTCATCCCCTTGCGACCGAAATACTTGTGCTGCATGCGCGGAATGGCGTAAATTCGCGGGTGCAGGTTGCGCGTGCCGTCGTTTCTGGAGACTGAAACGATGGCACAGAAGAAAGAATGCTGGAGCTACAACGCCGGGGAGCGCGGCCGGAACTGGGTCCGCGCCTACGAGAAGGGGAAGGGCGGGATCATCTTCCTGGAATGGAGAGAGCCCGTCCTGGACGACGAAGGGCAGCCGGTGCCGGACCCCAAGACAGGAGCGCCCGCGGAACGCCGCAAGCGCATGTCCACCGGGCACCGGGACCGCACGAAGGCGAAGCGCCAGGCCGACGACCTGGCCGACCGCTTCGGCCAGATGGTCGCCGCCCCTGTCGTCCTCACCCTCCGGCGCCTCATCCGCCTCTATCACGCGGAAGTGACACCGAGCAAGAGCAAGGGGAAGCAGGCCCACGACCGGCGCGCGGCTTCGATGTTCCTGGAATTCTTCGACGGTCGCGCTGATCCGAAGCGCCGTTCCGAGCGGGCGCCCGGATCGCTGGACCGGAAGGATTGGGACGAGTTCGTCACGGAGCGCCGGGCGGGGAAGATCGCGGGTCTGGGCCCGGTGCGGGATCGGGTGATCGAGTACGATGTGAAGTTCCTGATCGCCGTGCTGTCCTGGGCCGAGGGAGCGAACGAAGGGGACCCGCACCACGTCGCCAAGAATCCGTGGAGCCGGGAGCGCCGCAAGGCGCAGGGGATGGTGATGCCGCGGGAGAAGAACCCCAACCGCCCGAGCATGACCGAAGAGCAGCACGAAGCGTTGTTGACGCACTCGCCGAATTGGCGCTTCTCGCTGGTGATGGAGCTGTGCCGGGAGACGATCCACCGCAGGAACAGCGTGCGTCAGATCGCGCTCGCGGATTTGGACCTGTGGGCGGGGGCGGTGACCTGGCGGGGGGAGTACGACAAGAACGGAATCGAGGCCGTTACCCCGCTCACTCCGCGGGCGCTGGCGGCCATCCAGGCGGCGCCGCGGGTGCCGGGGAGCCCCTGGTTGATCCCGGCCGAGGAGGACCCGAGCCAGCCGGTTTCCATCCACGTGCTGAACCTGTGGCTACAGCGCGCGAAGGAGCGGGCCGGGGTGGACGTGAAGGGGCTGGGGTTTCACGGCCAGAAGCGTGCGGGAGTTCGACGCAGGGAGTTCCGGGAGCTGCCGCCGAAGGTACAGGAGGCGTTGACCGGGACCAACCACGAGACGTTGCGGCGGGTCTACGATGAAGTCTCGTTCGATGAGATGCAGGAGGCGGTGCGGCGCCTCGGACGGCCGGCGGCCTGAAACCGGGCCCAATTGACACCGCAATTGACACCTGAGGGTGCAGAGGTAGAAACAAGCGAAAGCCCCGACACCATTTAAATGGCACCGGGGCTATCACTTAGATCTAGTGGGCCTGGGTAGAGTCGAACTACCGACCTCACGCTTATCAGGCGTGAACCCCGGGGGAATCCCGACTACCCACTGCGGACGCAACCAACGAATAACCCAGGTGGTGTGCGCAACCTGCCGCCTGTAGCGTTGGGTCGGTCCGCAAGAAATTCCCGTCGATTGACAGCGCGGTTGACAGCGCCGTTGACAGCATACGCTCAACGGCGGAAACCGGCGTGTTACACTCTATTGCGCTCCTCGATTCACCCCCCCCCGTCCAGTCGGACGCGGGGGCGCTCGTGTTGCCCTGGAGCGCATCGGTAGTACCTCCGCACGCCCCAAGCTCCCCTCCCCCACCCTCCTGGGCGGACCTCCCCCCGCCGCCCGAGGACCCGGACGCCCCGATCGTCCTCGCCGATCTCTGGCGCCTAGACCCCCTGCTCGCGGCCAAGGTCGACGCCGAGGCAGAGGATGGTTGCTGGTACTGGACCGGCGCCGTGGTGTTGGCCGGCCAGAGCCGGCGCGTCCCCTACGGCAAGGTCTGGCGCAGCCGCCGCGGCGGCTGCCTGCTGGTCCACCGCTACGTCCACGAACTCGCCATCGGCCCGATCCCCGAGGGCTACGAGGTCCACCACACCTGCACCGTGCGCCACCGCCGCACGCTCTGCTGCAATCCGCGCCACTTGTGGGCCCTGCACCCGGACGACCACGACCGCATCCAGCGGGAGATGGAGAGCTATGTCGCGGCTGCGTGAGCGCGTGGTGATCGCCCCGCATCGTCGATTTGGCGGGCACCGGGATACGGAGGTGCACGCCTCGCTCCTTCCGCTTGCGGCCCTGCGGTGACGGACGCGCAACGCAGGGCCGAACGCCGGCGCCGGGCGGACATCGCCGCGGAGATGATGGCGAACGCTGCCCTCTCCGCGGAGGCGCGGGTCATCGGATGGGCGATCTTCGCGCGCGGAGAGGGGCGCCACCTCATCGCGCACGACGAGTTCGTCCGGCTCCTTCCCGGCGCCCCGTCGGAGGAGACGGTGCGTCGGAAGATCAGGGAGCTGAAGGTCCGCCGGTACATCCACCAGGACCCGCACACGGGCCAGGGGAAGCCCCCGGCATACGAATTTGCCCCCACATCCGGAGGGGGGTCAAGCGGGATTGACCCCACAGGAGACGAGGGGATAAGCCCCGTTGACCCCACATCGGGCGAGGGGTCAAGCGGGTCGCGGGGAGCGGTTAGACCCACACCGGGAGGGGGGTCAAGCGTTAACCCCACATCTGGAGGGGGGACAAACGTTGACCCCACAAATAACAAGGGGTCAAACCCCTCTCCTCACGCGCGCGCTCCTTATCCGGGGTTAGAAGATACTACTACTCCTCCACCTACTCCTCCGGCGCGCACGCGCGGACCCGCAGAAGGACTTCTCCGGGCTTACCTCGGCTCCGACTCCGGCGCCGTCGACCAGCTCGACGCGTCCGCAGAACACCCCCACGACTGGCCCGCCCACATCTGGGGCTGGTACCACCCGCCCGGCTTCACCGGGCCCAACGACGGGGGCGGCGACTGCCTCGCCGATCTCCGCGATCTGGACCCGGACGAGCGGCGCCGGGCACTGCGCACCGCCATGTCCGATTTCGCACTGACGAGGAAACCGATCACCGGAAGGCACTTCCGGGCTTACGTACAGGAGAGCGCAGATGACATCCGCAACGCAGGACGCGGCCGGAGGAACAGCTCTGGAGGTGGAGGGACTGGCAGCGGCGCAGGACGCGCTGCGCGCAAGGCGGACGGAGGCGGGGGTGCCCCTCCATCAGCGAGGAGGAGGGTCGAGCGGCGGGTGGAGCTCCCCTCGGAGGGCTGACGCCCCGCGCCGGCGGAGCGTGGCCGACGAGATGGCGACCCACGTGGGGCAGGAGGCGGCCCGGCTTCAGTGCGCGACCCCCGGGTGCACCCACACGGAGCCCGTCTTCGCGCCGGACGACGTTCGCGGCCTCCACCCGGTGGGCGCGACCGAGCCAGGGGAGTTCGTGCACACCCGGTGGTACGCCGGTGAGCGAAGGCTCGACACCGGCGATCCGGAGCACTGCCCGACCTGCAGGGCCGCGGCAGAGGCGGAGCGGGTCCAGGAGGACCTCGCGCTTCAGGCGCGGATCGACGCCGACCGCCCCCCCCAGGTGAAGCGTGGCGCCGAGGAGGTGGGGATCCTCGAGCGGGTGGAGCAGGCGGGCGGAGACCCGTGGGAGTATGGCGGCTACACCTGGGAGGCCTTCGCCGCCTTTGAGGGGCGCGAGGTGGCACGGGACGCCGCACGCACCTTCGCCGACGAGGTGCTCTGCCGGGCTGATCGGTACGCCAGCGTACGCAACCTCCTGCTCTGGGGCGACACGGGGACGGCGAAGACCACGCTCGCGCACCTGGTGCTGCGGGCGCTCCTGGAGGGCGGGGTGCAGCCGGGAGCGGGTGGGGTGGTGTTCGTGAACTTCGGCGAGTTCGTGACCAAGGTACAGGATACGTACGACGCCGGCGGGCAGACGTGGCCGCTTATCGAGCATCTCATCACCGCCGACGTACTCCTGGTGGACGAGCTCTTCGGCGACAAGGTGTCGAGCGACACCGTGCGGATCGCGCTCCAGATCCTGAACCGGCGCGTCGCCCGGCCGACGCTGGTCACCCAGAACCCCGACCCGAACCAGCTCCTCGATCGCTACACGCCGGTCGGCCGGGGCGGCGCAGTGGATCCCCGAGACGCGCAGATGGCCGACAACCTGTCCCGTCTGGTGAGCCGACTGGGCCGCTTCCGCAGGGTGGCGGCTCGCGGTGAGGACGCGCGGCCGTTCGTCGGCCGGGAGGAGGTCCGCCCATGCTGAAGCGCCTTGAACGGAGGGCTGGTGGTGCGGAGGCACCCCGCGCAGCGGAAGTCTCGGCGCGGCCGTGGATTGGGTTGGTGGTGGAGCGCCGCCGCGCGCGCCTCGCCTTCAGGGCGCCGGGCCTCGCCTCGGCCGTCCACCGGAAGCTCCACCAGGAGGTGCGCTGACCATGCCTGCCCACCTGCTCGCCCTCGACGAGGAGCGGCCCGACGTGGTGCTCGCCTTCGGCAAGATCGCCTCGCAGGCGCTGCCTGGGCTCTGGACGGGACCGCTGATCACCGGCCCCCATCCGGCCGCACGCGGCGCCGAGGTGCCCGCGCGCCTGAAGGCGATGGCGGCGGAACTCCGGGCTTTATGCTCTGGAGCATAAAGCCCGATGCCGCTCCCCTCCCCCGCCATCCTCGCCTCGCTCTCGGAGCCCGCGCTGCAGCAGCTGCGGGGGTTCTACGCCGAGGGCTCGGAGGAGTGGCAGGAACTGACGCGGCGGATCCGCGGGGAGGTCGAGGCCCAGGAGGAGCCCAGGAGCGCCGCCGCCGCTCCGCGGGGGCAACCCGAGAAAGGGGTCGAGCACGCGGTGGACCAGGCGCTCCTGCAGTTCGGCTTCGACGTGACCCGCCTCTCTCAGGCGCGTGCGTCGAAGCAGACCCCCGGGATCCCCGACCGGTACGCGCGGCATCCACGGTGGGGGCTCCGGGTGTGGATCGAGGTGAAGGCGGGGACGAACACCCTCTCGCGCCACCAGAAGGCCTGGCACACGGCGGAGCGCGCCGCCGGCGGGCACGTGCTGACGGTGTGGAGCGTGGAGGACCTGACGATCGGACTTCGGGCGCTGGGCGCGCCCATCACGTGAACCTGTATGGACTGACCATGTCGCTTCGAAACCTGATGCTCGTGCTCCCGCTCGCCCTGACCGCGATCGCCTGCGATGCCGCCACGACGGCGGAGGAGCCGAGGACGGCCACGGCCGCGCCCCACCCCTCGAGCTGCGAGGCGCGGCCGCCGCGCACGCTCTGCGCGTCGTCGCTCTGAGGGCGATCGGGGATGATCATCCACTTTCGAGCTCACACAGACCCGGTCTCCCAGGCGCTCCGCTCGCTCTACCGCGACCAGATCCCCTTCGCCACTTCGAAGGCGATCAACGCGACGCTGGTAGACGGCCAGCGGGCCCAGCGTCAACACATGCGGCGCGCATTCACCCTGCGCCGGCCGGGCTTCGCCGACCGTAGCATCAAGATCCGCGGGGGCGACTGGGCGACCAAGCGTCGCCTGAAGGGCATCATCCGCGTGGAGACACCGGGCGGTGGGGCGCGCAACGACGTCTTCACACAGCACGAGCCGGGGGGCGACAAGCACCCGCTCTCCGGGACACGCCTGGCCGTGCCCCAGGGAGGGCTACGGGTGGGGGTCATCCCTCGCAACAAACGTCCGAAGTCGTACCTGTTCGAGCGGATGGGGGGAAAGCAGGCGACGGCCCGCTTCGTCTATCGGGGACGGGGTCGCACATGGATGATCCGGAACCCAGACGGATCCGGGGGCATCTATCAGCGGGTGGGAGCCAAGGCCACCAAGCGGCGCCCAGGCGCAGGCCGGCGCCTCGTGAGCGACCGCGATACCCGCAAGACGAGGGACATGCACGTGCGGGTGCTCTTCCTCTTCACCCCCCTGGCGCGCCTCGAGCGGCGGCTGGCGTTCGTGGACACCGTCACCCGTACGGCGCGAAAGGAGTACCCGAAGCGCTTTCAGGAGGAGTTCCACAAGGCCATCCAGACCGCCCGGTGATCGGCTGGCTTGACAGATGCCCTCCGGCGGCAGCACCGTCCATGCGGGCACACGCACGGACCGAAGCTCCCCGGAGGGCTCTCCCCAACGCCGACAGGCGGGGAGAGCCCTTTTCGTACCCAAGAGACTCATGCTGGCCGAACCGACGGGTGGACGAGTGAAGTCCGTGCTGTACTGCGGAGCGAAGAAGCTGGAGGACCGGGAGCGGGGGGAGCGCTACGCCCGCACCTGCGGCCAGTACCTGGGAACGATCCACGGGGCGCGCCTGGTGGAGACCGGGCGGATCTTGGTGAGCGACGTCCACGTGGACTACCGCGAAGGGCGGGTCTTCTACGCTCCGCGCTGCTCCGTGTGCGGCCTCCTCACGGAGTTCGAGATCGTCTGGCCGCCGGACGCGACTGCGGAGAGCATCGCAGCGGGAGCGGCGCCTCGCACAGCTTCCCACACGGCGCCCACGGGGCCGGGCCGGCGTCGCAGGCGCGCTGCCCCGGCGGAGGATCGCCCGTGAGGCGGCCCATCGCGGGCACCCCCGCCACCCTGTCCACTTTGGGCGGGCGGGTCCTTCCGGAACGAAGCGCCGCGGGTATCGCACGACCCCGACGTGTCTGCCATGTGGACCCCTGAAACCTGGTTCCCCTTCTCTTCGCCCATCCGGATCGTCCATGCCGCTCGGCCGTCTCGGCGTCAAACCCTACGCTCGTGTCCGCACCGCGGAGGGCCTCCCCGGAGGCTCACCCGCCGCCGTGCGAAAGGCGCTCCAACGCCACGGGGTTCCTCAAGCGGAGGACGGGTCGTTCGACGCGGACCGACTGCACGCACTGTGGGAGGCGGAGCGCTCCGGTGAGGCGGTGCCGTCGCCACCCACGCAGGGGGAAACCGGAAAGCCGGCCGAGGGGAACCGGGGGAACCGCTCAAGTTCCCCTCCCCCCGGAGCGCCGGCGGAGTCGGAGGGCGACGGGATCTCCAAGGCCGAGGCGCTGCGACAGAAGGAGGTGTACCTCGCCAAGAAGCACAGGCTCGACTACCTGAAGAGGGCTGGCAGGGCCGTGGACCGGGAGGCGGTGAAGTTCGCCTGGGCCACGGCGACCAAGGAAGCGGGCGACCAGCTCGACAATCTGGCGGACCGGATCTCGGACGAATGTGCCGCCGAGACCGATCCACGGAGGGTGCACGCCCTCATCCGGGCCGAGACTCGCCGGATTCGTGAGGCGCTCGCCCGGGACGTCCCGGGACTCGCCTCCGCGGTAGCCGCGGCGATGGCCGGTGACGAGGTGGCGGAGTGATCGCGTTCGCGGACCCGGCCGAGATCGACCTCTGCGACGTCTCCGACCTCCTCCAAGCAGTGGGCGACGCGTGGGCACCCGACGAGGACCTCTTGGTCCACGAGTGGGCGGAGCAGCGTCGGACCCTCTCCCGAAAGGAGTCGCCGGGGTGCCCGGGGCCGTGGCGGAACTCGCGTGCACCGTACGCGGTGGAGATCCAGGAATGTCTCTCCCCCGATCACCCCGCGCGTACCGTCGTCTGGTGGGCCTCCTCCCAGGTCGCGAAGACCGAGGTCGGCAACAACTTCGTCGGCTGGGCCATGGATGTCGCGCCGGCGTCGATGCTGGTGGTGCGACCCTCGGAGAGCGACGCCCGGAAGTGGAGTCGGCAGCGGCTCCGCCCGATGATCCAGTCCACCGCGACACTTCGCGAGAAGGTGGCGAGTGGCGGAGGAAGAGAGGGCGGAAACTCCCTCTTCCTGGTGGAGTTCCTGGGCGGGATCCTGTTCGTGGGATGGGCGGGCTCTGCGACCGAACTCGCCTCCATGCCGATCGCCTACCTCTTCCTCGACGAGGTCGACAAGTACAAGCGCGACGTGGACGGACAGGGCGACGCGATCGCGCAGGCGAAGCAGCGCACGCAGAACGTCCGGCGCGCCAAGATCTTCATCGCCTCTACGGGGACCAACGAAGGCGAGTCCCGCATCGCCCAGGAGTACGAATCGGGCGACAAGCGTCGCCGCTGGGTGCCCTGCCCCGACTGCGGGGAGTTCCAGGTCCTGAAGTGGAAGCAGGTCCAGTGGGAGCAGGACGTCGAGGAGGTGGAGGGCGGCGGCACGCGGGTGGTCCGGCACTACCCGGAGACGGCCTGCTACGTCTGCGAGCACTGCGGGACGTGCTGGAACGATGCGCAGCGCTGGGCCGCTGAGGCGAAGGGGGAGTGGCGCGCCGAGAAACCTTTCCGGGGGATCGCCTCCTTCCACTGCTGGGCGGCGTACAGCCACTTCGTGCGCCTGCAGGACCTGGCCGAGGAGTGGCTCGACGCCCAGGGTGATCACGAGAAGCTGAAGGCGTTCGTGAACCTGAAGCTGGGCGAACTCTGGAAGGAGCCGTCCGAGACGCTGGACCCCTCCGACCTGCGGAGCCGCCTGGCGGAGTATCCGGCCGAGGTGCCCGCCGGTGTGGCCGTGCTCACCGCGGCGGTGGACGTGCAGAAGAACCGGCTCGAGGCGGCGGTCGTCGGCTGGGGAGTAGGGGAAGAGGCCTGGTTCATCACCCACCAGCGCCTACACGGGGACCCGGAACTGCCGGAGGTGTGGGCGCAGTTGGAAGCGGTGCTCACCCGCGGGTACCAGCACGAGAGCGGTGCCACCCTCCACATTCGGCACGCCTTCATCGACGCCCAGTACAAGGGCCCGGAGGCTGTCTACCCCTTCGTGCGACTGCGCGAGGGGCGCGGCGTCTTCGCAGTCCGCGGCATGGACTCGCGGGCGAAGGAGGTCTTCACCCAGCCGAAGAGGCGCAACAAGCACGGGGTGCGGCCGGTCTCGCTCGCGAGTTGGAGCCTGAAGGACGGCATCCTCCCCCGCCTGCAGCGCCAGCACCCGGGGCCGAAGTACATCCACTTCTGCCAGCCACGGAGCGTGGTGGACGGGATGGACGCCAACTTCTTCGAGCAGTTCGCGGCCGAGCGCGTCGTGCAGGAGCGGAATGGCCATGGCCGGATGGAGCGTGTCTACAAGCAGGTGGCCGAGCGCAACGAGGCGATCGACCTCACCTACATGAACTACGCGGCCTTCCTCTTCCTGGGCCCGGCGTACACGGAGAACCTGCCCTACTGGCTGGAGGAGGTGCGGAAGGAGGGCGCGAGGGCGAGGGCGGCTGCAGGGCGACCCCGACCGGCAGTGACCGCAGAGCAGGATGAGGACCCGGTTGAGCCGGCGGGATTCGTGATGAATTGGTGACGCCTGCACAGCTCACTTGGCGATCCCATCAGTATCCAAATAAATTCCGAACTCCGTTGGGAACGCCATCAATCGACTCGGGCCCTGGAGGTCATTTTATGCCGCGTATCGATGTAAGGAATCTGGTTGGAAGCCAGTGTGCGGTGAAGTACGAAAGCGATCCCGCGGAGTGTCCGCTCTGCGGCACGAGTGTCGTTCCGAAGATGATCGGGTCCGCCACCATCAACGACGAGTTTAGCGACTTTTTCGCGGCGTACCAGTGCACGAATCGGCAGTGTCAGGGGGTATTTGTGGGGAGGTGGATCTACAGCATGGACGCCATGATGCACAGGCCGCTCGGTGTGTACCCTCGCGTTCCGCGTGCGCGGACTTTCTCCCAGACCATCGGAGATCTTTCGCCGCAGTTCATCAGCGTCTACAACGAAGCGCTTGCCGCGGAGGCGAACGGGCTCTCCCAGCTCGTCGGAATGGGTCACCGAAAGGCGCTGGAGTTTCTGGTAAAGGACTACGCCATCGCGCGGAACCCCGACGATGCCGAGATGATCAAGGCAAAGGCACTTGGCCGGTGCATCAAGGACTACATCCCGGACCCACGGGTTAAAGCGGTGGCCGAGCGGGCCATCTGGCTGGGCAATGACGAGACGCACTACATCCGGACATGGGGCGATAAGGACGTCAACCACCTGAAGCGCCTCGTCGATCTCACGGTCCACTGGATTGAGTTGGAGCTGGAAAGCGAGCGGCTCGTCGCGGAAATGCCGGCCGGGGGTGGGGGGTCGCAGAATCCTTGACGCTGGGGGCCGTCGCCCGTAGCTTCCACGCAACAACCGGCGCCTTCGCGTCGACGTAGCACAACAGCGGCCCCAGGCCGCCCCCGGATCTGAGGTCCAGAAAAGGGCCCGCACCACGGCGACAGCCGGTGCGGGCCCTTTTCTGTTATCTACCCCTCCAGCTTCCCATGCGCGAGCGCGTCTTTACTCGACTGGACGGTACCGAACCCGCGAGCCTGACCGCCGGTTTCGACTGGGCGTGGGACATCGAGGACCCGGCCCACGCCCCGCGGGACGGGTGGGTGCTCAAGTACGCCCTGCGGGGCCCTGGCTCGCTCGACCTCACTGCCACTGACTCCGGTACCACGCACGAGATCCGCGTCCCCGCCTCCGCCTCCGCTGCGCTCCCCGCAGGCTCCTACCGCTGGATCCGCTACGCCGAACGTGGCCTCGCCCGGGTGCGCCTGGGCGAGGGCCGGGTCACGATCGAGCCGGACTTCCTCGCGCTCACCGACGGCCGCAGCCACGCCGAGCGTGCGCTCGAAGCCATCAACGCGAAGCTCGAGGGGCGACTCTCCAAGGACGTGGAGGAGTTCCAGATCGACGGGAAGCAGGTCCGCCGGATCCCGATTCCGGAGCTTTGGAAGCTGAAGGCCCGGTACGAGGACCTGGTGCGGCAGGAGCAGGGCGGCGCGCAGGGCTTCTTCTCCTCTGTCGAGGTGGAGTTTGTCCAGCCGTACTGAGCGACTGCGAGCCCTACCGGGACGCCTCGGCGAGCGGTTTCGCTCGGCCCGGACGGCGGTGCGGCGGCGCGTGCAGGGTGTCCGGTACGCGCTCGCGCAGGCCTTCCCCGAGCTGCTGGCAGCGATTGCTCTGCTGAGCGGATGGGCGCTCCTCACCTGGGGAGTCGCCTCGCTCCTGGTGTGGCAGGTCTGGCCGATCTCGGCGGGCCTCCTCCTCCTCGCCCTCTTCGGCTTCGGCTTCCTGGGGACCATCGCCCGCGAAGGGCTTTACCTGCTGAGCAAGCGGGGCGCGCGGCGTGGGTAACCCGTTCGCGGCCGCCGCGCAGTTGCGCCTGGAGCGCGAGGACGGAGGGCACCCCTCCGCCTTTGCATTTGCCGGCGCGCAGCAGTCGCGGCTCACCGCCGACTGGCTCACCAGCACGCAGAGCGCCGACTCCGCGGTTCGTCAAGGGATGCGCACGCTGCGGAACCGCTCCCGCGAGATGGTCGGGAACAACTCCCATTTCGCGCGCTTCACCGGCCTCTGCGAAGAGAACATCGTCGGGGCGGACGGCATCCTGACGCAGGCGAGGGTGGGGGAGCAGGCCGGGAAGCTGAACCGCGAGGCCAACACCGAGCTTGAGCGGGGGTGGAGGGAGTGGAGCGAGGCGGAGCACGCCTCGGCGGACGGGATGCTCTGCCGGGAGGAGATCGAACAGCTCTGTGCGCGCACGGTGCCCCAGGACGGCGAGGTTCTGGTCCGGATGCTTCCCGGCTTCCGGAACCGCTTCGGCTTCGCCCTCCAGGTGCTGGATGCGGATCAGCTCGACGAAACGTACGACGACGGGGCCGGCGGCGACGGCGAGGACTCCACCCGCATGGGGATCACTCAGGACCGGTGGGGGCGGCCGAAGGTCTACCACGTCTGGAGCGACCACCCATACGACTACCAGGGTGGGCGGCGCAGGACCCGCCGGGTGCCGGTCCCGGCGGAGGACATCGTCCACCTCTATATCCCGGGCCGACCGGGCGCGGGGCGTGGGCTCCCCTGGTTCACACCGGTCCTGCTGGACGCTCGGATGCTCCGGGGCTACCGCGAGGCCGAGCTGATCGCCGCACGCACCGCGGCGGCGAAAATGGGCTTCTTCGTCCAGGAGGGCGACCACGTTGCCGTCACCCCGGGCGCCAAGGAGCCGGCTCGCATGCAGGCCGACCCCGGGCGGCTGGAGCGCCTCCCCCCCGGGTGGCGCTTCGAGGCTTGGGACCCCCAGCACCCGACGTCCGCGTTCCCGCAGTTCGACAAGGCCATCCTGCGCAGCGTCGCCAGTGGGATCCGCACCTACTACAACACGCTGGCCGGCGACCTGGAGGGGGTTTCGTTCTCCAGCATCCGGCAGGGGGAGCTGAAGGAGCGAGACGTCTGGAAGCTCCTCCAGGGGTGGATGATCCGGCGCTTCCACCGGCGGGTCTACCGGCGCTGGCTCACCTACGCGCTCACGGCCGGGGCGATCCGTCTCCCCTCCTACAACCCCGCGGAGTGGATGGAGGCGCGCCACCGAGGGCGCCGCTGGCCCTGGGTGGACCCGTTGAAGGACATCCTCGCTCGGCGCGGCGAGCTGGAGATCGGCGTCACGAGCCTCTCCATGATCTGCGCCGACCTGGGCTACGACTTCGAGGACGTGCTGATCGACCGGGCGAGAGAACGGGCGCTGATGGAAGAGTACGGTGTCGAGATCCGGACCGAAGGCGGCAAGCTCGTCGTGGTCTACCACGACACCGAAAGCGATGGCGGCTCCGGCGAAGAGCAGGAAGGCCGCGCGCTCCGACTGGCGCAGGGCGCCTGAACCCGAGGAGGACCGATGCCGGCTCGTGTTGATGCGATCCTGCGCGCGATGGAGGGCGAGCACTGGGCGATCCGCCCGGAGAAGCTCCAGCAGTTCCTGGCCATCCTGGAGCTACGCGCCGCCGGGGGAGTGGTGGCCGAGGACGATGTGCAGGCCGTCGTGGCCGAGGCGGAGGCCAGGCGCGGCCGTGGGGCCGCCGCGCCGGCCGGGGTGGCGGTGATTCCGCTCTACGGGACCATCGCCCGGCGCGCGACCTCGATGCAGAAGTCCAGCGGGTTCGCCTCCCTCTCCGACTTCATGGCCTCGTTCCGGGCCGCCCTGGACGACTCCGAGGTCGGCCACATCATCATCGACGCCGATTCTCCCGGGGGGACGGTGAGCGGCGTGGATGAGGCGGCGAAGGAGATCTTCGATGCGCGGTCGGAGAAGCGTATCACCACGGTCGTCTCCGGCCTCGGATGCAGCGCCATGTACTACCTCGGCTCCAGCGCGCACGAGGTGGTGGTGAGCCCGTCGAGCCTGTCGGCCAACATCGGCGTCTACACGGTCCACATCGACTGGTCCCGCTTCCTCGCCAACGAGGGCGGGAGCGCAACGATCATCAAGGCCGGGAGGTTCAAGGCCGAAGGGAGCCCCCTGGAGCCGCTCTCGCGCGAGGCTCGCGAGCACGCCCAGGAGGAAATCAACGACTACTACGACCAGTTCGTCGCCGCCGTCTCCCGCAACATGGGAGTGCCGGAGGAGGCGGTCCGGAACGGGTTCGGCGAGGGCCGCGCACTCACCGCAAAGCGCGCGGTGGCGGCCGGCGCAGCGCATCGCATCGCCACTCTGGACGAGGTCCTTTCCGAGCTGGGCGTCTCCAGGAAGCGCCGCAGTGCGGCCGCCCGCGCCGAGCGTCCGGCCGCCCCGGCGGCAGACGCGACCCCGGCCGCCGCGGTGGAGATCGTGAGTACCCCCCCTGCGCCGGCCGTTCTCGGCGGAGTCGCCCCGGTGGTCGTGGCCGCGGTGGACGTTCAGAGCGACGGACCGGCCGTGGCAGTGACGTTCTATCCCAGCACCGGAGCGGACGGGGACGCTCCGGTGGCATTTCTCTCCCCCGAAGTACCTACGGCCCTCGACCAGGGCAAGGAGAACACCATGTCCGGAGTGGACACGGCGGCCCCGGCGGGGGTTGTCGCGGTGGGGGTCGACGCCCTCGCCGCTGAGCGGAAGCGCGCACAGGGAATCTCGGCGCTGTGTGCGGCACACGGCATGGCCGACAAGGCGGGCGCGTGGATCGAGGAGGGGATCTCCGTCAACGCGGCGGGGGCCCGGATCCTGGGCCTGAAGGGCGAGCCGGCGGCCGTGCTGCCGTCCCCGCAGCCCCTGGTCAACCTCACCCCCGCCGAGAACAAGCGGTACTCGCTCACCCGCCTCATCAACGCCATGGCCGGTCGCAACGAGGCCGCGGCCGGGTTCGAGATGGAGATCCACCAGGAGCTCGACCGGAAGCTCGGCCGGGGCGGGGCCTCCAAGGGGATTCTCGTTCCCACCAACCTGGGAACCCTCCCGCGTGAGTTCTCCGGGGTAGACACGGAACTCGAGCGCCGCGCCGCCCTCACCACGACCGGGTCGGCGTCGGGGAAGGAGCTGGTCTACACGGAGCCCGGCTCCTTCATCGACATGCTCCGGACCCGGATGGTGCTCAACCGCATGGGCGCCACGTTCCTGCCGGGGCTGCAGGGGAACGTGAGCTTCCCGAAGCAGACCGGGTCGGGGACGTTCGAGTGGGTGCCCGAGAGTTCCGAGAACGACAGCGGCGACAGCGACGCCGACACCGGGCAGGTGAACATGAGCCCGAAGAACGGGCGCAGCATCACTAGCTTCAGCCGCACCCTGCTCGCGCAGTCGGTCATCAACGTCGAGCAGTTCGTTCGCCGCGACCTCTCGGCGATCACCGCCCGCGGGATCGACCGCGCGGGGCTGCACGGGACCGGCGCGAACAACCAGCCCACCGGCATCTACAACGCCTCGGGAGTGAACGTCGTGCCGATGGGCGGGGCCATCAGCCGGGCGAAGGTGATCGCGATGGAGACAGCCATCGCCGAGGACGACGCCGACATCGGCGCGATGGGCTACGTGACCACGCCGACCGTCCGGGGGGCCGCGAAGAACACGCAGTATTTCGACGGGACCAATGGCATGCCGCTCTGGACGGGCAACGTCGAGAACGGGGAGATGAACGGCTACCGGGCCCTGGCGAGCAACCAGCTCTCGAAGACCCTGGGCACCGGGTCGAACGAGCACGGCATCATCTTCGGCGTCTGGGAGCACGTTCTCATCGGGGAGTGGGGCGCCATGGAGATCCTGGTGGACCCCTTCACCCGGGGCGGGCGCGGGCTGATCCGCGTGATCGTCTTCGCCATGGTCGACGTCGCGATCCGCTACCCCGAGGCGTTCGCCAAGGGGACGGGCCTCACCGCCTCGTAAGACCTCCACTCGAGCCGCGGGGCGGTTTAGCCACCCCGCTACGGAGGACCGATGCCTGTCGAGATCTCACGCGCGCCGGAGCGGACCGTCCGGAGGCGCTTCGTTCGAAACGCTTCCTACGGGGGCGTGGATTACGGCCCGGACTGCCCCGAGCAGGAGGCCGACGTCCGGCTGGATTGGGCGCGCAGCTTCGACCGCCGGGGGGTCACCGTCCCCGTCGATGCCGCCCCCGCCGTCGAGGCGGAGCCGGTGGGGCCGGTGGTGGATGGAGACGCCTTGCCGCAGGGGGAGGAAGAGCGCGAGCCCGCTACGGAGATCGCACCGGCACTCGCCGCGGGGGTGGAGTCGTCCGACTCGGAGCAGGCCGCTCCCGTGGGGGAGTCCGCCCCCGCCGTCGAGGCGGAGCCGGTGGGGCCGGTGGTGCGCACCACCCGGAAGCGGGCGGGCGCGCAGTGAGTCTCGGCGACGCGGCGCTCTGGGAGGACCTCATCCGCGACTCCGGCGGCGCCCGCGTGCGCTGCACGGTGGGCGATGTGGAGCACGAGACCTGGGGCCACCTCGGCACCTCCGACCTGGAGGTCCTGGAGCGGATGGAGGTGATCGTCGACGGGGCCGTGCTCACGATCGCGACGGGGACCCTGCCGGCCTCCTCCCTCACCTCGCGCGCCGAGATCTCCGTGAACGGGGTTCCCTACCGGATCCACCGGGCGCTCCGCCGTCCGACGGATCCGGCGCTGACGGACGTCGCTCTTCTGGAGGCGTGACGATGGAGGGCGTGAGCATCCGGGAGCGCATCCTCCAGCGCATCGCCGAGGCGCTCGGCGCGTCGGGCGGCCCTCCGGGCCTGACCGTCCATCGCTATCCCGAGCTGCCGCTGGAAGACGACAGCCTCCCGGCGCTGGCGGTCTACCCGACCCCAGCGACCAGTGGCCGGGAGACGTGCGACCGGGACGACCACGACGGGGCCGTGCGCCGCGCGCTGCCGGTGAGCATCGAGAGCCGCGTCGTGACCACCGTTGCGGGCCCACCGGTCGCCACGCTCCTCGACCCGCTCACGACGTGGGCGATCCGCGTCGTGACGACGGACCCGGTGCTCGCGGCCCTCGTCGAAGACGTCCAGGAGGACGGAACTGCCTGGGAAAGCTACACGGGCAGCCGGATCTACGGCGCCGCCCGGCAGGACCTGGTCATCACCTACATCACCCGCGAGAACAACCCAGAGGAGCCGTGACCAAGCCGCCGAGGGACCGCTCCCACGCCGGGGCCCAGGAGCCGCCCGTGCCCTCGCCGGCGGAGGGCGACGCGCCCACCGCCCCGTGGACCTCGCGGCCGTGGGGTTCGGGGCACGTGTTCGGGTGCGGGTCGTGTCCGTTCGAATCGACGGACGAGGATCGCATCCGCGAGCACGTCCGGACCCACAACGACAGCCGCAAGGAGTGCTGAGATGGCTCGTATCGCTCGAGGGACCAAGCTGCTCATGGGGGACGCCCCCGCGACCGGGATCGAAGTGTTCGCGCCGGTGGCGGAACTCACGTCGATCGGGCTGCCGAGTTTCGGCGCGGGGACCGTCGACGTGACCAACTACGACAGCACGTCGGAGGAGTTCATCAGCACCGGCATCCAGGAGCACGGGGAGTTCGAAGTCGAGGGCAACTGGATGCCCTCGAATGCCACGCACGATGGGACCGCGGGGCTGCTCGCCGTCGCGAAGTCGGGGGAGGCGAGGAACTTCAAGATCGAAGTTCCCGCCGGCGCCAACGGCGGCCAGAAGCTGACGCTGCCGTTCAAGGCCTTCGTCACGTTCGCCCCACAGGCGGGCGGGCCGAAGGACCCCCTCAAGTTCAAGGCGAACTTCCGGCCCACGGGGCCGATCGCCCCGACCCTGGCCTCCTCGTAAGAGGCGGCCGACCGCCCCATGGAAACCATGCAGACCCCAAGCACCCCCGCGGCGCAGAACCCCATTCCCTACGATCCGGTCGCCATCGTGCTCGATCGGCCCCGGACGCTCCTCTTCTCCTGGGGGGCCATCCGGCGGATCAAGGCGGCGACCGGCTTCGACATGCGGTCTCCCGCCAGCGGGACGCCGTGGGACATCGACATGCTCCCCGTGGTGCTCTGCGAGGCGCTGCGCCACGAAGACCCCGAACTCACCCCGGAGTGGGTGGAGGAGCACCTGCTCGAGGTCCGGAACGCCGGGTACGCGCTCGAGCGGATCTTCGAGGCCATGGGCGTGGACCTCGACGCCGTGGCGGCGTCCCTCGAAGCCGAGGAGGGCGCCGCGGGCGAGGCCCCTTTGCCCCCGAAGAGAGGCCCGAGCCGCCGCCGCTCCTGACGATCTGGGCGATCGCCCGGTTCGACCTGGGCTTGAGCGACGACGAGTTCTGGCGTCAATCGCCGCGGATGACGACGGCGCTCCTGGAGAGGTGCCGGGACCAGGAGCGGCGGCGGGACTACCGGACCGGGACGGTCGCGGCGGCGGCCATGAATGCGATGGGCGGATTGGGCGGAGAAGCACTTGGCCCCGAGCACTTCTTCCCCTCCCTCCGGGAGGGAGAATCCGAGGGGGGCGCGGAGTCGACCCTCCAGGCGCTCGCCGCCGCCTTCGGCCTCACGATCGAAGTGGAGGACATCGAGGACACATAGCCGGTGCTGGTGCACCAACCGCCCCCGCACGCGCGGGGGGGGAGGTCTCAACCCGAGGACAACGTGGGATACAGGCTCTCGGAGCTACTCGTCCAGATCAGCGGTGACGACAGCCACATCAACCGTGTGCTGGCGAACACTGAGCAGCGATTCGCGCAGGTGGGTCGGCGGATCGAGGCGCAGAACGCCCGCTTCGTCCGGGGACTCCAGCTCCCCGCCTCCACCCTCTCTCCGGCGGGACTGGCGGGCGCGGTGGGAGTCGCCGCCGAGCGCGCGACCGCGCCGGTCAACCGGGCGAGCCAGGCGATCCGTCGCATGGACGAGGCGATGCGCAGCCTGGGCCCGGCCGGTCAGGTGGCGGCGCGCGGGGTGGACACCGCTACATCGACGGTCGAGCGGGGTGTCACGGCCGTCGGGGGGCTCACGCGCGGGCTCTTCCAAGCGGCCGGTGGGCTGACGGCCGTCGGGACGGCGGTCGGGGTCGGCGGCGCGGCCATGACGTACGAGAGGCTGGCGAAGGGGATCGGGGTCGTCTCGCAGAACGCGTTCGCCGCAAGCCGCCAGCTCGCCATCCTCGAGGGGATCGCGGAGCTGCCGGGCATCGGATTCAAGGAGGCGATCGAAGGCTCAATCCGCCTGCAGGCGGTGGAACTGGGGGCCGCACGCACCCAGCGGGCGCTTCGGGAGTTCAGCAACGCCATCGCAGTCGGGGCGGGCGGGCCCGAGCAGCTCCAGGGCGTCATCGTGCAGCTCATGCAGATGACGACGAGGCCCAAGCTGCTGATGGAGGACTTGAAACCGATCATCACGCAGGCCCCCGTCGTGGCACGGGCGATCAAGGAGACGTTCGGCACCATCTCCCCGGAGGAAATCAACAAACAGGTGAGCGGCCCGGTCGAGTTCCTGGACCGCCTGCTCGCCCACATGGAGACGATGGAGCGGGCGGCGTCGACCACGTCGAACGCGCTCGACAACACGACGGACGAGATCTACAAGCTGGCCATCGCGGCCGGCACGCCTGCGCTTCCCGCGCTGAAGAGCACGTTCGAGGCGATCGGCGCCGGGGCCGCCGGTCTGGCGAAGAACATCGACACGGTCCACCGGGTCATGGCGATCGCCGGTGGGGCCCTCGCGGGCCGGTTCACGGCGGCGCTCGGCACGGCGACGGCCGCGCGGGTGCGCCACGCAGCCGCGGCCTTCGAGGCCGCGAGGGCGGAGCGGCAGATGGCAGCCACGGCCACCATGGCCGCGCAGGCCGAGGCGGCCGCCGCCCTGCAGGTGGCGCGGGCGAAGGAGCGCGAGGCGGCGGCCACGGTGAGCAGCATGCGGGCGACGCAGGCGGCGATCCAGGTCTCACGCCAGGAAGCGCTCGCCAAGCTCACCGCGGCCCGCGCGGTCGAAGCGCAGGCGGCGCGCGTGCCGATCTCGTCGCTGGCACCGCTGGGAGGTGCGGCCGTGGAGCGGGAGCTTCAGCGCCGCGCCGCGGCGACCCGCGCCGTAAGTGCCGCGACGCGCGAGCTCGCTACCCTGGGAGTCCAGGAGGCGCGGGTCAAGGCGAGCCTGGCGGGCGCCACGCGGGCCCTGACCGCCGCACAGCAGGGATCCGCCGCGGCGAGCCGGGGCGCGGCGGCAGCCACCGCCGCCCACACCGCCGCGCTCGGCCGGGCGACTCTCGGCGCTCGGGCACTGGCCGCCGCCACCGCGTTCGGGAGCCGTGCGCTGGCGGCGTTCGGGGGGCCGGTAGGGCTGGCGATCACGGCGCTGACGGCGCTCGGGACGTACTTCGCCACGACGAAGAGCCGGATCGAGGAGGCGACCGATGCCGCGGATTCCTTCCGGCTCAGTATCCTGGCGCTCAGCAAGGCGGACCTCCAGTCGAAGCTCCTGGAACTGGAGTTCGAGCGGGCTGAACGAGAGCGGGCGATAGCTGAGATTCCTGAAAAGGTCGTGACATTCGAGGCCCCGCCCATCGCCGGGGGCGGGTTTGGACGCGCGGATTTCACCCCCTACGCAACACCCAAGGAGACGGAGAAGGACAACCCCAAGTACACGGAAGCCCGCAAGGAGCTGGACAGTCTTATCAACAACATCGGCGTCGCCAGGGGAGCGATTCTGGAACTTCAACTCCTAGAAGACGAGAACAACAAACCAGGGACCACCGACCTCACCGCCGGCGCGGCCAGTGCGCTGGACCGCCTGAACGAGGCGCTGCAGCGCCACCACTCCTTGCGGCGCATGGGGCTCGGGGTCGACGACCCGGACGACCTCTCCGAGGGGCTAAAGACGTCGTACAACCGGGCTCAGGCGCTCCGGTCGGAGATCAAGTCCCTCACGGACGCGGTCGCGAAGCTGAAGGAGGAGGGACGCGCCGCCCCGGCCGGCACCGCCGCGCTCGTGGCGCTTCGCCGTGCGGAGCTCCTCCAGGTCGAGAGCGAGATGTACGGGCGCGCGGCCAGGATGGGCGGGATCGCGCGGGGTTGGGCCGCCAAGGAGGGCGCTCTCGGAGCCTTTGCGGCGGGGACTGCTGCGGTTCGGGGGGTCAAGGACGCGGCGACGGGCGCATGGACCATGTCCATGGCACCCACGGGGATCTCGGCGGGCTCGCCCGCCGCGCACCGCCTCGCGGCCGAGCAGGCGATGCGCTTCCAGCCCGCCCCGCAGCACCTCGACGGAGTGGCGCTGGCCGAGACGTTCGAGCGCATCGACCGCCGGGGCCGTGAGCTCGCGATCCGGTGGGAGGCCGTCAAGCAGGCGTTCAACCGGCCGAACGACATGTTCACCCAGGCCGCCCAGGCGTTCAAGGGGGTCGGGCTCGACATCGCCAGCCAGTTCACCCCGCTCAGCCTGGTCGGGACGGTCCTGGAGGGCGCGCTGGAGGGCCTGCAGGCGCCCCTGGCCGCACTGACGGAGCCCCTCCGCATGATGGGGGAGATCCTGGGGAAGGCCCTCTCGCCGATCCTGAAGGCCCTCTTCCCCGTCTTCCGCGCCATCGGCATCGCCGGGACCTGGGTGGGAGAGATCTTTTTCCGCATCGCCCAGGGCACCGCCACCGCCATCGGGTGGCTGATCCGGGCCATCGGGAAGGCGGTGGACGCGCTGCTCCCGGGCCGGCAGGACGGCATCACCAAGGTGGGACAGGGGCTGATGAACCTGGGGGAGTCGTTCGGCGAAGGCGCGCGCGAGCTGGCCCGGGGACGCAAGGAGCTCCAGAACCTCTCCTGGGAGGATGCTCTGGAGCGCGTGGGGGATACGGCCGCCCGGGTCAACGAGCAGATGCGCAACGTGCCCGAAGGCTTTCGCGTCTTCAACGCCGCCTTGGCGCGCTACGAGGCCACGGCGGGCCCGTCCTCGTCGTCGCAGCCCCACCGCGTCGCCCAGCCGCCGCAGCCCGTCGAGATCTCGGAGGGTGCCATCGTCATCCACGGCGCCGGCCGCAACTCGAAGGAGATCGCGCGCGACGTCGTCCGCGAGATCAAGGATCGCTTGAGCATCCAGGGCGACCCCCTCGGCCTCCGTCACGCCCTGCCCACCATGCCCTGATGCCCGCCCTGGCCGTCAACGGGGTGACGGTGCCGATCGCGCGAGACCAGGCGACCCGCGACGTGGACGACGGGGCCCACCGGACCGTGGCGATCTCCGGCCGAATGCTCTCCACGCGCCGCGCGGCGAAGTGGACGCTCACCGCGAAGACCGTGGCGATGCTCCCCGCGGCCGCCGCGGCTCTGGAGGTGGAGCTCCGAAAGGCCGTCGTCAGCGCGAGCGGCGACCTGGCGGGCGGGGTGGCGCGGCAGTGCCACGTGGAGATGCGCCCCGTCCAGCTCCTCACCCGGAAGGGTGGAGCGCTCAGCGTGTTCGACTTCACGTTGCGAGAGACCTGATGCGCCAGACCACCGCAGCCGAGCGGAATCTCCTCTCGGCCGTCGACTACCAGGTGTCGCAACGCGTGCTCGTGGAGGACGCGAGCGGCGTTCTGCGCGACCTCTGCGCGCTCGACAGCACCGACCGGGTGCTGGAGGTGGAGGGCGGGGAGAGCGTGGACGACATGACGGCGACGTGCTCGCTCCGCATCGCCCGCGAGGTCTACGAGACGAGCCTCTCGCCGCTCCGGTCCGATTCACCGCTGAACCGGACACCGGGTGGATCGTACGGCCCACTGCTCTCCCTCTCGCGCGAAGTGCAGGTCATCGTCGCCACCCACGCCACGGGCACCCCGCCCGGCACGGGCGCGTGGAAGCCGATCTTCATCGGCCGTTCCCACGTCTTCGACCTCGGGGGCGACCAGAACGAGGTGCGGATCGAGGCGGCGGACTACGGGCGTCGCCTACTCCGGACCCAGATCGAAGTGGAGGAGGAGTACGGCGCGGCGTCGGGCACGCCCATCCAGACCCTCATGCGGCAGATCCTGGATCGGTGGGGCTTCGCAGCCGTGCCGCTCCAGGTGATCGGCAATCCCGCCTGGTCCATCACCCCGTACAAGCAGGCCGCCGGGACGTCCGTCCTCGAGGCGCTCCGCACGCTCGCGCAGGGTCGGGGATGGGACGTGCGCCTCCGGTGGTCCCAGGCGCATGGCGCATTTCGCCTCACCCTCTTTCAGCTCGACTCCGGGTCTACTACCCCGGTCCACACCTTCGGGCCCGACGACCTCCTCGCCGTCCGCCGACTGGAGGTGGACGACGACCCGATCCGGAACGCGGTCACCGTCAGCTACCACCGAACCTCCACGGGGAAGCGAGAATCGGTCACCGAAACCGATCCCGCCTCGATCGCCCTGCACGGCCGGCTGGCGATGGAGATCGTCGAGGCCGACGAGTCGCCCATCAACACCCCGGCGGAGGCGCGAGACCTCTCTCTCTCGGCGCTTCGTGCGCTCTCCACCCCCGGCGCGCAGCACGAGGTGGACCTCCGGCTCTGGTGGCCGGTGGAGCTGGGAGATGCCTACCAGCTCGCGCCCAACGCGTGGTACGACACGCCGCAGATCGGCGCCGTGGCCGCGTACCGCTGGCGGATCACGCCGGAGGAGAGGGTCACGACGCTGACCCTCGTCGAGCGGCTCAGCGGCCCCTATCGCGACTACCTCCTCCGTGGGGTCCAGCCGTCGATTTTCCGACCCTCCGAGGCCCCGATCCTGTACGCACGGGGCGAGGCGCGGATCACGACTCCGACCGCCACGCACGTGCCGGTGCGCGTGGACGTGCTGGAGCCGATCGGCGCCACGGTCCGATTGGTGGCGGTACGGGGGAGCGCCGCGCGGACGGGCGGCCCGGCCGTGGGCGTCGCATCGCCCACGGAGACCGTGTGGACCTTCCAGCGGGGAGCGGCGAGAGGCGGCGGGGGCGAGGTGGAGTTCGCGGTGGAGCGGGAGGGGTGGGTCTCGGACATCCTCATCGTCCCCATCACGGAGCAGGGGCGGGATACGTACCCGCTCGCCGTCGAGATCGAACAGCTGCCCGGCACGGCCACGGAGATCCCGGTCCGCGTGCGCGTGTGGGATCCCTACCCGGGCGGGACGGGGAGCGTGACCGTGCGCCCGGTGGGCCCGTACGGCGCCAACGTGGGGCCTGCCTCGCGGACCCTCACGCCCGGCGCGTCGCGGGCGCAGGCCGGCACCGCCGACTTCACCATCACTCGTGGCCCGGCCGGAAGCGGTATCCGGCGCGTGTCATTCGTCGCGACTACACCGGGCCGGGTGGACGGGGTCGACGCCATCGACGTGCCGGCGCAGGACCCGGCGCCGCTGGTCTTCGCGACGTGTGTGGCGCGGGTGATTTCCACCAGCGCGACGGAGATCGAGGTCGAGGTCACCGCGTCGCCCCCCGGGGCGACGGTGGCGCTGGTGGAGGTGCGGGGGAGCGCCTCGCGGATCGCTGGGGATGCGGAGGGCGTCGCCGTGCCCAGCGGGCGCACCTGGCGGTTCCGGCGCGGCGCAGCGCTCGGGGGGCCGGGCGAGGTGGAGTTTCGCGCGACCCTCACCGGCGCCACCCCCGACGTCGACATGGTGGAGATCCCGGAGGAGGGGCGGGACACCGTGTACCTGTCGACGCTCGCCCGCGTGTCCTCTACCACGGCCACGCACGTCAACGTGCTCGTCTACGTGGCGGACCCGTACCCCCAGGGCCCCGACTCCGTGACCGTCGCGGCGGCCGGCGTGGCCGTGGGACCGATCGGTCCAGCGCTGGAGCGGAAGCTCTGGCCGACTGCCGATCTCGACACCACCAGCGCCGTCGCGTTCTCCATCGAACGCCCGGCCTTCGGCTCACCTCCCGGGCGGGTCACGTTCACCGCCCGCGCAAACGGCCGCGTCAAGGACAGCGACGCCGTCGACGTTCCGGCGCAGGATCCGGAGATCCCGAAGCTCACGCGCGGCACGGCGAGGATCGTCGCCGGGGACACGACCGCGACGGTGGTGGCCGTCCAGGTCACCGCCGAGCCCTCGGACGCCACCGTGCGCCTGGTGGCGGTGCGGGGGAGCGGCGCGCGGATCGAGGGCCCGGCCCAGGGGGTCGCCTCGGGGAGCCCCGCGACCTGGAAGTTCAGCCGTGGCGGTGCGCTTGGGGGTTCGGGGCAGGCGGAGTTCGTCATCGAAAAGAGCGGATGGGTCTCGGACCCCGTCTTCGCAGAGATCCCAGAGCAGGGCCGCGACACGGTCCCGCTCGGCATCCACATCGACGTCACGGCCACGGCGACTCAGTACGTCGCGCAGGTGTTCGTGACTGATCCGTACCCCTTCGGGCCGGTACTCGTAACGCCGAGCGCGCCCGGCTTGGGCGCGCTCAACCCGGTCGGTTCGCAGTCGATGATGCCGACTGCGAACCCGGCGACAACCCCGTCTGTCACCTGGACGATCCAGCGCCCCACCGCCGGGAGCCCCCCGGCGCGGTTCCAGGTCGTCGCAGAGATCGCGGGCAAACTCCGGGCGGTGGACGCCGTCGACGTCATGCCCCGGGACCCCACCCTTCCCGTGCCGCGGCGGCCGGTCGCCAACCTGTACCTCGCGAGCACGCCGGGGTCGGCCGGGCACTTCTGGTTGGAGGGAGATCCCGGCGACGCGGTGGGGACGATGGAGTGGCGGACGTGGTCCCGGCTGAGCATCGAGCCGGAGCAGGCCCCGCCGGACACCTGGACGGCCTCGCCCCTGCCGGCGACCGTCGTCGTCACCGGGCACAAGGCGTACGAGCGCAGGGTCTACGCCCAGGTGCGCGTGGGGGCCTTCTCGTCGGACATCGTCACCGACGCCATGCCGCCCATCCTGGACGGCCTGCTCGGGACGGGCGGTTCGAAGGGCAAGCCCGCGGCCGAGGTGGATCTCTACTCCGGCGCCGCGGCGGGCTCGCCGTACAGCCCGCAGACCTCGTCGGTCGTCCGCGACGCCACGGGGACTGCGGACCTCCTAAACCCGACGATACGGCAGATCATGCCGGCGCTGCACGGTCCGACCGGCTACTCGTTCGAGCAGATCGAGCGCGGCGGGCTGCGGGGCGACAACGGCCTCGGACCCGACTTCCGGGTCAAGCTCCCCATCCCCATCGGCCAGATGCGCCCCGAGCTGAAGCTCGCCGGGCCGGACGGCTACGTGTTAGCGGACCAGCAGGTAAGCGGAGATCCGAACCGCTATCTGATGCGGACCGGCGACCCGCTCACCAGCCTCGCCGGGGGCCCGGCTGCGCGCGACGGGGCCAACCTGGCGCTCGACGCGATCAACCCCTCCAACAAGTTCCTGCGGACCGGGATCGACGGCGGCGCAGCGGTGCCGGGTGGCGGTACGTTCGACAAGGTGAGTCGCGGGGGGAAGTTGGCCGACACGACCTTCGCGGGCGAGTTCCAGATCGCGACGCAGTCCACCATCGAAGCGTTGACGATCTCTCGCGGCCTCCGGGCTGGGATGGTGGTGGACGGCCAGGGCGTAACGTTCGAGCCGGCGTTCCCGGGGACCTACCTGATCGCGTTCCTGGCGGGGGGCCTGTCCCACCACCCGGACCTCGATGGCAACGCATACGGCCAGGTGTGCGAGGCCATCAACCAGGACACGAACGGTTTCACGGCGCGCCTGCGGCTCCGCACCGCCGTGGATAGCGTCGCCACGCAGACGGCCACCTTCAGCGGCGAGTACGCGGTGAAGAGCACCGCGGAAGAGGCGTGGGATGATCGGTACACCGTGGAGGTGAGCGGGACCCTCCAATTCGCACGCCCCGTGGGAGGACTAGGCGGCGACTACACACCGTCGACCCTCCGGCTCAACGTCTTCGTCAACAACGGTTTTGGCGAAGCGCTTCGCGCGACGCGCACGTACGTCAACTACAACCCCTCGGGGGGCCTGCAGTTCAGCGACAAGATCGAGATACTGCTCGACGGCGTGGGCCCCGGCTCGTCGTTCCGGGTGGTCGTAGTCGAGACAACCGGAAACGGCGGCTCGCTTATCCGCAACGCGGTCAAGTGGGGGACGACCGCCGCGCCTATCTGGCGCTCGATGGGGCTGAACCCTGTCCCTTTTGAGGCGAAAACTGGTACATGAGCGAATCTACCCCCTGGCGCCCGCGCACGATGGCCGATGCGCTCCTGGACATGGAAGCGTGGGCGGATGACCTCGGCCCGATGGTAGCGCCGGCCACCTTCGTGGCCCTGGCAGGCAACGATGAAGGCCCGCTCGCGGAGCCGTGGAACCCGGAGCCTGAGCCCATCTACTGCGCCCGCTGCTGCCGGGAGCGCCTGGCTATGGAGCTGGTGGACGTGTCGATGATTCCCGAGGCGCCGCACGACTACCTGTGCGGCGGGTGCCTCGGGGACCTGGACCGCGCCGGGATCCTGCTGCGATCCGCCGCAGCTCAGTACCTCGGCGCCCCCGCACCGATGGTCGCCGCGCTGATCGCAGCGGAGACGGCCGCCGCCTACGCCCTGCAGGAGCAGATGCATGATCCCGACTGAGATCCCGCCCGCACCGGCGGAGTCGCCACAGGAACTCATCGCCCGCGCGAACGTGGCTGAGTACGAAGCTGAGATGGCCCTCCGCGAGGCGATGCTCGCCGCCCCCCCGGGGGTCGTGGAGGTCTACGCCCTCCCGATGGCGGACGCCTGGACGCTGGCGCTCGCGGACGATGACGCACTGACGGCCGCCGCCGCGCGGGATGCGGGACTTGCCGCGTGGGCTGCGCATCACGACGGGGCCCGAGAGCGGGAGGTGGCACCGTTTCGCGCGCTCCACCAGGCGCAGCTCCGGGAGGTGTACCAGGACCGCCCCGAGGTGTTGGCGGTGCTGGGGATTGACCCGGAGCCGGCCGTCCTGGTGGGATACCCGCAGGCCCAGGCGGAGGGGTAGGCCGTGGCGATCACCTCCAGCTCCATCCTGGCCGCGGTATCGCCCGCCCTCGGGGAGGGGATCCGCCCCGTGGTGGGCCTCCGGGACGTCGCGTTCGCACGCTCCACCATCGGGACCGCCGTCGACATGCTGGGCGTGGTCCGGACCGTCCCCGCCAGGACCCCCCGATTCGAGTGGGTGGACGTCGACGGCGAGCTGCGGCAGGCCGCGGTGGTGGAGCGTGCGGCGACTAACCTCGTCCCCGCGCCGGAGGGCGGCGCCGCCTCGTATACCTTCCGCTCCGGGGGTGTGACGGATGGGGGTTGGACCTCCGGGGGCCTGTCGGGAGGGATTCGACTCCCCCGTTCGGCGTCGACGGAGTACGCCTATCAGGTCGTGCCCCTCGCCGGCTCCACCACCTACACGATCTCGGTGGACGCCGAGCTGGACGACGGGTCAGTCCCGGTGGTCCGGAGCGCGTCGGCCGGGCAGGCCGCGAGCCACTTCACGTTCTTCTGCGGCGAGGTGCTGGCGGGAGCGGTCCGGATCCGGCGGCTCCGCGGGACCAACGTGTACCGCTTCAGCGCCACGGTCACGACGGCCAGCTCCGTCGCGCGCCAGGAGGCCGGTTTCGTTCGGTATCCGGACCAGCTCCCGGGTGGCCTACGCCTCACGACGCTCCAGGTCGAGGCCGCGCCCGCCGAGTCCTCCCGGATCCGGACCACGGGGGCGCGCCTCGCGGACACGCTCAGCTTCACCGGGCTCGCGCGCAAGCAACCGCTTGCGTGGTATCTCGACTACGTCGCGCGCCAGCCGAACGGGGCGGGCCTTGGCTCCTCGGTCGTCATGCAGTTCGGTGCGACATCGCCGTCGACCGCCCCGGGGCGGCTGTACGTCTACCAGCACAACGGCTTGTTCCTCACGACCACGTACAACGATGCCGCGGGGGTGGGGAACTCGCACTCGGTCGGCGTCACGATTCAGCCGGGCGACCGCGTGCAGTATGCCGGAGTCCTGTACGACACGGGCGCACGCCGCAGCGCCGTGCGGGTCGGTGGGGGGACTCTCGTTCAGGGTAGCACCGCGGCGCCGGCCGGCGGCGTCGCCCCGGCGTGGAGCGCCCCCGAGCTGCATTTCGGATCCGCGACGGGATCCTCGCCCTGCTCGATGGGGCTGCTGCGCATGGTGGCCGTCCGACTTGGCGACCTCTCGTCGTCTCCCACCAACGGCGCCAGCATCTTCGAGGAGTTGGCCTACACGGCGGACCGGCTCCGCCCGGACGGCCGCCTGCACGGGGAGGTCTGATGCCGCACTTCGAGCTGTTCAGCGCAGCGGCGTGGGCGGCATGGGCGGTGGAGCCCGAGATCGGGGACGATCCGGAGCGGCCGTCCACGCCGGCGGACCTCCTGCAGCGCGGCGTCCGGGTGGCGGCGGTACTGCCCGGCGGCGAGGTCCTCGTCGACGTCGGCGCCCTGGACCCGACCGGCGTGGGCGAGCTGGTCACCCCGGCGGACGGATCGGTCGCGACGGCCGCCGCCAGGTACCGGCTGCTCCCAGCCAGCGTCAAGCCCAGAGTCTACGCCGCCGACGTACTTCGCTGCGCACAAGGAGGCGACCTCCGCGGCGCGTGCTGCGAGACCGTCGACGCACTGCTGCCGCCTTACTGCCCCGCTACCGGGCTCCGAAGCAGCGCCCCTGAATACCCCGTGGCCGCGGCACTGGTGCTCGCCCAGGCCCAGCTCCGCGCCGCCGTCGGCGAGGCGATGGTGCTGCGGGTGCCGATGATCGACGTCCTCCCGGGCGACGTCGTTGTCTCCGACACCCACCTCCCCCACGCCTGGGCCGGCGAGCGGCCCGGCGAGCCCCCTACCCCGTAGCGCACGAATGACCTGGTGGCAGCAGGTACCCTGGAGCGCCGTCGCCCTCGCCGGCGCAGTGCTGATCGCCGCGCTCGAGCTTCGGCTCCAGCGCAGCTTCGCCTCCCGCCGCGACGTCGACGGCGTGGGCGCGAAGCTCTCCGCCCTGGAGACGCTCTACATCCAGGCGCGCGAGACCGCCGACGCCGCCCGCGCCGAGGTGGAGACGCTCCGCGCCGCGCAGCTTGCCCAGGCCGAGCGCATCACCGACCACGTGATCCCGCCGCTCCGGGCGATGACGCAGGCCATGGAGCAGATCCAGCGCGAGCAGGCGGTTCAGACCGCGACGCTGGAGGCCGTCTGCGAATGGGTGCGGGCGCAGGGGGCCGGCACGGTGGTGCCGGTGCCCCGGTCGCGGCGGAGGGACCCCTCGTGAGCCCGGCGCCGTCTCCCGTGGTGACGTACCGCGGGCCCTCCGGGCCCTGGCGCCTGGAGCGGGGCTACGTGGTCCGCGACGGGCGATTCCGGCTCCGGATCCCCCGGGGCTTCGAGTTCGACGCGGCGAGCATTCCCCGGGTGTGCTGGTGGCTGATCGGGCCCGTGGAGCTGTCGCTGGCCGCGCCACTCGCGCACGACTTCCTGTACCGCTGCGGCGGGTGCCCGGAGCCCGGCGTGGCGCTGCCGGCCCGCACGTGGACGCGGGCCGAGGCGGACCGGCTGTTTCGGGTGGTGATGGCTGCGGAGGGGGTACCCCGGTGGCGGCGGGGACTCGCCTACCTGGCGGTGCGGCTGTTCGGGTGGCGGGCGTGGAGGGATCCGGCCTGAGGATTATGCTCTGGAGCATAAACTGGCCCCTCCCAGGGCGGTGAGGCGGAGAGGTGGGGTACGATGAGGCGGGATGCGGATACAGCGCGGGCGGCTCCAGGGAGGGGCCGCCCGTTGGTGTTCAGGCTCTCCTGGGCGTGCCGGCGGCACGGCCGAATTCTCGACCCCTTGTGAGGGGGACGCCGCCATGGCCTTGGCCCCCTGCCTCCACCCAGCGGACTCCACCCATTACTCCGCAAAGAAGAATTGCTCGGCAGGCTTACTCCGATTGCCGTGCCTGTCGATGAGCACTGCACGCAAGAGATACGGTCCAGGCCTGCAGTGAGTGTGATCGCCAGCGGGGCACACCACACTTATGGGAACCGACCCGCTTTTCACACCGTCGACGGACAAGTCATAGACAACCGTATTCACGCCGGCGACCGTAGCCTCGAGCTGCATCACATCACCTTCACGATCCACGAACTCCACTCTGCCAGTCGTCGTTACGCCGGGCACATTGATGATAACCGTTGGAAATACGAGTGCCATGATGACCGGCGGGAACGAACCGTCGATTCGGAATCCGTTGATTCCCTGAGCTAAGCTATGTCGTGAGATGGCGGCGCTGCAGTCCGAATCTGGCGACCGGATCCTGGCACTCAATTCGATCGTTGTATCCGTTGGCATGTCGACAACAATTATTCGGCGGCTTAGCGTGTTGGATGGACCGCCAACCGACCACTCCGGTTGCGGTTGGATCTCGATCCCTTGGAAAGTGAGCGGGGTCTCTTCCGCGAAGGGCGTTGACAACTGAAGCGCTTCATCCACCTTCGCAATTTCACTGACAAGTCGGCTGGAGGCTGAACCAGCCCCCAAATCGGCCAACGCGCTTCGCACGCCAGGGTGCGCTAGCCAATCTAGCAAATCCCGACTTGCGGTCGAGAACATCTGGATGGCGGCTCCGGCACTATTTGACAGGGCGCCATTCACACCAGGCATCGCCAGAGTCACTCCTGCAACGGCGCCTAAACCGCTCACTGGACTCACTCGCCTTACACGAGCTGTCATGACTCCATTTGACGAACCAGCCTTAACTCGCACCGGGGAAACTCGAATTTCGAGCGAGCTGTTGTCCAGAAGGAATGGCCGTGTATTCAGGTAAATCAAAGTCAGATTTGTGGCTACTGCCATGTATGCAATCACAACGGCACCGGGCGTCGCGCCCCCTACCGTCCCAACTGCAGCAGCTGTCGCCGCGATAGATGCGATGTTTACGAACATAGCGACCTCCTCAAGCGCTTCTAAACCCTCTTTCATAGAACGGCAGGCTTGCGCGGCGACCGTTGCTGAGATTGCCTGACCAGTCATCGATTGCGCGAGAGTCGGAGCCCCGATGGGGGGGAAGGTCTTGGTCGCCAGCTTTGCCCCTGGCGGTACGGCAGGTATAGGCTCAGGCCAAATTCGGTCAACTCCCAATGATAAGGAGCTACTCGTATCTCGAAGCACCAAGGTTGGCGCGGGCGCCGCATGCGATGCCGCTTGCAACACCGGCGGCTCCACACTGGTGATCCTTCCGACCATCTCAAGTACATTTAGGATCTCTGGGTTTGCTGAGATCATTAGTGCCAACCGACGCTGCTCTTCCGGTGTGAGACGCTGGAGCCCTCGCTCAAGAGACGCGAGCATTTCTCCTGCCAGAGGGGGGAGAGTATTCGCCTTCTCGAACTGTGGGACCGCTTCGAGAGATGCAGACTTCAAGAGTCGATCAACGCTACTCCGGAGCCGAGTGCTCAATACCTCCATCGAGTCGACCGCAACCTCCGGCTTTCCCCCTAGAAGCGTCGGAGGCCGAACCTGGAGACGACCCGCATTCAGCGTTTTACCCGCCTCTGTTCTAACGCGCACGTTGTATTCAGCTGGAGCCAGCTCGGGAACAACGAAGCCAGCCCGGCCAATATCCGCACTCCCGAGAAGTTCCACAGTTGTCGCCCCAACCTCCACCGCCGTGCCGCCAGCTTCCGCCGAGAGGTTTCGTACCATCACAACTTCACCGGGAACTGCATTACTCTTGGATAGGGTGATGCCACGTGAGCGGCGGTTCCCACTATCATCTAGACCTAACAGGTCGCATCCTGAAGTGAGTAGGATGACACTCGCTACGATGAGGCGACTAGCAAGGGGCCAACAGCGTGCGTTTCGCATTGTGGCTCCAGGACAGAGAGTGAAACTTGTCGGAAAGGTGAGAGTCGGGACTGGAGGTGTCGGAGTGGCTGGGGATTGAGCGAGGCGGAGGAGTCCGTCAGGCGAACACACGGATCGGCGTGCAGGTGTAGCCCTCGGGGTCGCGCCCGCCGAATACTCCGCGTGCTCGGCGCAGTCGGGCTCCCGGTGCTCCAGGTCGTACGTACTCACGATCCTCCCTCTCTGATGGGTCCCCGGTCCGGCCTCATCCGTGCCCGCCGTAGTGTCGCTCGTGAGAGCAGCGGGGGTTGCGTCGGCCTTCTCGACCGGCCGGGGAAACTCTATCGCATCGCAGTTGCGTCTACCGCGCGAGGTTATGATTGGGAGAATACCGGCTCCGTGCGCCTTGGTGTTGACGGGGTGGCGGAGGCCGCAATCCGTCTATTTCATCCCGCCGGAGGTACAGGGAATTCGCCTTGGCGCAGGCGACTAAGGAGGTTGGTTGATGATTCCGCCGCAGGAGCGTCGTTAGATAGAACCTCCATAGTTTCGATCCCATAGTCTGCACTCGCGGCAGCCCATGATTGGCGAGCATCCAGGATGGACATCGGACTCACCGTATGAAGGAGCAGCTGTGTAATACGCGTGGTGGATCCCAGCACGACGATTGACTGAAAAGGGGCCCGGTTCTGGATACCCCTTATTGCCGCATCGAGGAGTTCACTGGGAACCTTGGAGATCGTTATGAGAAAGTCGTTACGCAAGGCATGGGGACCGCTCGTCGGCCTCCGGCCACCTGAATCAACACTTTCTCGGGCCGCGGCAGAGCGTATTGCGAGTCTGCGCATCTCCGTACGCATCTCGGCGAGTTCCGCACGTACGAGTTGAAGCGCAGGATCCGACTCCGCTTCGCGCACTTGCGCAGGCGTCGCGGGCCGCTCCAGTTCCAGTAGGCGCACCAGCGAGTTCACGCCGGACTGCCCCTCAGCCTCCTCGACCGTCGCGAGAATCATGTCTCGGATCTTGGCTTGATCATCCAACACCTCGTGGTACAACCGGGCCGGTCGGTACGAGTACGCGCGCAGCGGTGCGACATCGAAGAGATCAGGCGTCCCAACTTCCTTCACCAACACGGTCGGCATATCGAAGGCTTGCCGAAATCCCAACTCGTAAAGGACGTTCCCGTTCCGGTTGCTTAAGTCGCAAATCGCGATCGGCGCTTCTCGGAGGCGGCGGAGGATATCGAGGTGAATCAAGTTGCTCGCGACCGTCTCATCCGCCCGCACCGGCCGGAAGCCCGCCTGGCGAATCGCCGGAGCGAAAATATCCTCGTACACCCGCGTGAAGTGCCCCTTCGCGTACCCCTCCGGATCGCTGATCGGCATCATCACGAAGCAGGGCTTCCGATCATCTCCCCCGCCGTTCCGGTGCTCCGGACCAGCCTCGACGGTGGTCGTGTGGCGCCGCCCCTTCGTCACCTGCTTCGTCTCATCAGCCATGTGCTCGTTCGGCTTCAGTTCAGGGTTTCAACCCGCTCTCTACCGCCCCACGCTGCCTTGCTCGCCCACCCCATCGCACAGCTCCATCGCCCGTTGGTGGAGCGGGTCCTCCAAGAGCGCCGCATGCAGCGCCTCGTCCCGGCCGCGGAGGTCGTCGTAGGCCACGCACACCTCCTGGGTCTGCAGCCGCGCGGAGACCAGCAGGTCGGCGTCGTCGACGGGCGCCATGCAGGCGGCGAGGACGAGTGCCAGGGCAGGCCCACCTGCACGGCGGACGCTCGACGACATCCCGCTCACATCTCCCATCCGCGCGGCGGCCAGAACCCTTCGTACAGGGTCTCGAAGCGACCCTCAACGGTGATGCTCCTGGAGGGGTCGGACGAGTACTGAAGGGGGGCTCGGAACGAGAAGGTGCCCTCGCGCCCGCGACGCGTCACCTTCGTGATCGTGACGGTACCGTCGAGGGAGATGTACCGGGGCCGCCCGCCCGGTGCGGAAACGACGGCGTAGGCGATGACCACCGGCTGCTCGAGGGGCACGTTGTCCCATGCTTCGAAGGGCCGGATTTCGTGCGTACCCCGCTGCAGGAAGGTTCGGGACGTGATGTAGATCAGCGTATCCGGGCGTTGCTTCCAGCCCATCGGGTCACGTCCCATGACGATGTGAGAGAACCCTATGATCCCCCCATCCACGGAGAATCCTCGCATCGAGACATTGATGTCCCCGGTGATCTGCGCTTCGAAGGTTCCCTCGGTCTGAGACCGCGGCCGCGTGGGGTCGTCACACGCGACCAGGAAGAGGAGGGCGGCCGCGGCTGTGCGGCGGAATGTGGATCGCATCGATGAGGTTGCCGTCGTGTGTTCGGCCCGTCGCGGGGACGCTTTTATGCTCCAGGGAATAATCCGCAGCCACTCATCGGCCCGGCCTCCGCCTGCGCCTGCCGCGCACCACCCACTCCGCCCCCGCCACCAGCAGCCCCACGACCGCGATCCCCAGCACGGCCGTGGCGACCCACCGGTGCGTCTCCACCACCTCGGGGCTCGGCACGGCCGGCCGCATCAGGTAGAGCACGACCGCGCCGGCGGCGAGCAGGATCGCCCGGTGGTAGCTGTACCTCCGGCCGGGCTCGGAGGTGGGGGTGCGGAGGAGCGAGAGGAGGGGCATCAGCAGCGTCCGGTCACTCCGCCTCAAGTGAAAGGCCACAACGAAGAGGCTCAGGTCTGGGTAGCGGTCACGACACCGTTCTCGAAGTACACATAGCTGCTCCCCCACTCCCCGTACACCCACTGCTCGTGCACCCCGAAGCTGTAGGTGCTGCGGTTGATGTCACGGGGCCTGCCCCACGCCGCACGAACCTCGTCGGGAGTCATGCCGATCCGGACGCGCTCGCATGCCGCGGCTCGCTGAACCTCGATCGCGGAGCCCGGAATCCGGTCCAGAATGGCGCGGGCGCGGGCTTCGGACACCTTGCAGATCGAGGTGTCGCGAATCGAAGCGATCTGCCGGTCACTGTCTGCTTGCCGCTGGGCCTTCTCGCCTCGGTCCCTCTCGGCATTCGCCGCCGTCCGCAGCGCATCGCGCCGACTCACCTGCTGCTCAGTCAGCGGCTGAACCATGTAGAGCGTGGACAGGAACCGCTCGGCCCGGATGTAGTTGCCGACGCCGTTGTCCTTCTCCTCGAGAGCGGCCGATGCCGAGTCCAGAGCCATCGACACCGCACGGCGATGGAGGCTGTCGTGCTGGATGTCCATCGCGCGACCGTGGATGATGCGCTCAAGCTCCTGAACGGTCGAGTCGGGCACCGCGCCGGGCTGGGCCAGGATCTCCAGAGCACGAAGGCTGTCGAACCGGCGAGACCGCTCTTCCGTGTTCATAGACGCGGCCCCGAAGACGGTGCCGGCGGATCTCTCCGACAAGTGGGCGGAGATCATCACGACGGCGAACAAGACGAACGCAAGGACGATCCCGGCAGGGATGAGCCGCCCCATCCCGCTGCCAGACTTCTCCGAGCCTTCGCCAGCGCCCCGGTCCGGCCTGGCGGCCGGGCGTATCTCTTCCGCGGGGGCGACGGGCGGCGGCGGGGGCGTATAGTCTCGGGTGGGCTCGGGCACGCCGCACTGAGGGCAGGTCGCCGCCTCGGTGCTAACCTGCTTGCCGCACTCGCGGCAGGGGTGGAGAGCCATAGCCTATCCCTGGCAGGCGCAGCCGCGCCCGACGTTGCAGGGCGGGACGGAGCCGACGAGCTGCAGGAACTGGAGGGCGGGCACGGAGTGGATTCGTCGCATGGTGGGGGCGGTCAGGTGTCGGCGGGACAGGCGAGGTGCTATCCGACCCGCTGGTTGAAGTGCTCCTCGCACCAGAGGTGCCCCGAGAGGCGCTGGGCGGCACGTGAGGTAAGCGGGATCCCGCACTCCGCGCAGTGCCCGACGATCGAGGAGGCCGGCACTCCATCACCGCGTAGTGGCGTCGCGATAGCAACCCGCGGACGGACCACGACCTGGCCGTGACGGAGAGCGATCAGGTGCTCGATCACGACGGCGAGGGCGTTGAAGACGACGCAGATGACGATGCCCTGGAGCGCGATCCCGAACGCGAACGCGACACCCAACGGGTTTGTTTCCTGGACCGTGCTGTAGAGATAGCCGGGTGTCTCGATCACGCCGAACTCGGCGAACCACGCAATCCCGCCCACCAGGCCGAGAACGAGCGACAACCAGCCGAACACCTTGAGGAGGAGCGACCACCAGAATCCGGCCTCAGCCCCCACGTACCTCCCGCTGGGGGGTGCCGCCGGGCTCGCCGGAGCCTGCAGGGCCTGTGGCGATGGGCTGTAGTTGCAGTTCGGACAGCGGGCCGAGTCGTCAGGGTATGCGTTACCGCAACGGGCGCAGGCGGGCATGAGCCGGTTGGTCGATGGTGGGACGGCTGCTCTACTAACCGACGGGATGGCGCGCGGGAGCGCTGGGGAGGACGCGAGGGGGCCTTCGCCTCGCGCCCCAGGTCATAGGCGCGGATGGCTCTCCTATCTGAGAGTTCGACCGGTGAGATCCGGCTCGAACTCCTGACGGAGCACAACGTGAATTCGCTTCAGGATCATCAGTAGAGTCAGTAGGAAGTTCCCGATCAGGAAATACGTCGCAAAAGAAATCGCATAAAGCACCCGCGGCTCCGCTGTCACGTAGCGAATCAATAGCACGCCCAGCATCACGATTGCGATTAGGATCGAATACGAGATGTTCGAATACAGCTCTCGTAGCAACCGCTTTTCGTCCTCATAGCGAGGGGCGTCTACGGTGCTGCGAATGATACCGTGCGCCATCACCAACAGGTTGAAGAGCAGGCCAGCGAAGATCGAAAGACCGGTAAAGAGCACGTCCACAGCTGCCTTGCTCACGACCAGGCCGAAGTAAAGCATGGCGACCGCGACCGCGAGTGGGACGCCGACGAAGAGGATGAAATCCTCAGCACTCCAGCGATCAGACTGGTATTTTCTCAGCGTGAGGAAGTGATCCCTCACGATATCTAAGACGTTGATTTTGGAGAGCATTATCTCTGCCTGCCGATTTCTTTTGCTAGGTTCCGAAGAAGGTCCTTCGAGTAGTCATGGATGCTGTCGAACTCTGGATGGCCGTTAGGTCCAGTGACCACCCTGTCAGAGACATCGATGTGAGGCGTTATCCTCTCGGGATTCGTGAAGTCCACAGTCCGCCGGCTACCAGAGTAATCGACCGTGACGGAGATGCTCTCTGCCTCGAAGCCGAGTTCGTTTCGAACCTCGTAGAAGCTCCGCTTGTTCTCCAACAGATCTCGAATCCACTTCTGCCGAGGGAGAAATCGGTTCCTCGGCGCGTCGATAATCGTGCGAACTTTAACCTGCTCCTCAACCTTCCCCCCAAGCCCGACAGCATCCGCGATTTCTTCCGGCAGGCCATACCGCGTGAAGGTAAGCCCCTTCAGGCGCCCCTCCAATAGGTACTTCATAACTTCGTGCGGCACATGAGGATTGATGTCGAGAATATACCGCGGAGCAGTCTCTGTAACGGCCCCCTGAAGCGCCCTAGAGAACTGGACCTGCACGCCTCGAGAGCCAAACCGCTGCAGGATCAGCAGCCCCTTATTCGTGTCCGCCGGAAGGTTAAGGAGGAAGTAGTGCGGAACCATCTCCGCATCATCCGGGGAGCGCTTATATGAATCCTTCTTCGTCTTCACGTTCACGAGTCGAGAGCCAAAGCCGTGCTCTCCGGCCTCGATGAGCCCCCATATCGACTCCCCGTCTGACTCAAGACGAGGGATGTGGAGAAGGTTCTGCTGCTGCTCGTTGTGAGTGTGGCCTGCGGCGAGCAAGGTGAGCAACTCGTGCGCCACCTCATAAAGGGAATGCCTTTCGCCGAAGGACCCGAGGAACTCGAACGAGTCGCCGCGCTTGTACCTCTGTCGAACCCTAATCGTATGCGTGGATAGCCCGATCTTTGGCATCTGTCGTTAAGTTAACGGTACCCCGCCCACACCGAATAGATCCCGAACGCACTACGAGCCGCTGCCTATGGTCACCCCGCCGCGACGAGGCGTACGTCCACTAGTCTCGGGCAGCTCTCCGAGAAACTAAACAAGGACTGTCCGCTCCCATACGGACAGGGTGGCGCAGATTGACACGAATCTGTGTCGTTGCCGGGCCTCAGATTCTATGTTGTCGCGGCGGTACGCACCGCATCCTACCTACTCACTTCTGGAGACCCCACATGAAGAACCTGCGACCCCTCCTAGCGCTCTCCGCTCTCGCTATCATCTGCGTCGTCGGCGCCTGCGCGAATTCGGAGCCGTCTCGTCCGGTGGCGCCGACCCTGACGGAGGGCGTAATCCCTTCGGACACCACTGGGTGCGGGGACAACGGTGGCACTGTCGGATCCGGCGGGGACTGCTGAGCTGACGTAACGCCGGAACGCGCTCGCGTAGGCTCACTGCGAGATCCGCCGCGAGCGCGTCACCCTCACCATCCTCACTACTTCCGGAGCCCCACATGAAGAGCCTGCGGACCCTCCTCGCGCTCTCCGCTCTCGCTGTCACCTGTGTCGTCGGCGCCTGCGCCGACACCAACCCCGTGCACCCAGGGGCACGGCAGCTCTCGACCGACTCCATCAGCACCAGAAAGGACAGCAGTTGGGATACCCAGAGCGCGTCGGCTCCAGGGGACAGCGCCTGCGACGCCTGCAGGGATGGAACTGGGGTTGTCAGCGGAGGGGGTTAAGCCCTCCACGTTCGACTAGCTGGCGAGCAGGGGGAGCCTCCCTGCTCGCCCGTCCAATGTCCCCAACGCCTCTACCAGCTCAGCGGATAGATCTTCGTCCTCCGAGCTCGACTTAAGCGCCTGGGTGGCAGTACCCCCTGGCGCTTCCGCTCTCTCCAGCGCAGCGTGCGCTGCGACAACTAGATGGGGTTGATCGCGAAGTTCGGCCAGTCTTAGAGCGACACATGCGGCACCTCTGGCCAAGCTGACTTCACCCAACATTAGCGCCCCATCCGCCAGGTCTAGCAGAGCGTCCGGGGCCCTCCCTCCAGCTCCATCGTGGGATAGTTCCGCCAGCGATTCCACCCACACCCGTAGGAACCACTCCCTGTTCCCCACCCCGGCTGCGGCGCGTCCGAGCGCTCCCTGCACCAACGGCCACAACTCCGCATCAACATGGACAGCGCACAGGCGCGCCAATGCTGCGAATACCGGTAGCGCGCTTGAGTACCTGCCAGCTTCCATCCAGAAATACGCGGTGTTGTGGCAGAGGCGAACGAGACGTCGATTTCCATTGCCGAAGGCCGCTCGCGCCCGTCGGGTGTACTCGCGCACATCCGTGGCTCGATTCTGCAAGATTGCGAGGGCGCACAGGTCGTTGCACGCCACCCCTTCAAGGGTGTGAAGCTTATGATTCCTCGCGAGGTCCTCTCCGGCCCGAAGGCAATCCCATGCGCGGGCGTACTCACCTTGCTGGATGTGCACCCACCCCGCTCCGAGCTTCGCGCGTACCAAGTGATCGATTTCTCCCGACGTGCGCGCTAGCCGCTCCGCTCGCAAGTACCAGGCTGCGGCGCGTCCGTACTTACCATCCTCCCAAGATGAGCGCGCGACCTCAAGGGCTAGAGACGACCCCGAGTAAGGCAGCGCTGGAACTTCATTGGGCCCCAGGGTGTCGCCATCACCGACAGGAAGGCGCAGAAGGACTGCATTTACCTCACGAAGAAGTTCGGGCAGCCAACTATAGGCCCATTCAGCATCTACTTCCTCGAGCACCTCCGCCACATTCCACACCCACCGCTCCCCACCGTCTTGCCAGTCCGCGCGATTGAAGACGCCTACCAGCGCAAAGACATGGCAGGCCGCCTTGAATACCCCAGGAGGCAGGGTTGCGCCCTCCCCCTCAAGGGCGACCTCGGCGACGGCCTGCATTGAAACCAACCTCAGCGAGTGCACCGACAGACCAGGACGGACGCGAAGCAATGTGTGCGTCGTGCCAGGCCTTGGAACGAGGACGGCGACCCGCGGACCCACTAGACCGGAGTCTGCTTTTGCCGTAACCCCGAATGCTTCCATGACAGCGTGTCGGGCGTCGGACGTCAGGCGGTCGTGGCCATAGCCAGGCCAAACGCCCCGAACGGTATCAACGAGCCTTAGAACCAGCTCCGTTAGTCTCCCCGCCTTGGACTGCGCTTGCATCCGGCTGTCCCTCCTCCACGTGGAGTCGCAACAGGGTGGAAATGTAATCCGAAACCTCCTCGTCGGAGGTCAGGTTTTCTTCATCCGCCAGCGCCCGCAAAGCCGTCGCAAGATCGGCGTAGCTAACCCTGCCCTTAAACGCACGAATCGCGTTCTTCCGAGCCAGATACCTGAACGCGCGAAGTAGCTGTTGGCCCTTCGAGTCCGGGTAGTTCTCCCACCCGCCCCACTCCCCTTCCAGGCCCTCCGTCCGGTCCGTGAAGATCTCTACGGAGACGTCGTGGAAGTCGGCAATCCGCCCTAGCGCATCGAGATCTGGACGCACCCTCCCCTTCTCCCAGCGACTGATCCGCCCGGCATCACCGGTTCCACCGATTGCGAGATCGAACGCCTTACCCGTGAGTCCATGCGACTCCCGGATCCGCTTGATGATTTTCCCGAGCTCTGCGTTTGGAAGGAACATGTGCGACGGCCGACCCCGTCCCCGGAAGAGATCCTTGACAGAAATCGGCTTTAAAGCCAAATTAGGCTTGAAAGCCAAATGCGCAAGGTATGCGCATGGCGAGAAACTACGGGAGGGCCGCCATGTCGGTCAAGGAAGTCACAAAACAGACGGGTCCCGCAGTGTCAAACGTCGCGTGGGTGCGCGCTCGTGTAGTCGTCGTCGAGCTGTTGCCCGGCTGGTATACGAACGAGAACAGCGTGCGGAACGCTGCGCAGCAAGGGCGATGCTTCCGCTGGAAGCGCGACGGGCGGGTGTTGCTCTACAGTCGAAAAAGCGTGTTGCAGTATCGTCGTCGGCTGATCCGTCAAGGCCGTTACACCCCCCCCGAGGCTGCCGAGGCCGCCTCATGAAGCGCTCCGGCCCTCTCACCCGCCGCACCGGCCTCCGCCGCACCCCGCTCCCCCGCGGAGAGGCGAAGCTCTCCCGCACCATCCGGCTCCGCCCGATCAACCCGGAGCGCCGGGCCCGGCTGCAGGCCGAGCAATACGGACCCCACGCCTCCTGGCTCCGCACCCAGCCCTGCGCCGTCACCGGCCAGTTGGGCACCGACCTCAACCCGGTGGTGGCCGCCCGCACCGCCGTGCTCCCCTGCGAGGACTGCTCCGCGAAGGGCCCGCACGCCGCGGTGCTCCACGCCGACGGGTCCTTCACGGCGCGCGGCGCCACCTGCCGCGGAGGTGCGTCGTGACCCACCCCACACTCTCCGGCGCCGACCTCCGCTCCGCCCTCGCCGCGGCCGGCTGGTCCGTCGTGGCCGACCGCACGGGCCGCATCGAAGTCCGGCGGGGCGCGGTCCACCTGGCCATCACGCAGCGCGAGCAGGGCTGGGCGCTGCTCAGCCAGAGCCCGCGCACCTACGTGGTGGTGGGCACGCCTGAGGAACTCGCGGCAGCACTCGCCCGGTTCGACTCCCCCGCCCCGGGCTCGGCTACCGCGCCGGCTCCGGAGCCCGCCCCCACATCCGAGGCCCCCATGGACCGCACCGCCCTCCTCGAGGTGATCCTCGCCGCCGGGCTGCTCGTCGAGACCGCCCAGCACAACCAGGTGGTCGCCCACTCGCGCGATGGCCGACTCCGCCTCACGGCCACGCACCGGCCGATCTCCGACCCGCCGAGCTGGCGGCTTCACGTCGCCTCACCGGGCGCGACCTGGGACGGCTACGTCGCGACGGCGCCTGAGTTCACGCCGCTGCTCCGGGAGCGGATGGAGTCGGTGGCGGAACTCACCGGGGCCGGTCTCGCCACCCTGGCGCTCGTCCCGGCCGGGGGGATCCGCGCGTGAACTCCGCAACACCCCAGGCGCGTGGGGTCGATCCAGGCGGGGCGCGCCGCTCCCCCGCCCTTCAACGATGTGAGGTGAACGTGGTGAAGACGGAACTGACCACCCGGGATGCGATCGAGGAGAAGGTGCGCGAGGTCGTCGTCCGCGAGCTGGACGTCACCGAGGAGCGGGTCACCCTGGAGGCGTCCTTCGTCGAGGACCTGGGCGCCGACTCGCTCGACACGGTGGAGCTGGTGATGGGCCTCGAGGAGGAGTTCGGGATGGACATCCCGGACGCGGATGCGGAACCGCTGAAGACCGTCGGTGACGCGGTGAGCTACGTGGCTCGGGCGTACGGGCTGGAGCCGCACCCCTGAACGAGCGAGGGCCCCGCCAGGATGAGAGCTGACGGGGCGCCTCAGGACCTTCACCCCTGAACAGGAGGGGCACCACCATGATCGCAACGACTGCCACCGGCCGCAAGCCGCGCGCACCCACCGCCCACGAGCTCGCACGCGCCACGACGGGGCTCGCGCTCGACCGCCGCGTGGCGCACCTGGGCCCCGCGGCGCTGCCGGGCCTCACCCGCGACCCGCGCCAGATGCACCCGGCCGAACCCACCGATCGGACCCTCCCGGCCCAGCCGGCCGCCCAGCCCATGACCGCCGCGGAGCGCGATACGCTCTGCATCGCCGCGCTGCGCAACCGCCTCGTCGCCCGCTGCAGCCAGGCCGGCGTCGACCCGGCCGAAGAGGTTCGCTACCTCCGCGAGAGCGCCCAGGCGTTCCCGCGGCTCGCCGACGCCTACCACATGGCCGCCGACGAGGTGGCCGCCTGGCTGCCGGCGCCCCAGGAGCGTTCCTGGGTTGACCCGGAGGCGGAGGCGGCGTGCGAGCGCCTGCTCGCCCACAAGGAGACGCTGCTCGGCCGCGGGAGCACGGCGGGGGTGCGCTGATGCCGACCGTGATCGAGTGGCGCCCGGGCGAGGAGCCCCGGGTCGTCGACTGGCCCGAGCTTACCGCGGAGGCGATCAACCGCTTCGTGGGCGGAGATCTCTTCTGCACGGCGTTCGTGATCGGCATGCCTGGCCTCGGCCAGGCCCTCGTCGGCTACTGCGACGACGAAGGCCTGCTGAAGGGGCTCCCCATCACCTGCTACCGCTGGGACGGAGCGCCGATCGCCGGGCCGGTGGTGGTGATGGGTCGCTCTGGATCCACCGAGCGCGGGCTCGCGGCCGGGGGATCCACCGCCTTCTTCTCCCTGATCGGGCACGAGCTCCGGCCGGCCCAGGAGGCTCTTCGTGGCTGAGACGCTCACGTTCCCCGAGCTCACGCTCAACCCGGACCTCACCGGCGGCGAGCGGATCGACGATCTCCTGAACCGGGTGGAGCAGTACGCCGCCCACCCGGATCCGCTCCGCGTGAACTTCGCCGCGCTCCGGGCCGGCCAGGTGTGGGTCCACCTGCGCCGCCGCGCCGCGGACAAGGAGACCCACCGGAAGAAGCTCCACCTGGAGATCGCCGAGGACCTGGTCGCCCACGGCCTGCCCCCGGCCGAAGAGGGTGGCGAGCGCGCGAAGGTCACCAAGACCGCGGCCCCCGACCAGGCCCGCGCCGACAAGCGCTACACCGACTACCTCGACGAGCTGCGCGCGCTGGAGGAACGCCGCGACCGGGCGGAGGTGCTCTGGAAGAGCCTGCATCAGCGGGCGTACCTGCTGGCCGGCGGCCGCGCGGCCGCCCTCGACGAGGGAGGAAACGATGGCGAGTAACGCAGTGGCCCGCACCGGCGGCCGCGAGCCCGGGGGAGGGCTCGCACGCCCCGGTGCCGGCTACGCCCTCACCACGCCGCAGGAGGTGGACTCCGACGCCACCATGCTCCGGGCGCGCTGGGGCACCACGGCCAGTCTGAGGGAGGACGACTTCCGCGCCATGGCGATCATCGCCCGCGAGTGCGGGATGAACCCCATCTTCGACCTCGACGTGATGGGGGGGCGGCCGTACGACAACGCGAACTTCTGGCGCGGCCTCCTGGCCTCGCACCCCAGCGTCGTGAGCGTGGAGCAGGAGCGGATCCACCCCGACACGGAGGCGTGGGAGGAGTGGGTCGGCGTCGAGGAGCCCGACGTCGTCGCGGCCGCGGTGCTCACGCGGGTGGTGATGTCGCACCGGACCAAGCCGATCGAGGAGGTGAACTACGTCCTCAAGACCGACTCGATCCTCTACGAGGGGGAGAAGGCCCAGAGTCTGGGCTCCGGTCCCGAGGCGCAGCAGAAGGCCCGCGAGCTGGAGGCGCAGGGGGTCCGGGTCTGGCTCGGGAAGGCGGACGGGAACCGTCCGCGCGAGTGGATGGCCAAGCAGATGTCGCTGCTCCCGGACTGGCGGGCACGGGCGCTCAAGAAGGCCCGCTCCACCTCGATCCGCCGCGCGGCGAAGCTCGCCGTGCCCATGGAGCACGCCCGGGTCCTCCGCGGCATGGACCGCATGGAGCGCCTGATCGAGACGCGCGCGCAGACCGGCCCGCGCGCGGTCGTCGCCACCGAGGCGGACCCCTACGGCGCGCCCGGGGCCGAGGGGCCGGAGGTGTCTCGCCAGCTCGCCCCGCCCTCGACGATCACCGAGGAGCACCGGCGGATGATCTGGGCCCAGGCGAGCCAAAAGGGCCTGGACAACGTCGACCTGAAGGTGCTGATCGCACGCGTGCTCGGGATCTCGCGCGACGAGGTGAGCACCTCGCGGCTCACCTACGAGCAGCTCCCCCAGGTGATCGACGCGATCCAGTCGATCCCCGACCTGGGCTTCGACGACGTGGAGCACGAGGGGGAGGCACCCGCCCCGCGCGGCGACGCCGGCCCTCCCGACTGGAGTGACGCCCCGCTTCCCCAGGAGGAGCCGCGCCTCGACCTCGGAGGTGAGTGGTGAGGGTCGCGCACCTGGCCGACGTCCACCTCGGCCACCGGGCCCACGCGCGCACGCACCCGAACGGCGTCAACGTGCGCGAGGCCGACGTGGTCGCCGCCTTCCGGCGCACGGTGGACGCGATCCTGGAGGAGGTGCCGGACCTGGTGGTGATCGCCGGCGACTTCCTGGACGTGCCGCGCCCGCACAACGCGGTCATCCACGAGGCGTATCGCCAACTGCAGCGCATCACCATGCGCTGCATCCCGGTGGTGCTGGTGGGCGGGAACCACGACGCCCCCCGCAACGCCGCGCAGGGGAACCTGCTGCGCCTCTTCGGAGAGATTGAGGGCGTCCACGCCGTGGTGGACACCCCGGCCATCGTCGAGCTGGAAGGGGCGGCCGTGCTCGCCGTCCCCCACGGGGCGGGCGTGGGCGAGCGCGCGATCGAGCGGCTGCTCCGCTCCGCCGACACCGTCGCCCGCATGGCCGGCAGGCAGCGGGTGATGGTCGTGCACGCGGCGATCCAGTCCCGCGACGGCGCGGTCAGCTACGGGGAGCGGCTCCCGATCGAGCTCTTCGCTCCGGGGCGCTGGGACTACGTCGCCGCGGGGGACTACCACGTCGCGGCCGAGCTCGCGCCGCGGGCCTGGTACAGCGGCTCCGTGGAGTACGTCTCCTCCGACGTCTGGAGCGAGGCGCGCTCCGGCGTGCCGAAGGGGTGGATCCTTGCCGACACGGAGGCGGGCTCGGTGGAGCTCCGCCCCGTCCCGCTCAACCGGCTCGTGCTGGACCTCGCCCCGATCGACGCCACCGGGCTCGGCGCGTCGGAGCTGTCGCGGGCGATCCTGGACGCGGCCGACGCCTGCGCGGACGGGGCCGGGGTCCGGGAGCACGTGGTGCGGCAGGTGGTCAGCGGCGTGCCGCGCGCGCTGGAAGAGGACCTCGACTGGCCGTCGATCCGGGCCCGGAAGGACCTCGCCCTCCACTACCAGCTCGTGCTGCAGCGCCCGGCCCGGCAGCGCGCCGCCCTCGCCCGCCCCGCCGAAGGCGCGGCCCCGGTGCGCACGCTCCCGGACGTCCTCGCCGACTTCGTGGCCAACACCTGGACCCCCGAGGCCGGAATCCCGCGCGAGCGCGTGCTCGCCGCGGCGACCGGCTACCTGGCGGCGACCGAGGGCGAGGGAGGTGCGGCATGATCCTGACCCGACTCCGTCTCCGGAACTTCCGCCAGCACGCGGACCTCGACCTCCCCCTCGGCGCCGGACTCACCGCGGTGGTCGGCCCGAACGGGCGAGGGAAGAGCACGCTCTTCGAGGCGATCGCCTGGGCTCTCTACGGCTCGGCCGCCTCCCGGGGGACCAACGATACCCTGCCCCGCCGCGGAACTCCGAAGGGCGACTGCTCCGTCGAGCTGGAGTTCCGCCTGGGCGAGCTCACCTATCGCGTCGCGCGCACCCTGGGGTCGGCCGCGGTCTACGTCGACGACGGCCCTGCGGTGGCCAGCGGCGCCGCCGACAGCGCCCGCTACCTCGCCGCCCGCATCGGGCTCAGCCGCGAGGAGTTCCTCAACACCTACTTCACCGGGCAGAAGGAGCTGGAGTTCCTCTCCAAGGAGGGGCCGACCGAGAAGAGCCGCTTCCTGTCCCGGCTCCTCGGCTACGACCGCTTCCGCGCCGCCCAGGAGCGCGTGCGGGCGGACCGGAAGACGGCACGGGCGAAGGCGGATGCGCTCGCCGAGCGGCTGGCCGGCGTGCCCGAGGTGAGCGGGGAGGCGCTCGATGCGGCCCGGAGCGTCCTGGAAGCGGCGACCGATACCCTGCAGTCGGTCACGACCCACGCGGAGCGGGCGCGCACCGAGAAGGTCGCCGCCGAGGCCGAGCACACCCGGGGCGCCGCCCTGCGCCGGGCGGACGAAGAGGTCGCCGAGCGGATCCGTGCAGCCGAGGACACCCTTCGCGACCACGAGCGGGGCCGGGAGCGCGCCAGCGACGCAGTGGCCACGGCCCGCGCCGCGCAGGAGGACGCCGTCCGACTGCGGGAGGAGCGGGGTGCCCTCAGCCTCGAGGGGGCGCTGGCCGAGCACGAGGCGCTCCGCGCGGCGGAGTCTCGGGTCGTGGAGCGGCGGGCGCTTTCGGAGGAACTCGCCCGGCTCGTCCGGCCGGCTGGGCCGGTGGACCAGGCAGCGTCCGACCTCGCCCGTGCGGAGCGGTCCGCCGAGGAGCTCGCCCGCCTGGAGCCGTCGATCGCCGCGCGCGCCGAGGAGGCCCGTAAGCGACGAGACGCCTCCGCGGAGTCGATCGAGGAGGTCACCCGCGAGGGCTCGGCCGTGGCCGAGCGGATCCGCGCCCTACAGCAGGACCTCGCCGCCCTCGACGAGCAGCTCGACCACCTGGACGCCGCCGGCGCCCACGCCGACTGCCCCACCTGCGCCCGGCCGCTGGGGGAGGTCTTCGACCAGGTGGTCGGAGCCGCCCGCGCGCGACGGGACGCCCTGGCCGACGAAGTGGAGGTCCTGCAGGCGGCGCGGGCCGGGCTCCTCGAGCGGCACGAGGAGGCGGTCGCCCAGGGTCGGCGCGCGCAGGCGTTCCTGGACGGCCTCGACGAGGAGCGCCGCCGCGCTCAGGCGCTCCGGAGCCACGCAGAGCGCCGGGACGAACTGCAGGAGCGCCTGGGTGCGCTGCAGGCACGCGAGGCGGAGCTGCGCGCTCGAATCGAGGCGCTTCCCACGACGGTCGACGCCGCCCGCCTCCGTGCGGTGGAGGAGATCCTGGACCGGGGGCGCTACCTGGCCTCCCGAATCGCGGACGCGGAACGCCTGGCTGCGGGACTCGATGAGGCGGAGGCTCGCCTGTCCGCCGCCGAGCGCGAGGTCGCACGCCGTACGGAGGAGCTCGCCGCGCTCCGTGCCGAGAGGGCCGGACTGGGGTTCGACGCGGCCGCCTTCGCGGCGATCGAGACCCGCCTTCGGGACGCGGGAGAAGCCCTGCAGACGGCCACCGTGGCCCGCCTGGAAGCGCATCACGCCCGGGACCGTGCGGCGGACGAGCTCGCCACCCTGGAAGCGCGCGCCGCCGAGCGCGCCCGCGACGAGGCGGCGCTGGAGGAAGCCCGCGGCGAGGTCCGGCTCCTGGACGAGACCGACCGTGTCTACACGGAACTCCGCCACGCGCTCAACGACTCCATCCGCCCGGACCTCTCGGAGATCGCCACCGGGTTGCTGGTCGAGATGACCGCCGGGCGCTTCACGCGCCTGGAGCTGGACGAGGAGTACCGGATCCGCGTCTTCGCCGACGGCGACGAGGAGCCGGTGATCTCCGGCGGCGAGGGCGACGTCGCCAACCTCTCGCTCCGCCTCGCCGTCTCCGCCCTGATCGCCCGGCGGAGCGGTCGCCCGCTGTCCTTCCTGATGCTCGACGAGGTCTTCGGCTCGCTCGACCGAGAGCGCCAGCGCCGGGTGATGGACGTCCTCACCTCGCTTTCGACCGGGCGCTTCGAGCAGGTCCTCGTCATCACCCACTCCGACGGGGTGCAGGACGCCGCGCACCAGGTGATCGACCTGGGCGCGCCGGTCGAGACCGCACCCGCCGTGGAGGCAGCGCTGGAGGTGGTCGCCGCATGAGCACCGCACTCCGACTCCCCGAGGGGTCCGTCCGTCGGACCCACTTCCCCGCCCTCTGCGGGTCGCTCGCCTGCCAGGAGACCGGCGAGCACTCCCACCCGGACTGCCCGGAGTGCGGAAGGCCGCTCGTACCCGGCCTCGCCAGCCTGGGCTGCTGGATGTGCCGGCTGGCGTGCTACGGGCAGCCCTCCCGGAACTACCCCTTCGTCCTCGCGGCGCTCTCCCACGAGACCGTCGAGGACGAGCTGGAGCGGGCCGTCGCGCGACTCCGCCGCTACGAGGTGGAGCCCGGCCGCTGCGGGCGGGGGCACACGACGCAGCCGCTCCGGCTGTGGGACTGCCCCGCCTGCACCCAGGCGCTCCGGAGCGCGCTGGCGGAGATCCACGCGCTCGGGATGGGCGAGGCGTCGGCGATCGCGGGCCGCGCCCTCGGCATCCCGGCCCAGGGTCTGGAGCGGGTCTCGTGAGACCCGCCCGCTCCCAGGTCCGGAAGGCCTGGACGACGGCGCTCCGCCTCTGGTGCTCCGGGCGCCCCTGGCACCCCCCGCTGGTGCGCGCCCACCGCGGCTCGCTCTCGAGGCTCCGGTGAGCAGGGGCGCCACGCACCCCGCCTTCGAGCGCGCCGCCCGGGAGCACCGGTGGACGCGCACCCTCGCGGAGCTGCGTACGACGCTCAACCGCGACGTCTCGGAGCGCGACGGGTGGAGCTGGTACGTGCTCCCGCGGGGAGCGTGCGTGGCGCTCCGGGTCCGTGAGGACCGCCGCAGGGAGTACCGGGTCTCGCGCGAGGACCGACCGGCCACCGCGGAGGCGGGCCAGAAGTGGGAGGAGGAGGTCGCCACCTTCGCCCGCGAGCTGCTCTGCGCGGCGTGGACGCGGACCGACGAAGACGCCGGCGAGGGCGTTGCGATCCGCTGGGTGGAGGCGATTGGCGTCGCCCGGTGTTCCGCCTGCCGGGGGCCGCTCGACGACAACGCCCGGCTCTACGGGGACGGGGAGACCTGCTCCACGTGCGCGGCCGCAGCCCGGGTGGCGGCCGCCCGGGAACGCCGCGTCCCCTGCGCCTGCGGATGCGGGGTGATGGTGGAGATCGAGCCCTACCACGACCCGGCACGCGCCTACTGGATCCCCTGCGGCATCCGCGCGAGCCAGGCCGAGGCAGCCGCTCGCAAGGAAGCCCGGAAAGCGGCCGGGGTCGAGGCGGCGGAGATCACCACCTCCGCGGTCCCGATCCGCCGCTGATGGAGATGACGAGTATGCTCCAGAGCATAATCCGCCGGGGGGGGTGGGAGCCGGACCCCGAAGACCCGGACATCGTCCGCGCCCGGGCCGAACGGGCGAAGCGAATCGCCCGCGAAGCGGCGCACCGACGGGAGCGGCGTGCCCGGACGGTGCTCCTGGAGCTCGGACACTTCCCTGCCCGTGCGGACGTCGTGGCTGTGGCCGCGACGCGCTTCGGGGATGGGTCCCCGACTGGCCTCTCCCGCATCCAGGTACTCCGCGTCGCAGCGGTCGCTCTCCGGATCCGGGCCAACGAAGGGGCACGACGGATCGACGTGCAGCACGTCTCACCGCTCCGGCCGAGTGCGCCGGAGCCTACTCCGGTCACCCCCGTCCCGTCCGAGCTGGACGAGGCGATTCCCGATGAGGTGAGTCCGATGGCCAACAAAACCGCCGAGCCGCCCCTTTCCGCACGCGCGAAGAGAGAGCGGCGGGAGAAGGAGATCCGCGAGTTCGTCGCCCGGCGAATCGCGGAGGACCCGGCGCTCGCGAACCAGCCGGAGCAGCTCAGGGCCGAGGCAGCGAAGAGTCTCGGGTACCAGCTCCGCCGCGGCACCTTCGCGACGAAGTTCATGCCGACCCAGCAGCCCGTGCGACGCCGCGCCCGCCGGACGCCCCCCGCGACCGTGGCGATGGATCCGGCATCCGCAGAGCCCATCGCCCCCGCGCCTCCTCCGTCCGACTCCGACGCGCGATCCGCGCTGGGAGAGACCGAACACCCGGTCGGCCCGAGCGGCATCAACCGGCTGCTGGACGTCGACCGGCGACACCCCCGCTTCGACGTGGCGAGCGCCCATCCGCCGACGCCCGAGGGAGTCGTACTCGACTCCGATCCGGGCGGGCCGTGGGCATGGGGTCCCCACCGTGCCCTTCGGTACGAGGTGACGGAGGGCGGGAAGGCTCGCGTACTGATCGACGTGGAGGCCACCGAGCGGGACGCGATGCGCCTGATCCAGGCGTTCGCAGAGACGTTCCGATGGACGGATGGTGCCCGGTGACGGCGGCCACCCAGGAGGCGCCCGTGATGCCGGTCGAGGACGGCGCCGCGGACCTGGTCCGCCTCTCCCCGGAGCGGCTCGCCCCGTGGCCCGGCCTCAACCCCCGGCGGCACGTCCGGGAGGAGCGGATCCGGGAGATCGCCGCCAGCCTCCGTGAGGAGGGGCAGCTGATGAACCTGGTGGTCCACGACACGGGCGAGGACGTGCTCTGGATCGTCGCCGGCGAGACCCGCTGGCGCGCGGCGAAGCGGCTGGCCAGCTACGGAGATCCGATCCAGCTGGTCTGCTCCGTCCGGGTGTACGACGAGCGGCGGGCGTTCAAGATCGCCATGCTCGAGAACACCCAGCGCGGCGACCTCACCGTGCTGGAGCAGGCGCGTGGCTTCCGGCGGATGATCGACGAGTACGGCTACACCCAGGAGTCCATCGCCGCGGAGATCCTGGGCGATAGCAGGAAGCAGAGCCAGGTCGCCAAGCGGCTCGGCCTCCTCGTGCTCCCCGAGAGCGTGCTGGAGCTGGTCGAAATGGAGGTGATCCCCTGGAGCTACGCGTACGACCACCTGGTCGCGTGGACCCGGGAGGAGGAGGACCTCCAGGCGAAGCTCTTCCCCGCCCTCGTCGAGTCCATCCGCACCGCCCGCGACTTCGGCGGGCCGGTGGCGCGGAGCTGGTTCGTCGACCAGGTCGAGCAGATCGCGAAGGCTCACCGGCCGGCACCACCGGCGGCAGATCCGGCGCAGATCGACTGGGCGGTCGCGGAGACGCCGGGGGATCCGTTCCCGGCCCCGCTCGAGGCGATCACCCCGCACGTGCAGTTTCCCCCCGAGGGGATCCAAGTCGATGAACTCCTACCCGGTGACGAGGTCGCCCCGCGCCCCGGCGCGATCATCTACGAGATCATCGAGGTTCGCTCCGAGGGGAATCGCCCCACCAAGGCCAAACCCTGGCGTCTCCAGTGCCGGCAGATCGGGAACGGTGGCTTCCCGGGATTCCTCGAGGTCGCTCAGATCGATGCCGGCCGCTGGTACCTCAACGATGGGCGCGAGCTCGTCGTCTTATCGCGGCCGGAGCCCATCGTAGCGGCTGCGACCGCGCCTGCAGCGGCTCCCGTTCCCACGGCGCCAGCCGCCTCACAGGCGGCGCCCATCGCGCCGAATCCGGTGGCGCGTCACATGGACCGGGTCCAGCGGCTTTACGGCGCCGATGCGCCTCCCGCCGCGGCGACTTCGGAAGAAGCGGATCCCGACGTCACCGCCGCCCTGGCGATAATCGCCTCCGCGGCCGACGCTTTCCCGGTCCCCCCGCTCCCCGCCCGCGTGGTGCCGATCACCGAGTACTCCGGACCGCTTCCCAAGGAGAAGCCATTCGGCGTGCGCGGGGAGATCACGCACATCAGGCTCGTCGATGGGGACCGCCCCAGCATCTACGACCACGAGATCCTCGCGCGGTCCGGAGCGAACGGGTGGAACCATTCGTACCTGCGCGAGCGGATTGTGGACGCGGTCCAGGCGCGCGACCTGGTTGCGGCCGTGGCGCTTGGCCACCGCCTCTCCGAGGTGGAGGCCGAGAGCGCGCACCTCTCCGATCTGTGGGCCCAGCGCTGCGCACGGCTGCGGGGCGGCGATGCCGAGCACCCGCCGGACATGCCGAAGGTGGCACCTTCGACTCCCGTCTCCCCCCTCGGCGCGATCCGCCCCCGCGCGGCCGGCCACCGCGCCACGAAGATCCCGGCGGACCGCCTGGTCACGTATCCGGCCCTGCTGGAGCTGCGGCTGCTGCACCTGGAGGAGGCGTACGAGGGCCTCGGTGCGGCACGGGGACCCGGCCGGCTTGAGGCGGCGCGACGCACCCTGGAGCGCCGGTACCGCTCGCTCGGCGCGTGGCTGGCGGACCACCGGATGCGCCTCGGTGAACAGGTACTGGAGCGGGTGCACGACATCGGGTTCGAGGTGGACGTCCCCTCGATCGACGAGCTGATCGAGCAGCGCGAGAATGCGGCGGCCGCGGCGGCCCAGGCGCGGCTGGAGGAGGCCGCGAGGCGCGCGGAGCTTCCGGACGTGGGGACCATCTTCGACCCGGTACGCCTGCCCGAAGCGCTGTGGGGATACCGGGTGGCCGGCCGGTGGCACACGTCCCCGGATCGCAAGGGGCTCGCCGGCTTCGCCCAGGTGATGAACCCGGCGGAGGTGGCGGCACTGGATGCGTGGGCCGGAGAGTCGTTTGCGGCGGCGCCGGATCAGGGACAGGCTCCCGCGGCCGTGGAAGAGGAATCTCAGGTCCGCCAGCTCCGTCCGCACGAGACGCACGTCGGCCGCATGGTCGACGCGGCGAAGGCCGCCCACGGGATCGACCCGACCCATGGTGCGGCGCTCCACTTCGATTACGGGGCGAGCTACGCGATCGCGCCCACGGAGCCGAAGAAAAGGCGGGGCGGCCGACTGGAGCGCGACGAGGACGTCGCACAGTGGCCGGAGTGGCACAAGGGGCGGGCCTGGGCTCAGGCGAACCGTGAGGAACTGCTTGCGGCGAACGCGGTCGATCTCGCCGAGGGCCGCCCCGGTGCGCGGCGCCACTGGCCGAAGCCGGAGGGCGACGAGCGGACTACTTCCCCCGCTCCCGCCGCGGAGTCGTCCACTCCGGCCCCGGAGCCCACGCCGGAACTGGAGCGCCAGGCGGACCAGGCAGAGACCACCGAGGGGGAGGTCGTCCGGGTAACCCCCGCAGCGCCGCTTCCCCCGCAGGTCGACGCGAAAGGCTTCGACCTGCCCGCCCTCCCCGGGGAGCCCCCGGTGTGGTCGCGGGTGCGCGGGAAGATCGGCCACCAGACCGGCGAGGGGGTCGTGTGCGGCTACTTCGTGGCCGCCGATGGGGAGCGGCGGGCGGATCTCACCGGCGTCGACGACATCTCCTGGAGCTGCGGCGCGCCGCCATGCGACCTGGAAGTGATCGCGCCCCCACCGACGCCGATCGCGTCGACGGTAACGAAGAAGGAGATCGACCTGGCGTTCGTGGAGTGGTTCCGGTCTCGGGGGCCGTACGCCAGCTCGTACGGCCCGGATGGGAAGCCGAAGAAGGGGCATTCTGGCGTGCGAGACATGGAGGCGAGCTACCGGCACTGGTGGAGACAGGGCGTCCAGTGGGCGGGACTCGGCTTCCCGCGGCCGACGAGTGGCTCCGGGCGCATCGAGGCGTGGGACTGGCGCATGGCGCGGCACCGGGAACTCTTCCCGGAGCCGGCGGAGGCACGGCCAGCGGACGGGGCCGGTGAGCAGCAGGGCCGACATGCAGACTTCCGGTGGGCTGAGGAGCAGCACCGCGCGACAGAGACGGCCGGGAGGGTGGCAGACAACTCCGACCTCGTGACTGCAGGCTGAGCATGAGCTACGAGCACGCCCGCATCTGCAAGGTCGGCTGGACGCCCAAGACCTCGCGCCTGCGCCTGGAGTGGGAGACGCCGTCCGGCGGGGAGGAGTGGGACGAGGCGACGATCAGCCTGAAGTGCACGCCGCACCCCGACCTCCTCGCCGCGCTCCAGGCGCTCGCGCCCCACGTGGTGGAGATCTGCGAGATGGAGGACCTCCAGGAGCCGGCCATCGAGGTACGGTCGGTGACCTACACCTGGGCCCACGACGTGATGGGCGCGGTGATCACCGCGCTCAGGCACTTGCAGAACAGCCCCGCGCCGCTGGTGCTCAACACGCCGCACAAGCCCTCCGACTGGTACGGCGACCAAGAGGACGGCGACCCGGCCCAGCTGCTCCCCGAGCACACGGTACGCGCGCTCCGGCAGCTGCAGAAGGAGGCCATCGAGTTCCTGGAGGGCAAGCGCGCTCCGGAGCCGGAGCAGAACGACGACCGCGAAGCCGCCTGACGAGAATCGTCCATGTTGCCAGCAGATCTCCCTTCGTTCTACCGGCGCCGGGCCACGGACCTGGATGCCTACGCGCCCGCAGCAGCCGAAGCGTTCCGCGAAGCTGCGCGCCACGCCGAAGCCGCGGTCACGGAGGCCGCCCTGGAGCCGATCGACCTGGCCACGGCGGCCACAGAGAGCGGCTACACGATCGAGCACCTCCGTCGCCTGCTCGGCCTCGAGCCCGGATATGTGCGCAAGATCCCTAACGCAGGGACCCCGGAGCGCCCGCTGATCCTGCGCTGCAATCTCCCCCGCAAGCCTGGACACGCCGTCCGGCGCGCCGAGCCGCACGCGGAGGTTGAACCCGTAACCGTTGCGAACACACGCCCGCAGCTTGCACCTTCCCGGACGCAGGTTGCGCACGCCATCGCCAACGGAGACTGACAGGCATGGCGAAGAAGCGGAAGAAGGGCTGGAGTCACAACGCGGGGGAGCCCGGGAGCACCTGGGTCCGCGCCTACGAGGACCGCCCGGGGAAGTTCTACCTGGAGTGGTTCGAGCCGGTCCTCGACGAAGACGGGCAGCCCGTGATGGCGGCCCACGGCCGCACGGGCGAGCTGATCCCCCAGCGGAGCCGGAAGCGGGCGCTCATCAAGGGATGCTCCGACCGCAAGGTCGCGAAAGAGCGCGCGGAAGCGCTCTCCGAGCGGTTCGCGACCATGGAGGTAGGGGATGCCTCGGGACCGCTGACCGTGCAGAAGCTGATCACCGAGTACCTGAAGGAGGTGACGCCGACCAAGGGAGAGAGCAAGCAGGGTCACGACCACCGTGCCGCCCGGGTCTTCCTGGCGTTCTTCGACAGCCAGCCCGCCCCGCAGGTGGGTGAGCTGGACCGGAGGTCGGAGCGGTGCCCACTCACGCTCGACCGGATCGACTTCGACCGGTTCGCAGCTGCGCGGGAGGCTGGCGAGATCCCTGGATGGGAAGGAGTCCGCGCTCGGCAGGTGGAGTACGACCTCAAGTTCCTGATCTCCGTCCTGGGCTGGGCGTGCGGTTTGAGCGGCGAGGACTGGAGGCACCTCCCGCGGAATCCGTGGGGGGCGGAGATCCGACGGGCGCAGAAGTGGAAGATGCCCAAGGAGCTCAACCCCAACCGGCCGGGGATGACGGACGAGATTCGCGAGCTCCTCATCACCCATGCGCCGCACTGGCAGATGGAGGTCGCGCTGCTCGTGGAGCGCCACACGCGCAGGCGCGGCAACGCCGTCCGCCAGCTCTGGTGGTCCGACCTGGACTTCGTGCGCCGGGAGATCCGCTGGCGAGGCGAGACGGACAAGTGCGGGAAGGCCAACGTGACGCCCATGCGCGACGAGGTCCTCGCGGCATTGCAGAAGATCCCGGTGCGCGGGATCGGGGACACCCCGGTCTTCGCCTCCGCGACCGATCCGACGCAACCCACCTCGCGTCACACGTTCCAGACGTGGATGCGACGCGCGAAGGAGCGAGCCGGGGTGAAGGTCAGGGGCCTCGGCTACCACGGGGAGAAGCGGGCGGGGGTGCGTGACCCGGAGTTCCGGGACCTCCCGGCCGCGATCCAGGAAGAGGAGTCGGGCACCCGGTACGAGACACTGCGGCGGGTCTACGACCAGGTCACCGTCACCGACATCCGACAGGCGCAGGAAGAAGCAAAGCGGCGGCGCCAGGCTTGAGGCCGCCATCACTCGACAGCAGGCGTTGACAGCATGCGTTGACAGCAGACGGGGAAAAGCCAAAACCCCGACACCGCATAAACGGTATCGGGGCTTGGACTTAGGGCAGTGGGCCTGGGTAGAGTCGAACTACCGACCTCACGCTTATCAGGCGTGCGCTCTAACCACCTGAGCTACAGGCCCTGAAATCGAGTTTTGGATGTCTGTGGGTTCGACTCATGAGTACCTTTCTGCTCCGAAGAGCCTACTCGGCGTCTCTGAAAGGAGGTGATCCAGCCGCAGGTTCCCCTACGGCTACCTTGTTACGACTTCGCCCCAGTCACCGAGCTCGCCT
>Ga0180215_1000381_pt1 | contig 57778 bp, 50 predicted proteins | sample eDN3rd37CBELigBY_FD_128871 | JGI IMG/M metagenome (GOLD analysis project Ga0180215, IMG submission 128871) | Enriched backyard soil microbial communities from Emeryville, California, USA - eDNA 3rd pass 37_C BE-Lig BY (version 2) (version 2) | ecosystem: Environmental > Terrestrial > Soil >... | reverse complement strand
CCTCGACGGCACCGCGATCTACCTGACGATGGCCGCGCTGTTCGTCGCCGACGCGATGGGCCGCCCGCTCGCGCTGGCCGAGCAGCTGTCGCTGCTGCTGTTCATGATCATCGCGTCGAAGGGCGCAGCCGGCGTGACCGGCGCCGGGCTCGCGACCCTCGCCGGTGGGCTGCAGAGCCACCGCCCGGATCTCGTCGACGGAGTCGGCCTGATCGTCGGCGTCGACCGGTTCATGTCCGAGGCGCGCGCCGTAACGAACTTCTCCGGCAACGCCATCGCAACCCTGCTGATCGGCACCTGGACCAAGACCGTGGACCGCGCCCGCGTCGACGAGGTGCTCGCCGGCCGGCTGCCGTTCGACGAATCGATGCTCGGCGACAACGACGGGCATCCGGTTCCGCAGAAGGAACCGCAGCTGCAGAAGGTCGGCGCGTAGCGCGACCCGTCTTCGCCTCCGCGGCCCGGACTCCCTACGGAGTCCGGGCCGCGGTGCGTATCCGGGGTCCGTCACAAGTGCAATGGCTTGACGGGGGAGTAGAGGAGGGACGGGTCGGAGCGCCAGTCGATGTCGGGAACGTCGATGTACAGCTCGATCTCGTTGCCGTCGGGGTCTGCGATGTAGAGGCTGTGGGTGATGCCGTGATCGCTGGCACCGAGGATCGGAACCCCGGCTTCCCGCAACTGGGCCAGGGCCGCGCGCAGTTCGTCGTCGCTGTCGCCGATCTTCAGGCCGAAATGGTACATCCCCACCCGGCGTCCGGCGGGCAGGGCGGCGGCATCGGGCCCGACCTCGATGAGCAGCAGTTCGTGATGGGTTCGGTTCGACGGTGCGGAGAACGCGGCGACCGGCATCGCGGGTGCACCGTCCGCCGTCAGCCGGCGCCAGCCGAGGACCTCGCCGTAGAAGTGCGCCGAGCGGGTGATGTCGCGGACGTAGAGGACGACGTGGCCCAGTTCCTTGATCTCCATGAATTTCCTTGTGGTGTAGGTTGTCCGGGCTGTGCGGTGTCGACCTGGGTGCGGCTCAACGGTAGGTGGGCCACACCGGGTCGGGCAGTTCGCGGTACCGGTCGAGATACCTGGTGACCGCCGGAGCGTATCCGACCATGCCGCGCTGCGAATCGATCCGCCGGACGAGCGCGTTCACGGCGGGACCGGCGTCGAGCAGCGGATGCACCAGGCCGTACCCGGCGCACTGCTCGAGCAGTTCGACGGCCGCACGTTCCACCTCGGGGCCGTCCCGTGTGGTTGCGAGGCACTCGAGCAACAGCGACCGGGCGTAGAGCGCGGCGCGGGGTCGTTGCGCGGCATCGATCGAATCGGTGAGCAGTTGTGCTCGCGTGAGGGCTCTTTCCCGGTCGCGGGCATCCGACGCGAGCAGGAGCCGAATTGCCGAGCGCTCGTCGACCTCGGCGGCGGTCCGGACGATGCCGTCCCCGAGACCGTCCGGGATCCGCGGCGGGAAACTGTCGGGAGAGAACCGCTCGGCCCCGATGCCCGTGCGGATTCGTTCGTGGGTGATGTACGACGCGAGACGAGGGAGGCGGAACCGTCGCGCCAGCCGATCGCCTTCGTCCAGACGTTCCGCGGCCTCGTCGACGTGGCCGAGCCTGAACTTGGCGAGAGCGCCGACCGCGTATGTCGACCGCATGAATTCGACGATGCCGCCCTCGGCGCCGAGGGTGTAGCTGTCGTCGAGGAGACGCTCGGCCTCGGCCGCATGTCCCTGCTCGTAGAGCAGGTCGCCGAGGAGGGCTCCGGTGAGCCGGGAAATGTACGAGTCGACCTCGCCGCGGGGTGTGGCCAGGTGCATGGCGTGGCGAAGATCGGATTCGACCGTCTCGAGGTCCAGTTGCTCCCGGGCCGCCATGCTGTCGAGGCAGTACCCGTAGACGACGATGAACGGGCCGGACGCGCGGCGGTGGTACGGGCGTGCCCACGCCTGCCAGCGCCGCGCCTCGGCGAATTCGAAGCGGTGGATCGCGAGGTACGCCGCCAGGTCTGCGATTCCGCACAGGACCCACGGGCGCAGTTTCTCGGCCCGGGCCATGCCCGCGGCGACCGCCTCGTCGAGACCGTCGAGCCGGTCGTCGAAGCCGTTGATCGTGGCTCGGACGATCAGGGCTTCGGCCTGCCGGTTCCGATCCTCGTCGTCGGGCTCCGGAGGAAGGTCCGTGTCGAGGGTGCCCAGCGTATCGTCGGCCTCCTGCCGGTGGTGCAGAAGTGCGTGGGCCCACGCCACGTTGATCCGCAGCTGCGGCCGGCTCAGACCGCCATCGGGCAGTTTCGCCGCCAGCCCGAGCAGCGTGCTCAGTTGGGACCGTTCGAAGAGCGGAACCGATTCCTTCTCGACGACATCGAGTGCGCCGCCTTCGTCGCCGGCCGCGAGGTAATGGTCCACCGCCGGGCTGAGCAGTCGCTGTCCGGTGAACCACCGCGCGGCGATCCGGTGCAGTTCGACGAGCCGGTCCGGTCGCTCACGTTCGAGGCGCCGGCACAGGAACTCCGCGAACAGATTGTGGTATCTGAACCACCGGCCGTCCTCGTCGAGGCGGGTCAGGAACAGGTCGCGCTCCTCGATGTCCTCCAGCATCGCCCGGGCGTCGCGCCGACCCGTCAGTTCGGTGGCGAGAGAGGCGCAGATACGTTGGGGGACAGATGTTTCCAGGAGGAATTCGAGCACGTCCGGTTCCAGGTTGTCGAGGACGTTCTCGGCCAGGTACTCGCTCACGGCGCGGTGACGGCCGGACAACTGGCGGATGACCGTCTGTGGATCGTTGTGCTCCCGGAGCGCGAGGGAGGCGAGTTGCAGTGCCGCGGCCCAGCCGTCCGTCGACTCCTCGAGTTCTGCGACCTCCCCCTCCTCGAGTCGCAGACCCGCCATTCCGGTGAGCAGTTCCCGGGATTCGTCGATATCGAAACGCAGTGCGGTCGTATCGATTTCGACCAGCTCGTTCTGCACGCGCATGCTGCCCAGCGGCACGCCGCGGCGGGTTCGGCTGGTGACGACCACCTGCTGATGGTGGCAGCCGTGCTCGATCAGGAATCGGGCCACGGCCCGGCTGCCGGGGTTCGTCACCCTGTGCCAATCGTCGAGAACCACCGTCATGTGTCGATCCGCGGTGTGGGTCCGGTTGATCAGGTGTGTCAGAACGAAGCGTTCGGCCCCGTCGCCGTGCCCCTCGAGGATCCGAGTCAGTTCGGTGCCGAGATCGGGCGCGGCCGCCGCGACCGCGTCGACGAGGTGCCCGAGGAACCACGCGGGGGTGTTGTCGTCCTCGTCGATCGACAGCCAGACGATCGTGCGCCCCTCGTCCTCGAGCATCCGCACGTACTGGGTGGCCAGCGTGGTCTTGCCGTACCCGGCCGGGCCGTGGATCAGGATCAGACGCGCCCGGTCGTTGGCGCCGAGCCGTTCGAGCAGCCGGGTGCGCCGGATCGTCGGGTGCGCACCGGCGGGTGGCCGGTACCTGGTGGCCACCGTGGGAGGCCGCGCCGTCGCGAGGTCGTTCGAGGACGGCTCGCGCACGAGATAGGCCGCCGTGGCCGTCGGTTCACCCGGCAGGGATTCGCGCTCGCGCTCGTCCTCGTCCCGAGTGGGCAGCGGAAGAGGAATGTCGGGAACGCGAAAGCCGAGTTCCGTGCCGACGCGGCGCAGGTCCGCGCCCAGTTCCGCTGCGCTGCCGGGACGGTCGGCCGGATCGCGCGCCATGGCCCGTTCGACGACCGCGCACACACCGTCCGGGACGCCCCGGGGGCGCAGATCGGGGATCGGTTCCGTGCTGATCCGCAACAGCTGGGAAAGCTGATCCTCGTCCCGCCGCCGGCCGAACGCCGGGCGGCCGGCCAGAGCGGTGAACAGCGTCGCGCCGAGCGCGTACACGTCCGAGGCGACGGCGGGCGGCTGCCCGTGCAGCAATTCCGGTGCGGTGTAGGAGGGCGAACCCACCACCAGGCCGGCGGTGGTGTCCCGCCGGTCGGACGGACGGGCGATACCGAAGTCGGTGAGCTGGGGTTCCCCGTATTCCGACATCATGATGTTCGCGGGCTTGATGTCGCGGTGCAGCACCCCGGCCCGGTGCGTGGTCTCGAGCGCTCCCGCCAGCTTGATCCCGAGATCGAGGACCTCTCCGGTATCGCGAGGTCCGCGCCGCTCGATCAGTGCGTCCAGGGAGTCGCGGGAGTGGAAGGGCATGACGATGTAGGGCCGTCCGGTGTGCGTGACGCCCGCCGCGAGGACGTGCACGATGTTCGGATGCCCGGACAGTCGTCCCATCACCTGCTGCTCGCGCAGGAAACGCGCCCTGCCCTCGCTGTCCGGGCTCGCGCGCAGCACCTTGACGGCCACGCTCCGGTCGAGGGCGGGCTCACGGCATCGGAAGACGATGCCGAATCCGCCCTTGCCGATCACACGCGGCGCCTCGAAGCCCGCAGCGATCAGCTCGGCGGCGATCTCGCGCTGCAGCTCGTCCACCGGCCGACTGTTCATGCCGTCACCTCGGTTTTCCCGGCCGATTCTATCCGTCTCGGTGGCCCGGATCGGGCGTGATCGGCGCACTGGAGGGGAACCGAGCCGGGCCACCGGCCGGGCGGAAGGCCGGTGCCCCCCGCAACGTGGCCGGGCTTCCTGCCCGGAGGAAACTCCGCAAGCGCAGTGGGCCGACTACGTTGGTCGGCATGACCACACCTCTTCAGGACATCGCGATCAACACCCTCGCCGGTGAGCCCACGTCCCTCGCCGCATTCGACGGCCACGCGCTGCTCGTCGTCAACGTCGCCTCCAAGTGCGGCCTGACGCCGCAGTACACGGCGTTGGAACAGCTGGCGAAGAACTACGCGGACCGCGGCCTGATCGTGGTGGGTGTGCCCTGCAACCAGTTCCTGGGACAGGAACCGGGCACCGCCGAGGAGATCCAGGAGTTCTGCTCCACCACCTACGGCGTCACCTTCCCGCTGCTCGAGAAGATCGAGGTCAACGGCGAGAACCGGCACCCCCTGTACGCGGAGCTGACCAAGCACGCCGACGCCGAGGGCGAGGCCGGGGACATCCAGTGGAACTTCGAGAAGTTCGTCATCGCACCCGACGGCACCGTCGTCAACCGGTTCCGTCCGCGCACCGAGCCGGACGCCCCCGAGGTCGTCGCCGCGATCGAGGCCGTGCTGCCGGTCTGACCTGAAGCCATGTTCTCGAACGAAGCGCGCGACGCGCTGTACGACATCATCCGCATGCGCCGTGACGTGCGCGCCGAATTCGCCGGTGAAACCGTCGACGAGGATGTGCTGTGGCGCATCCTCGCCGCGGCCCACCATGCGCCCAGCGTCGGCAACACCCAGCCCTGGGACTTCGTCGTGGTCCAGGACCGGCAGCGGCTCGAAGCGTTCGCCGAGCACGTCGCCGGATGCCGGCAGGCGTTCGCCGATTCGCTCCCCGAGGACCGCCGCCGCACCTTCGACCCCATCAAGATCGAGGGGATCGTCGAGTCCCGTACCGGCATCGTCGTCACCTACGATCCGGAGCGCGGCGGCAAGCACATCCTGGGCCGGCACACCATCGACGAGTCCGGGTTGTTCTCCGCGGTGCTCGCGATCCAGAACCTGTGGCTCGCCGCGACCGCGGAGGGGCTCGGCGTCGGATGGGTGTCGTTCTACGACGAACCGTTCCTCACCGAGTTCATCGGCGCGGAAGGCGCGGTACGGCCGATCGCATGGTTGTGCGTCGGGCCGGTCACCCGTCTCCAGGAGGTACCCGACCTGGAACGGTTCGGCTGGCGCCGCGGCCGTCCGCTGACCGACGCGGTGCACCGCGACCGCTTCGGCGGTGCCTACGACACGCCGGACACCGCCGAAGCCTGAGTCCCAGCAGCTGGAGTCACAGAAACCGGGGTCACAGCGCGGTCGCGACCTTCCACGCCGAGTGGATCGCGCCTTCGATGTATCCGACGTCGCCCGCATCGCCGACGACCCGCACGTCCGTCCCGGACCCGGCGAGGTCGTCGGCGAGCGGCGCCGCCGCCGACACTCCCGATGCCATCACGACCAGATCGGCGGGGGTGGTGTGGTTTTCGGTGCCGACCCGGAACTCGACCGCGTCCGGGGTGATGCGCTGGACGGTCGCGTGCCGGTGGACGGTCACCCCGACCTCCCCGGCATGGCGGACCGCGGTCCAGCGCCGCGGCATCGCCATCGGCACCCCGAGCTGCTGACCTTCTTCCAGCAGCGTCACCTGCCGGCCCCGATCGGCCAGGAATTCGGCGAGTTCGAGACCCACCAGCGAGCCGCCGATCACCACGACGTTCCGGCCCACCGGCAAGAACTTGCGGGTCACCGAGCGAACGGCACCGGGCCGCTTCGTGATTCCCGACAGCGCACCGAGCTTGCCCGCCGTCCGCAGGAACCACGGCTGACCGGAAACATCACCGCTGCCGGTAATCAACGCCCGCAGCGTGTCGCCGGTGTGCACGTGCCGCAGGTCACCCCCGGGCACACCGGGGCGCTCACGCACCGCGCCGGTCGCGATCACCACGACGTCGGGGTTCAGTGCCCGGATCGACGCCGCGGTGGCCTCGGTCTTCAACCGGACGTCGATGCCGAGCCGCCGGACCTCGGCGGTCAGCCAGTTCAGCAGGCGCTCGTTGTCGGGGGTGGTCAGCGTCGAGAACCACAGGGTGCCGCCGAGACGATCCGTCTTGTCGAGCACCGTGACGCGATGGCCTCGTTCGGTTGCGATGCGCGCGACCTCGAGACCCGCGGGCCCGGCACCCACGACGACGACCCGCTTCGCGGCGGCGGTCCGCACGAACGGCACCAGGGCCTCGTTGCCCAGCGCCGGATTCACCGCGCACACCGGGGTGCCGTCCCAGAAGTTCTCCTGAACGCACACATAGCAATTGATGCAGGGTCGCACCTGCTCCGGGGTTCCGGCCTTCAGCTTGCCGACGAGGTCGGGGTCGGCCAGCAGCTGGCGGCCCATCGCGACGAAGTCCGCCTTGCCGTCGGCGATGGTCTGCTCACCCACCTCGGGAAGCATCCGGCCCACCGCGATCACCGGGATCGACACCGCCCGCTTCACCTCCGCGGCCAGGTCGGTGTACGCGCCGACCGTGTTCGGAAGCGGACCGTCGGTGAAGTTGGAGAACGGATTCCGGGCCCACCCGGTGACGTGGACGGCGTCCGCGCCGGCCGCCTCGAACAACACCGACGCCTGCACGGCCTCGGCGGTGGTCAGTGCGCCGGCCTCCCCGTACTCGCGTCCGGCGACACGCACGATCACCGCCAGCGAGTCGCCCACCTCGTCCTTGACGGCCCGGATCACCTCGCACGCCAGCCGTGCCCGGTTCTCCAGCGAGCCGCCGTACTCGTCCGTGCGCCGGTTGTCGGCGCGGGACAGGAACGCGCCGAGCACATAGCCGTGCGCGCAATGGATTTCGACCGCGTCGCCGCCGGCGGCCTTCACGCGGGCCGCGGCCTCGACGAAACACTTGATCAGCCAAGGGATGTCGTCGTCGTCGGCTTCGTGATAGGTGGCCTTCTTGCCCTGTACGACGCTCGCCATCTTCTGCAGTTCCTCGCCGGTGTTGTCGGCGAGCGCGCCCATATCGGGGGCGGCCTGCGGTGTCGACGGCACCAGCAGCGGACGGTCCTGGACGGTGTCGATCCGGGCGACCTTGCCGTGATGGGTCATCTGCACGCACAGTTTGCTGCCGGCCACGTGCACGGCGTCCGCCAGTGCCTTCAGCCCGGGGATGAACCTGTCCTCGGACAGGCCCGGTTCCTTGGTGCTCGCGCACCCGATCGGATACGCGACCGCGCAGCATCCGGTGATGATCAACCCGGTGCCGCCCGCGGCGCGCGCCGCGAAGTGGTCGATGTCGCCCTGCTCGATCTCACCGTCCACGCACAGATTCATGTCCATCGCGGGCATCACCACCCGGTTGGCCAGGGTGATCGGGCCGATGGTGCCGGGGGAGAGCAGGTGCGGGTACGTCTTCTGGCGGGTCGTCACGGGCCGACGCTAAACCCCGTCGGCGCCGGGTCCGGACGACCGTCTTGGTGAACGGGACCTCGCCGTTCGGTGAGGGTTGTGCCGTTCGGTGCGGGTCGTTCAGTGGCGGGTCAGTACGACCGGCACTCGCGTGAACCCGCCCGCCGGATACGCCGCGTGCTCCGGAACCGCGCCGGTCGCGGTGATGTTCGTGGTCGCGGCGAGCAGTTCGTCGACCAGTGCGGTGAGCTCGAGGCGGGCGAGCGGCGCGCCCGGACAGTTGTGGATGCCGCGACCGTAGAGCAGGTTTGCGTCCGGGTCGCGGTCGAGGCGGAACTCGTCGGGATCACCGAAGACGGCCTCGTCGCGGTTCGCCGACGCCCACAGCACCATGATCCGTTCCCCGGCCGGGATGCGGCGGTCCGCGACGGTCACCTCCCGGGTGGTGCGACGGCGGTTCGCGATCAGCGGTGCCCGCATCCGCAGGATCTCGTCGCACGCGGCACCGATCCGGTCGGGTTCGGCCCGCAGATGCTTCTGGATGTCCGGATTCGACGCGAGGAACGCGACCAGGATACCGACGCACGCGGCGATCGTGCTCAGCTCGCCGACCGTCCAGTTGCGGATCATCGACACCAGCTCGGCATCGGTGAGCGGCCGGCCGTCGACCCGCTCGCCGAGCAGTTCCGCGGTCACGTCGGGAGTCCCGGTCGCCGGTCGGTGGCGGCGCTCGTCGAGCTGCTCGCGGATGTAGCCGTCGAATTCCAGCGCGATCGCCGACATCGCCTCCCGGTCGAGAGCGCGCGTCGCCTCCCGGTTCTTGCGCGTCCATTCGCGTAGCGGTTCGTGCAGGCGCTCCGGCCACCCCATGAATCGGCACTGGATCCGGTTCGCGAACGGTTCGGCCAGTCCGGACATGATCTCGGCCTCACCCGGCCCGAGCGCGTCGATCAGGTCGCGCGCCACCTCGCGGCACGCCGGTTCGAACGCGCGCATGCGGTCGGGCGTGAAGTAGCGGTCGTTGATCGCCCGGAACGACGTGTGCTCCGGCGGGTCCATGCCGTTGGGCACCGACGGATGCGACGACACCGCATTGCTGAAGGTCGCGGGGTCGTCGAGGATCGCCACGATGTCGGCGTGGTGGAACACCGTCCAATTGCGGTAGGCGCTGTAGGCGACGGGGCAGCGGGCGCGCATCTCGTCGTACGCGGCGATCTGATCCTCCTGGACCTGTGGGGAACGCGGGTCCCAGTCCACGTGCGGTTCGGTCTGATCGGACATGGCACCTCGCTCCGGTCGGCAACGGATCCGATCCCAGTGTGCCCACCGCGCTGCTCTCGTTGCGCAGGTTTCGACCGGACGGTCCGCCGGCCGCCGCGGGCTCTCGGCCACGTCGCGTGATGCCGTTCGACCTCTCCCGTCGTGCCGGGACCGGCCGGTAGTGTCTGCGAGCATGGACGCAGACGTGATCGTGGTGGGGGCGGGTCTCGCCGGGCTGGTGGCGACCGGTGAGCTGATCGACGCCGGGCGCAAGGTGATCCTGGTGGATCAGGAGAACGCGAACAACCTTGGCGGACAAGCCTTCTGGTCGTTCGGCGGGCTCTTCTTCGTCGACAGTCCCGAACAGCGACGCATGGGCATCAAGGACTCCTACGACCTCGCGCTGCAGGACTGGATGGGCACCGCCGGCTTCGACCGCGAGGTCGAGGACCGCTGGCCGCGCCGCTGGGCGCAGGCGTACGTCGAGTTCGCCGCGGGGGAGAAGCACGCGTGGCTCGCGCAGCGCGGGTTGAAGATCTTCCCGATGGTCAACTGGGCCGAACGCGGCGGCTACGACGCCGGCGGCCACGGCAACTCGGTGCCCCGATTCCACATCACCTGGGGGACCGGCCCCGGGCTCGTCGAGATCTTCGCCCGCAAGGTGCTCGCCGCCGCCGACCGCGGCCTCGTCACCTTGAAGTACCGCCATCAGGTCGACGAACTGGTCGTCACCGACGGTGCGGTCACCGGCGTGCGCGGCACCGTCCTGGAACCGACCGACGCGGCGCGCGGCGTGAAGTCGTCCCGCACCGCCGTCGGCGACTTCGAGTTCGGCGCGGGCGCCGTGATCGTCACGTCCGGCGGCATCGGCGGCAACTACGACCTGGTCAAGAAGAACTGGCCGACGCGACTCGGAAACCCGCCGAAGCACATGCTCTGCGGCGTGCCCGCCCACGTCGACGGCCGCATGCTCGAGATCACCGAGAAGGCCGGCGGGAACATCGTCAACCGAGATCGCATGTGGCACTACACCGAAGGCATCACCAACTACGACCCGGTGTGGCCGAACCACGGCATCCGCATCCTGCCCGGCCCGTCGTCGCTGTGGCTCGACGCCACCGGCAAACGCCTGCCGGTGCCGCTGTTCCCCGGATTCGACACGCTCGGCACCCTCGAGCACATCGTCACCACCGGCCACGACCACACCTGGTTCGTGCTCGACCAGAAGATCATCGAGAAGGAATTCGGCCTGTCCGGCTCCGAACAGAACCCGGACCTGACCGGTCGCAACATCAAGCTGCTGCTGCAGCGCGTCCGATCCGGCGCCCCCGGCCCGGTCGAAGCGTTCAAGCAGCGCGGTGTCGACTTCGTGGTGCGTGACAACCTCGCCGACCTCGTCGCCGGCATGAACGAACTGGCCCCGGAAGCCCCGCTCGACTACGCGACGGTGCGGTCGGTGGTCGAGGCCCGCGACCGCGAAATCGCCAACAAGTACACCAAGGACCTGCAGGTCGCGGCGATGCGCGCGGCCCGCGCCTACCTGCCCGACAAGATCGCGCGGATCGCGTCGCCGCACCGCATCCTCGATCCGAAGGCCGGACCGCTCATCGCGGTGAAACTGCACCTGCTCACCCGCAAGACCCTCGGCGGTCTCGAAACCGACCTGTCGTCGCGGGTACTGCGCTCCGACGGCACGGTGTTCGACGGGCTGTTCGCCGCCGGGGAGGTCGCCGGGTTCGGCGGCGGTGGTGTGCACGGATACCGCTCGCTCGAAGGCACCTTCCTCGGCGGCTGCATCTTCTCCGGCCGCGCGGCGGGGCGCGCCGCGTCTCGCTGACATGTGTGAGCCGGGCGAGGGTGGCAACCTCGTCGAGTCCGGTGCCACCACGTACGGGGCAGGGTTGTCGTCAACCCGTCGGGTGGCCTGATCTCGAAGGGACATCCGCTCGGTTCGACCGGCACGGCGCAGTGCGCCGAGCCGACCCGCAGCTGCGTGGCCGGGCCGATGCCCGTCGGGTCACCGGTGTCCGTGTCGGTTTGCAGCACAACCCCGGTCCGGGCGGTGCGTGTGTGGTCGCGTGGTACCGGTCCGGGGCCGTCACCGATTCTTCTGCGGAGTCGTGACCCCTCGGTGCAGAGCTGGTTCCCGGAAAACGGCTCTGCCACAGACTGTTCGGTGCGTGGCGCTCGAACCGGCGTCACGTCCGCAGGGTCCTCCGCGTCCGCGATGTCACCGGGCCGTGGCGGTGCAGGACCCGGCGGACAGACCTCCTGCCGTCCGTCCGGGCCGTGTTCACCGTGGTCCCGATCCGGGGGCGCTCACACGAACCGGAACAGCGGCGGAATCGCGACCACTGCGAGCACGGCCCATCCGCAGTAGACGGGGAGATATCGGGTCTGCCATCTTTCGACCGCGGCGAAACCGGCACGGCCGCGGAGGAACGAGACACCGAGCCGAGCGGCCCACACCAGGTTGACCATCAGGACGAGGTTCAGTCCCAGTGCGGTGACCTTGTTCGCGGTGAAGCCGAATTCGGCGATGCGCGAGGCCATCGCGGTGAGCATCAGCAGGTCGACGGCCAGAGCCGCCGCGATCAGCACGACCTGCAACAGGTCGAACACGTTCGGTGCGGCGTGCGGGTCCCGTGCCGAAATCGAGTACAGCAGCAGGCCGAGCACGAGCACGAGGATCAGATCCATGAGGATCAGCAGGTCGCGGTCGACGTCGACGACACTGCGCGATGCGAGCACCGCGACGAACAGTGCGACCAGCATGACGATCGTGATCGGCGTGAACACCCGGGTGAGGACGGGCGCGATGTTCTCGACGACCTGCTGTTTCGCCTCCACGAGCCACGCTGCGACGACGATCGCTCCCGCCGGGGCGAACGGGACGATCCACTGTTCGAAGAACGGTTCGAGGTCGATCCCGAGGGCGCCGAAAGCGCCCGCCGTCAGCCCCATCAGGACGCCGCCACCGAGGGCGAGCAACGCCAGATACACGGCCCATTCCCCGGTGAAGCGCACGAAGTCCATGCGCCGGCGGTGGGAACGCCAGTCGCCCGCGACGTAGGCGGCTCCCACCGCGAACCACAGGGCGACGGGGGTGTGGATCGCGGCGATGATCTCGGTGACACCGCCCGGTTCGAAGGGGAAAACGTTGAGCACGACCGCGGCGGCGGCGAACGGGAGGGCGAGTGCCGCAATCCTTCCGGGTCTCATGTCGCGTTTCCATGCGAAGTACAGGGTGAGGAACGGCAGGACGAGCAGTGCGGCGTTGCGGACCAGGGCGGATTCCGTCAGCCACTCGACTCCCGCCCGGACCGCGAGTCCGGCGCCGAGCGCGCACGCGAGCACGACTGCGAGTTCCCCGGGGCGGCGTGACGTTCCGGATTCTCCGCCGGTGTCGCCGGTGAGGACGAGTTGCTTCCACAGCCGGTCGGAGTGTTCCTGGGCGAACTCCCGGGAGATTTCGTCGAGACCGCCCATTCGGCCGACCGCGACCAGAAACGCCTCGTCGGCGTTCAATCCGACCGAGATGAGATCCGAGATCTGTTCTCTGAGATGATCTTCCATTTCGTCGATGTCCGAGGGTGAGATCACCCGGCGGCCGGCGATGTAGCTGCGCCAGCCGGCGATGCGGGATTCGAGAGGCGCGTCGAGTGTCATCGTGACCATCCGGGTGTGGCGGCGGGAGGCAGTTGGGTTGATTGCCACACCTGCTGCAGTGCGTCGGCGACGACCGTCCACTGCGCCGTCCGTTCGGTGAGTACCTCGCGGCCGGCGTCGGTGATGGCGTACTGCTTGCGACGTCGCCCGTTGTCGGCGACACACCAGGTGGCGGACACGTGGCCTGCCCGCTCGAGGCGATGCAGGAGGGGGTACAGCATCCCGTCCGTCCACTGCATCCGACCTTGCGACAGTTCGTTGACGCGTTTGATGATCGCGTACCCGTAGGACTCGCCTTCGGCGAGGATTCCGAGCACGAGCGGGGTGGCCGAGGCGGCCACCAGATCCTTCTCGATGAACATGTCGCCCTCATACCTAGCAGTTCTATGGATAGCTAGTTGACCCTAGCAGATCTAGGTATAGAGGGCAGTGCCCTTCGCGGTGCGGGGCAGAGTCTCCGCCGCTGATCGTCCGGGTCGTTGCGGCTCGCGGATTCGTCCGAGCGAATCCATGTCTCCCGCACCCGGGATCCTCGCCGGCCGAGTCGGCCGCCGTCGTCGGCGCGTGGCACGCCCACCGGAAGTCGTCGAAGTCCTGCCGCTCGGCTTCGTTCTCCGTCGTCCGTCGGTGATCGGTGGCCGAGGACTCAGGGTCGGGGCACCGGGGGCAGTTCCGGAAGGGGGAGCGGCGCGGGCGGAGGAAGTACCGGCAACTGGAACTGCGGCAGGCCGGGAATCAGCGGGGCTGGTTCCGGCGAGGGTGACGGTGCCGATGCGTCCGCCGGCGCAACTTCCTGCGCCTGCGTGGTGATGGACGCCTGCGTCTGCGTGGTGATGGACGCCTGCGTCTGCGTGGTGATGGACGCCTGCGTCTGCGGGGTGACGGATGCCTGCGTCTGGGGCTGGTACGCGGCGGGCGCCTCGGCCTCTGCCGGGCTCGTCGGTTGCGTGTCGATCACCGGTGAGACGGCCGCCGGAGGCGCGGCCGCGTCCGCGGTCGTGGTGGGCGGTAGCGGCTCGGCTTCCGGGGCTTGTTGTGCCGGGGTGTTCTGGGGCGTGGCGGTGGGCTGTGCGTCCTGTCCGGAACCCCGCAGCAGGCCGGTGCCGAGGCCGATCGCAGCGACGATGGCGACGGCACCGCCGGCGAGCACGAGGCGCTGACGTTTCCGTGGCGGCGTGGTCGTCTCGGCAGTGCGCCGGGTGTCGGTGGTGTCGACGTATTCGCTGTATTCGCTCGCCTCGTTCGGCGCGGGTGCCTCGGTCGGCGACACCATCGTGGCGGCGAACTCGCTGGTCGCCGGGCGGGCCAGCAGCGCCGCACCCTCCGCCGCCACGAGTTCGGGCTGTGCGGGCACGATGACCGGAAGGTTGAGCCAGGATTCCATCACGGTGGTGACCAGCGGAATGTTCGCACCGCCGCCGATGAGCACCGCGGCGTCGGGGGTGCGCCCCGAGCGGCGGATGACCTCGCGGGTGAGGCGGGCCGACGTCTTCACGGGGCCGTCGATGAGCGAATCCAAGCTGTCCTGCGAGAGCAGCAGCAGACCGCCCTCACCCGGCATGCACACCGCGTCTTTGCTCGACAGCTGCTCCTTCGCGTCGCGGCACCGGGCGGCGAGGGCGAGTTGTGTTGTCGTGTCGATGGGCTGGGTGAAGCGGTGCAGTTCGAGGTGGTGGTCGTAGATCAGCCGGTCGACGCGGTCGCCGCTGATCTGGTCCGAGCGTGCGGTGCTCAGCACGATTCCGGTGCTTCGGTCGACGACGGTGATGGTGAGGCCGGAGCTGCCGAGGTCGTAGAACACGAGCGTCGCGCTTCCGCCGAGACTTCCGGACGTTTCCAGCATCTCGAGCGCGGCCGTCACTTCGGGAACCAAGTGGAAGTTGTCGATGTCCAGTCGGGACATCGCGGCCTGGACGGCACCGGCCTGTGCCTCGTTCCGATAGGCGACGCCGATGGCCTGGACCTGGTCGATCTCGTCGGTTTCGGTGAGCACCGTTGCGATGGATTCTGCGGCCGGTGCTTCCGGCCGTTCGAGAGTCGCGGTCACCGCCCGTGATCGGAAGATCGGACCGTCGGGGCTCTCGGTATTACGGCGCGCGAAGCGCACAGCGCTGGCACCGACCGACACACCGAGAACTGACGTCATGACGCCGACTATAACGGTTTGGTCACGGGTGCCGCTCCCGGAGTGGGCGGGCCCTGTGTTGCTGATGATGTCGATGTGGTCCCTGTGTCCTCCACCTCCCGGACGAGGTCGGCGGGACGCGGTGACCGCTTCGCCGGGTTTCCGCGACAACCGAGCGCACTCGTATGGCCCGGACACACAGCTGACAGTTCGTGCGCGGGACATCCCTGACGCCCTTCCGAGGGTGCGGGCGATGACCGTGAGGGTAGTCGCGTTGTTGCAGACTCGTCGTTGACCAGGTCAGTGGGCCCACGGCTCATCCATCCTGCCCGCTCCGTCACCACAGGCTGATTGGTTCGAACGAACTCTTCCCGGTCGGGTACCAGCATGGAAGGTTGCTTCCATGCGTAAAACATTGTGGGTCTTGGCAATCGCATCCGGGATGGCGGTGGGTTCGGCCGGCGTGGCCGCCGCCCACGCCGTCGCCCTGACGTCCCCGCCTGCTCCGGCGGACATCTCCACCCAATGGTGCACCAATCCCGGGCCGTTCGCGCACCTGTCGCTGCTGGCCTGCCTGTCGAGCATCGTCTCGACGGGTTCGGCAGCGGTCGGGTCTTCGTCGCCGCTGCCCTGGTAGCGCCCTGCTCCGGCGAGAAAGCCGGCGGGGGAGGGGCGATTTCGACCCGAGTGCCGCTGCTCGGAACGGCCGGGTGAGGCTTCCTCGTCCAGCCCTGCCGTTGCCGGTGGCGGCCTCGGGTTCGACCGCTGCGACAGCGGCAGCGCCGAATCAGTCGCCGTCGTACTCGGTGTCGAAGCGGGCGCGGGCGTCCTCGATCGCCGGAAGATGCACATCGGCCCAGGCGAGGAGGACCTCGACCGGGTGGCGCAGAGTCTTGCCGAGTGGAGTGATCCGGTACTCGACGGCGATGGGGCGGGTGTTGATCAGTTCGCGACCGATGATGCCGTTGCGTTCGAGGCGGCGCAGGGTCGCGGTCAACGACTTCTGAGTGACCGAGGGAATCGCGCGGCGTAGTTCGTTGAAACGGCTCGGGTGATTGCACAGTTCGTTGAGCACCGCCAACGACCACTTGTCGAGAACCTGATCGAGAAGTTCACGATGTGGAGGGGTGACAGTGAGGTCGTCGTGATCGGTGTCGGTGGTATCGCGCACGCTACCTAGTCTCCTTGAAGTGTCCTCCGGTAACCAAGTATCACTGAGATACTTCACTGCATCGAGTGCGAGGAGCACCCATGACCGTCCTGTATCTCAATCCCGAAGACATGACCCACCCGACCCCGTATCACCACGTCGCCGTCGGAACCGGGACCCGGCACGTCCACGTCGCCGGCCAGATCGCGCGACTTGCCGACGGCACCCCGGTCTCCCCCGGGGATCTGGCGGGGCAGGTCGCCCAGGCGCTGCGCAATACCGCGGCCGGACTCAACGGTGCGGGAGCGACGTTCACCGACGTTCTACGGCTGACTTTCTATGTCACCGGCTGGCAGCCCGAGCGGATCGACGAGTTCATGGCCGGCGTTGAACGGGTTGCTGCGGAGATCGGCCTGCGGTCGCCGATGCCGCCCGCCTCCCTCATCGGTGTGGACTATCTGTTCGAGCCGGACGTCCTCGTCGAACTCGAAGCAACCGCCATCCTGGACTGACACCGGCACCGGTGGGCGCGTCCTAGGGTCAAGCGCAACCGAGATGGGCTTTGGAACGAATTCCGAAGTTCGGCAATGGTATTCGATGTTCAGTCCGCCGTTGTCTGCACGGGCCCTCATGGGGGCCGGTGATCATCGCAGTCGAGGGTCCCAGTGCCGCAGGGAAGACCACCTCGGCGCAGAACCACCGGTAGACGATTCGTCGCCGAATGCACCCTGGCAGGACGCGAGCCGGATGGATCCGACCCGGCAGTGCAGGCGGTCTATCGGACGCGGATCGAACCTCTGCTGCCCCTCCTCCGAGCGGCTGCGAGGCCCCATCCGCCATCGGGACACGTAGCGGCGGAGTGATCAGCGTGGGCGTGGTGGGCCGCTGGGTCCGCGTCCCCTGGCGCTCGGTCCGTGGGTGTGCCGGAGCGGCCGACAACGCCTTGTTTCGTACCGACCGGTTTTCTTCCTCCATGAAAGTAGGTATGCCTACGGGTATTACGGCCGTCGCCTTGCCAGGGCGGATGCGGCAGGGTGTGACGTGCCTCACCGGTTCTATCGAAGGTTCACCCGATGCGCCACCTACACCGATCGCCGGAGACCCGAGCCGACGGCCTCCACCCGGCGATGCACTGGTCCACTGTTCGAGTCGACGACCGGGCGGAGGTGTGCGCGGTGCTCGGGCGAGGAGCGCCCGTGGTCTTCCTTCCCGGATGGGGATCGACGCCCTGGATATACCGGCACGCCTTGGCCCGGCTGGCCCGCACCTTTCGTGTCTATGCCCCGGCTGTCCCGGGGTTCGCGACAGCGCCGGGCCGTCCCCCCGACAACCAGACCCTGGCAGACTGCTCGACCTGGCTCGGTCGGTTCCTCGATGCCACCGGACTCGGTCCTGTGACACTCGTCGGGCACTCGTTCGGCGGGGCGCTCGCGATCCGGGCAGCCCATGATCTCCCGGATCGCGTGGCGCGACTCGTCCTGGTGAACTCCGTGGGTGGAGATGTGTGGCCGGACGTCCGGGGTGCAGTACCCCCGCTCGGCGACGGACCACCGTGGGAGCGGGGAGCGGCGACTCCGAGGGAAGCGCTGCCGCCGCGGACGCTCGCCTCGGCCACGCCGCCTCGCCCCACCGCCATTGCCCGCACCGACGGCGGTGATCGGGAAGCCGTAGGGTACGCCGACCCCATCGCCCGGAGCAGGGACCTGACCGCTGAGCTGAGCAGGCTCGCGCAGCGACGTCTGCCTGCATCACTGGTGTGGAGCCGGGGAGACCGTCTGATACCGCGTGCGAGCGTCGAATCTCTCCGACGTTTGCTGGGTAGGCCACCGGTGTTCACCGTCCCGGGAGGACACGGATGGCTGATCACCGACCCGGAGTACTTCGGCAACGCGATGCGCACCGTCCTGGACGGGTTCCCGATCGGGGTCGCGCCGTGAGCGCCGATGTCTCCGGTCGGGGGCGCGAGACCACTCGATCCGGGCAACTCGTCATCTGGAAATGCCGGGACTGCGCCGCGCTGCACGCGCCGCTGACGCTGGAGTGTTCCTCGTGCAACAACCGCAATCTCGAGGCTGTCCCCTCGACCGGCGTGGGAGTCATCGTTTCGTGCCGGGTCGTCGATCGAGCACCGGACCCGGTGTGCGGGGTGCCGTGCCCGTCGGTCATCGCCATCGTCGAACTCGATGAGGGGCCTTGGGTCTATTCGTGGATCGACGGCGAGATTCCGGTGCCGCCGGAGCGGCCGGTGCGGGTGTGTTTCCGGTACACGCGGCCGGGTGAGAGATTCCCGATCTTCGAACCACGTCGTTCCGGTCCTGTCCGACATGAAAACCCTTCTGGTATACGGCATTAGGTCTACGGCCGTCGAGAGCCGACTCCTCGGGTGCCTGTGCCGTTGCTCTCGGTCTCGCGACGCGGTGTCCGACCGGGCCGGGAAAGCGCATCGCCCTCGATCGCGAGTTGTGTGTCAATTCTGTTCCGTCGCAATCGGATGAACGATCTCATCGACCATATCCGCGCAGCATGAGGTATTGGGCGGGATTTGGTCGGGCTCGAAAGAGCTCCACCCAAGCCGGAGCCGGCGATCGGGACGGGACGCCGTCGTGCGCAAGCCCTGACACCGCTTGCCGCGCGATGTGTGATCAAGCGAACGGCAATCGCTTCGGTGGCGCGGCTGCGCGTCGGTGTTCTGGGGTGATCGACTTCGCCTGTGTCTCCTCGGGCGTTGACGGAGTGGAGATCCTCGAGCGGCCCGGATATCGGGGCGTCGCGACGTGTTCCAATCCTCGCTGGCCCGTATGGATTTGGTTGTCCGGTCAACCTGCTCTCGGTGTGGTCCGGCGTGATGGAGATCGTAGAGCTTCCCCGTTTCGCAGAGATGTGCCCCACCCACGCCGTACGGGTTTTTTCTGGTGTGGGCCGACCTGGGCGAGTGGCGCCAGACGCTGCCGGTAGGTTTGCCGGCAAACGACCTCACTGCTCGGATGTCGCCCGTAGGTAGCCGATTTGCGTAAAGGTGTACCTTTCTTGCGGGTTTCGGCACCGACCGGTCGGTACGACGAAACATCACATCCGTGTGGGCCATCGAAAACAGGTATATCCACGGGTAATTCGGACGTTGCTCGTTGTGTTCGGGACCGAGATGCTCTGGACGTCTCGATCGACGGAAGTTGTCACCGCACACCGTATGCGGCGACGCGCACATGGGTGCAGTCGCTCGGTCGAGGTCGCCACTGACCATCTCGACGAAGCCAGGAAACAATCATGGGCAAGCAGCGGGCACGAAGTGCCTCTACCGCAGGACGTTTGATCGTAGTTGTCGCAGGAGCGGCTGCTCTTACAGCAATGGGCGGGATTTTTCATTCGGGTACGGCGAGTGCACACGCGTCCGAGACGTCCAGAGGGTGTGCCTGGGAGTGGCCGGTCAATGGTCCACTGTCGCAGGGGTTCCACGCCGGCCATGATGGCGTTGACTTCGCCGTCGGGGTCGGTACCGTGCTGCATGCGCCGACCTCGGGGACGATCTCGGTTGCCGGACCGAATGATCCCGGTGGATACGGAACCTACATTCAGTTGGAAGCCGATACCGGCGAGCGGATTCAGATGGGTCACCTCTCCCAAACGTGGGTCGGCGTGGGGACTCATGTCGATGTCGGTGAGGCGATCGGTGCAACGGGCAACACGGGTAGCTCGACGGGTCCGCATCTGCACCTGCGCATTCATCGTGGTGGTGCGGTCGATCCCGTGACCTTCTTGCGTTCGGTGGGTGCGTGCGACGCGGGATCGGGCGACATCCGATCCTGATCCGAATCCGACTTCCCTGGCGCCGCACCCTGGAAGATGCTGGGTTTGCCGAGCTTTGCCGAGACGGCGTCGCTCGTTCTCGACGACCCGCCCCCTCGACCCTCGCCTGTCGCGGACAGTTGGGGGCGCGTCGTCGCTGGTGGTGCCCGGTCGCAGTCTCTCGTCGGTCTCGGCGTTCGATCCAGGTCCGCAGTGCCCAGGGATGGACGCCGAGCGTCGGGGTGCTTCCGTCGTGCGGCCATGTGGATCATCCTTCGTGGGTTTGGATGTCTCCATCGGACCGGGCACTTCACCACGTCTCTGGTTCATCCGAGATGCTCACCGAAGGGCGCGGCGAGAACCTGGGGCACGTGGATGGCTGCGGCCGGAGCGGGTGACCAACGGCAGCTGCACCTGGTGCCCGCATCGGGCTTCGGCCTCGTCTGCAGTCCGGTAGCGCTCGACGGTCGTGTGGGCCGCATGCGGCGATATCCTGGAAGGCAGGCCGTACGAGATGGATGTTCGGAGTAACTTGCGCCGGTCGTGCCGCCGGGACCGGTGCGCGGGAACGACGAGTCGACGGAGTGAGTAGCTCGTCCGATGGGTGAAGGGGATCCGCTGCGATACGCAGAGGTACCCGCTCTCGCTGGCCGAGGAGTTGGCAGGCGCCGGTTTCGGCGATGTCCGGGAGATCGGCCACGGCGGTTTCGGGGTGGTCTACCGCTGCACCCAGGCGGACCTGGATCGCATGGTGGCGGTGAAGGTGCTCACCGTCGATCTCGACGAGGAGAACCGGACGCGGTTCTTCCGGGAGCAGCGGGCGATGGGGCGGCTGACCGCGCACCCGAACATCGTCAATGTTCTGCAGGTCGGCGCTACCGACAGCGGCCGGCCCTACCTCGTGATGCCCTACCATCCGCAGGATTCTCTCGACGCGCAGATCCGTCGCGGCGGGCCGTTGCCGTTGGATCAGGCATTGCGCCTCGGGGTGAAGATGGCAGGTGCGCTCGAGTCGGCGCACCGGCTCGGCATCGTGCATCGGGACGTCAAACCGGCGAACATCCTGCTCACCGACTACGGCGAGCCGGCTCTGGCCGACTTCGGTATCGCGCACATCACCGGTGGTTTCGAGACCGCCACCGGCGCGGTGACCGGGTCACCGGCCTATACCGCGCCGGAGGTGTTGGGCGGTGATCCGCCGAGTCCGGCCGCCGATATCTACGGTCTCGGTGCCACCGTGTTCAGTGCTCTGACCGGCCACGCCGCGTTCGAACGCCGCAGCGGTGAGCAGGTGGTCGCGCAGTTTCTGCGGATCACCACGCAACCGGTGCCGGTACTGCGTGAGCGCGGGATCCCCGATGATGTGTCCGACACGATCGCTCGCGCAATGGCCCGCCGGCCGGGTCAGCGTCCGGCCACCGCTGCCGACTTCGGGGAGGAATTGCGGCAGCTGCAACGCCACCACGGCTTCCCGGTCGACGAGATGGCCCTGCCCGCGGGAGGCGATGTCGGGGTGGACGCGGAGGATGGGGTGGACGCGAAGGCCGGGGACCCCGAACGGGTGCCGCGGGGTCGACGGGCATCGGCGGGCGCCACGGGCGGCCTGCCCCTGGAACTGACCAGTTTCGTCGGCCGTCGACACGAGCTCACCGAGACGAAGAACCTGCTGGCCGGGTCGCGGCTGGTGACGTTGACCGGGATCGGAGGTGTCGGCAAGACGCGGCTGGCCATGCATGTCGCGACGGCGGTGCAGCGCGACTACGCCGACGGGGTGCGGCTGGTCGAGCTCGGTGAGCTGCACGACGCGTCGTCGCTGCTCGACGCGGTGGCCGCCGCCGTGGGATTGCGGAATCATTCGGCACGGCCGCTACGGGAGGTGCTGCTCGAGTTCCTCGCCCCGCGCGAGGTGCTGGTGGTTCTCGACAACTGCGAGCACGTGATCGACGCGGTCGCCGAGCTCGTCGAGCTGTTGTTGCGGGCGTGTCCGGGGGTGCGGATTCTGGCCACCAGCCGCGAACCGTTGGTCATCGGCGGGGAGGCGGTGCTGCGGGTCCCACCGCTGGCCGTTCCGGATCCGGAGCGACCGCCCTCGATGCGGGAGTTGCCCCGCTACGATGCGGTGAAATTGTTCGCCGAACGCGCCGCTGCCGCCGTTGCGGGTTTTGCACTCACCGAGGACAACGCGGTGGTCGTGGCGGGGATCTGCCACCGTCTCGACGGGTTGCCGCTGCCGATCGAGTTGGCCGCGGCCCGGATGCGGGCGCTTTCGCCCGAGCAGATCCTGAACCGGTTGACCGACCGCTACACCCTGCTGACCCGCGGCAGCCGGGGCGTGCCGACGCGGCAACAGACGCTGCGGTGGTGCATCGACTGGAGTTTCGAGCTGTGCACCGCCGTCGAACAACGGGTGTGGGGTCGGGTGGCGGTGTTCGCAGGCAGCTTCGACCTCGACGCGGCCGAGCAGGTGTGCGGCGAGGGTCTGGCCGCGGGTGAGTTGCTGGACACGCTGACTTCCCTGGTGGAGAAGTCGATCCTGATCCGGGAGGCGGACGGGCCGGTGGTGCGGTTCCGGATGCTCGAGACGCTGCGCGAATACGGCGTCGAGAAGCTCACGCAGGCCGGTGAGGACGTTGTCCTGCGTCGCCGCCACCGGGACTGGTACGAGGCGTTGGCGCTCGAGTCGGAAGCGGAGTGGATCAGCGCCCGTCAGCTCGACTGGATAGCCCGCTTGAAGCGGGAACTGCCGAACCTGCGCGAAGCACTCGAATTCAGCATCGACGACGATCCCGCCGCCGGAATGCGCACCGCTGCTGCGCTGTTCATGTTCTGGGGCACGCAGGGCCTCTACAACGAGGGGCGGCGCTGGTACGACCAACTGCTCGCCCGCCACCGTGGTCCACCCACCCTCGAACGAGCCAGGGTCCTCTACTGCGCCAGCGTGATGGCCAGCGTTCAGGGCGACCTCGACACCGGGTCGACACTCCTCGAGGAAGGGCGCACGCTCGCCGCGCAGACCACCGATCCCCTGATACGCGCGTTCGTTTCCGCCGCCGAGGGCACCCTCGGCGTCCTCAGCGGTGATCTCGAACGTGCCCGCTCCCACCTCGACTCCGCACTCGCAGTGTTCAGCGAACGCGGTGATCGCGCGTTCGAGATGGATGTCCTGATCTCACTCGGGACGGCGTACGGCCTGTCCGGCCTGACAGAGCAGGCGATCGAATGCCATGAACGTGCCCTCGCCATCACGGAAACGCACGGCGAGAAGGTGTATCGCGCACATGGGCTGTGGAACTTGGGAATTGTCCTGTGGCAGCGGGGTGATGCAGATCGTGCGGTGCAACTTTTCGAAGAATCACTCGAGCTGTCCCGGCAGGTGCGCAATCCCCGTCTCGTCGCATCCTCCTTCGAGGCACTGGCCTGGATCAGTGTCGATCAGCACGATGCACTTCGGGCCGCAGTTCTGATGGGAGCCGCGGTCGGCCTGGCGGAGGCGGTCGGCAGTCCCGCGATTATCCATTCCAATCTGGTTGTACACCAAGAGAAATACTCCAGGAAGGCCCGGCAGGCACTCGGCGACACAGCTTTCCGGGCAGCCCGCCGCCAAGGTGAGCAGTTCGGCTTCGACGCGGCCATCGCCTACGCCCTCCACGAGCAACCGCCGGCGGACTCCGCGCGCGACACCGATGCGTCGCCGCGGCTGACCAAGAGGGAACGGCAGGTCGCCGACCTCATCGGCGAAGGCCTGACCAATCAGGCCATCGCCCGTCGCTTGGTGATCTCACCTCGCACGGCACAAGGTCATGTGGAGCACATCCTGGCCAAACTCGGATTCACCTCCCGGGCACAGGTCGCGGCCTGGGTCGTCGAGCAGACGCACGACTGAACGACGCGGTCAGCGGCGAGGACATGGCGATCCCATCCAGAACCTGTTGCGTGATCCTCGCAAAGTGGTTCCTGCCAACATCGACAAGCTCGGAATCGACCGGCCCGGTACGTCCGCGACGCCGTGACCCGCACCGGCCGGTTCGTGGTTCGATCGCACTCGATCCGGTCAGGTGACCGGGCGGCGCACCGATCCGGGTGACTCCCCGGTGATCCGTTTGAACGCCCGCGCGAACCCGGCTTCCGACTCGTACCCGGATCTCGACGCCAGTTCGGCGACCGTCGCCCCGTCGCGCAACGCCGCTGCCGCCGTTTCCATCCGCGACCGGGACACGTAGCGCATCGCCGGTTCCCCCACCAGCGAGGTGAACCGCGCGGCGAACGCGGAGCGCGACATCGCTGCTTCCCGGGCGAGTGCGGTCAGCGTCCACGGCCGTTCCGGATGCCGGTGCACCGCGGCGAGCGCGCGGCCCACCTGTGGGTCCTGCAGCGCCCCCACCCAGCCCTGCTGGGCGGCGGGATCGGATTCGACCCAGGTTCGGATCGCCATGATCACCAGGATGTCGGCCAGCCGGGTCAGCACCGCCTCGCCACCGGGCCGCACCCGCTGCGCCTCGTCGGCCATCAGAGCGAGTACCTGTGCCGTCGCTGCGGGAGACGTCGCCGCGGCCTCGATCCGCAGTATCGGCGGCAGCAACGAGACCAGGCGAGCCGACGTCGGATGGTCGAATTCGACGATCCCGCACACGAGGACGGAACGGTCGCCGTCCCCGCCGTGACGCAGCAGCGAATAGTGGTCGCCGAACATCTCCTGCGGCGCCGTGTCGACCCGGACCGTGGGCACGGGCGACGGTTCGCTGCGAATCACGTGCCCGGACCCGTGCGGCACCACCGCGAAATCCCCGGGGCGCAGGAGTATCGGAGCCGAACCCGGGACATCGAGCCACGCGTCGCCCGCGACCACCGTGTGGAAGCTGGCGCTGCCCGCGAAGGCCGGCATCTCGAGACCCCACGGTGCACCCAGCTCCGAACGGCAGTAGAAACTCCCGCGCATCCGGAGCAGGTGCAGTGCCTCGCCGAGCGGATCGACGGGAGTCCACGGATAGGTCACCGGATCGCGGGCGATCGTCATGAGCCCACGATTCCCCGTTCCGGACCGTTCGTCCAGCCGTCGTGGACGAACGGTCCGGGATCGTGGACCCACGGTCATGGATCGTCCTGAATCAGCTTCCTAGCGTGGACTTGTCAACAGATGAACAGGAGGAGTCATGAAGATTCTGGTGATCGGGGCAACCGGCGGATCCGGACGTGCCGCGGTGTCGGCGCTGCTCGAACGAGGACACGACGTCACCGTTTTCGTGCGGGACCCGGCGGCGGTGCGCGACATCGCGGACGACGTCACCGTCGTGCAGGGCGATGCAATGAACCCCGACGACGTGGACACCGCCGTGCGCGGCCACGATGCGGTGGTGGTCACCCTCGGTATCAGCGAGAACCCGGTGCGAGTCCGCCTGCGCGGGCCCGCGCGAACCCCCATCGACGTGCGGTCCCGGGGCACGCGCAACGCCGTCGACGCCATGCGCCGCCACGGAGTGCCGCGGCTCGTCGTGCAGACTTCGTACGGCGTGGGGGAGACGCACGGCCGGCTGCCCCTGCGGTACGGCCTGATGTTCCGGATCCTGCTCGGTCCCCAGATCGCGGACACCGAAACCCAGGACGCACTCGTCCGGGACAGTGGTCTCGACTGGACCATCGTGCAACCGGTGAACCTCACCGACGAACCCGCCGGCGGCGCCGCCACGACCACCGTCGACGGCGCGACCACCGGCTGGCATGTTTCCCGCCGCGAGGTGGGGAAGGTCCTCGCGGACGCGGCGGGAAACGGCACCTATCTGCGGTCGACGGTGGCCGTGTCCTGAGGTCGCGGTTCAGACCTCGGTGTCGGATTCGTGGGGTAGGACGCGGAATTCCGTTCCCTCCGGGGCCATCTCGCTGTAGCGGCCGTAGAAGATGCCGTTGGCCTGCTCGGTGATGATGGCCTGGTGGATCGGGACCGCGACCCGCGGATTCACCGCGCGCAGGTAGTCCACCGCCTCCCAGATCTTCAGCCACGGTGCCGCGGACGGGAGCGCGAGCACGTCGACCCGCTCGTGCGGGATGTACAGCGAGTCGCCGGGATGCAGCAGCCGGGACGGGTTCTCGTCGTCGCCGAGAAGGAACGCGGTGTTGTCGATGACCGGCAACTCCGGGTGGATGACCGCGTGCCGTCCTCCGGTGCCGCGCACCGTCACCTCACCGATCGTGAACGTGTCGCCGGGCCGCACCGCGGTCCAGTCGCCCTCGAGCAGGTCCGCCGATTGCGGATCGGAGAACAGCTTCGCGTCGGGGTTGGCTGCGAGGAGATCGGGCAGGCGCGCCGCGTCGGCGTGGTCGGGATGCTGATGGGTGACCAGGATCGCGTCGAGTCCGGTGATGCCCTCGAAACCGTGCGAGAAGTTGCCCGGGTCGAACAGGACTTTCGCGCCGCGGTGTTCGACGAGCAGGCAGGAGTGTCCGAAGTGGGTCAGTCGCATGGACTCAGTATCTCCTACCTGCCCGTCGTTCCTAGCGCGGCGAGAAGCGGCGCAGCCGCAGGCTGTTGCTCACCACGAACACCGAACTGAATGCCATCGCGGCACCCGCGATCAGCGGATTGAGCAGTCCGAGCGCGGCCAGCGGCAAGGCCGCCACGTTGTAGGCGAACGCCCAGAACAGGTTTCCCTTGATGGTGCCGAGCGTGGCGCGGGCGAGCCGGATCGCGTCGGGCGCCGAGGTCAGGTCGCCGCGCACCAGCGTCAGGTCGGATGCCTCGATCGCGACGTCCGTGCCGGTGCCCATCGCCAGACCCAGATCGGCCTGCGCGAGTGCCGCGGCGTCGTTGACGCCGTCGCCGACCATCGCGACGACCCGGCCCTCCCGCTGCAGCCGTTCGACGACCGCGACCTTGTCGCCGGGCAGCACCTCCGCGATCACCTCGTCGATGCCGACCTGCGCGGCGACCGACTCCGCGGCGCGGCGGTTGTCACCGGTGAGCAACACCGGATGCAGACCCAGTGCGCGCAGCTCGGTGACCGCGTCCGCGGAGGTGTCCTTGATCGTGTCGGAGACGACCACGACGGCGCGGATCGTCCCGTCCCACGCGACCCACACGGGGGTGCGGCCCGCGGCCTCGGCGTCGTCCGCGGCCCGGCGCAGCGACTCGGGTGCCGTCAGCGACCAGTCGTCGCGCAGCCAGGACAGTCGCCCGGCCAGCACGGCGTGCCCGTCGACGACGCCGGAGACGCCCCGGCCCCCGTGGTTCTCGAAGCTCTCGACGTCGGACAGGGTGCCGGCGCGTTCGGCGACGGCCCGCGCGATCGGATGCTCGGAGGCGTGCTCGAGCGAACCGGCCAGATGCAGTGCCTCGGTGTCGGATTCGCCGTCGGCGACGTGCACCGAGTCGACGCTCATGCGCCCGGTCGTGACGGTTCCGGTCTTGTCCAGCACGATCGTGTCGACGCGTCGCGTCGATTCGAGGATCTGCGGGCCCTTGATGAGGATGCCGAGCTGGGCGCCGCGTCCGGTGCCGACGAGCAGCGCGGTCGGCGTGGCCAGGCCGAGTGCGCACGGGCACGCGATGATCAGCACCGCGACCGCCGCGGTGAAGGCCGAGGAGACCGGATCGTCGGTGAACAGCAACCAGCCGGCGAGGGTGAGCAGCGACAGGCCGATCACGATGGGCACGAACACCGCCGACACCCGGTCGGCGAGACGCTGCACCTCGGCCTTGCCGTTCTGCGCGTCGGTGACCAGCCGCGCCATCTGGGCGAGCTGGGTGTCCGCGCCGATACGGGTCGCGCGGACCTCGAGTCGCCCACCGGCGTTGACGGTCGCGCCGACGACGCTGTCGCCGGGGCCGACCTCCACCGGGACGGATTCGCCCGTGAGCATCGACGCGTCGACCGCCGAGGTGCCGGACGTGACGACGCCGTCGGTCGCGACCTTCTCGCCCGGCCGGACGACGAACACGTCGCCGACCTGCAGCTGCCCGATCGGGATGCGCGTCTCGGTACCGTTCCGCAGCACGGCGACGTCCTTGGCGCCCATGTCCAGCAGCGCCCGCAGCGCCGCGCCGGACTGCCGCTTGGCGCGGGCCTCGAAGTACCGGCCGGCGAGGATGAACGTCGTGACCGCCGCCGCGACCTCCAGGTAGATGTGCGCCTCGCCGTTGCCGGACGGAAACAGGTCGAAGGTCATGCGCATGCCGGGCATGCCGGCGTGGGTGAACAGCAGGGCCCACAGCGACCACAGGTAGGCGGCGATGACACCGACCGAGATGAGGGTGTCCATCGTGGCCGCGCCGTGACGCAGGTTGGTCCACGCGGCGCGGTGGAACGGCAGCGCACCCCACACCACCACCGGGGAGGCGAGGGTCAGGGCGATCCACTGCCAGTTGTCGAACTGCAGCATCGGGATCATCGACAGCAGAACGACCGGGACGGTGAGGGTCGCGGACACGATCAGCCGTTGCCGCCATGCCGCCGCTTCGTCGGGTTCGGCGGTCTCGGCCGCGGCTTCGGTCCCGGCGGGTGTCGGTGGTGGGGGCAGCGTCGCGCTGTAGCCGGTGGCTTCGACGGTCGCCACGAGGTCCTCCGGGGCGACCTCTCCGGTGTAGCTGACCTTCGCGGTTTCGGTTGCGTAGTTGACGGTCGCGGTGACGCCGTCCATCCGGTTGAGCTTCTTCTCGATGCGGGCGGCGCACGAGGCGCACGTCATACCGCCGATCGAAAGCTCGACCTCGTGCAGGGTGTCGCCGGTGGTCATCGGCTCCTCCTTATGTGTGGACACTCCTCCTTTATACCCCCTGGGGGTATATCTGTGAAGTGCGTCGACCGGTGCCCGGTGTTCGCGGGCGTCCCGGTAAACTGCTGTTCGTCCGGTGTCCGTCCCCGGGCGCCAGCACTACTACCGAGGAGCAGCACGTGGCTCGTGTCGTCGTCGAAGTCATGCCCAAGGCCGAGATTCTCGACCCCCAGGGCCAGGCCATTGTCGGGGCGCTGTCGCGGCTGGGCTTCCCGGGCGTGTCCGACGTCCGCCAGGGGAAGCGCTTCGAGCTCGAGATCGACGGCAGCGTCGACGACGCCGAGCTCGAGAAGATCGCGGAGGGTCTGCTCGCCAACACCGTGATCGAGGACTGGACGGTGCGCCGGATCGACGGTGAAGCATGAGCCGCGTCGGAGTCATCACCTTCCCTGGCACGCTCGACGACGTCGACGCGGCCCGCGCGGTCAAGCTCGCCGGCGGTGAGGCCGTGAGCCTGTGGCACGGCGACGCCGACCTCAAGGGTGTCGACGCGGTCATCGTGCCCGGCGGCTTCTCCTACGGCGACTACCTGCGCTGCGGGGCCATCGCGCGCTTCGCGCCCGTGATGGGCAAGGTCGTCGAGGCGGCCAAGGGCGGCATGCCGGTGCTGGGTATCTGCAACGGCTTCCAGGTGTTGTGCGAGGCGGGCCTGCTGCCCGGCGCGCTCACCCGCAACGAGGGCCTGCACTTCATCTGCCGCGACCAGTGGCTGAAGGTCGAGTCGAACTCGACCGCATGGACCTCCCGCTACGAGGCCGGAGCCGAGATCCTCGTTCCCCTCAAGTCCGGGGAAGGCCGCTACCAGGCGTCGCAGGAAGTGCTCGACGAACTCGAGGGCGAAGGTCGCGTGGTGTTCCGGTACGCCGGCGACAATCCGAACGGCTCGCAGCGCGGGATCGCCGGCATCGCCTCGGCGAACGGCCGTGTCGTCGGCTTGATGCCGCACCCCGAGCACGCGACCGAGCCGCTCACCGGTCCCAGCGACGACGGTCTCGGCATGTTCTACAGCGTTCTGGACGCGGTCGTCTCCGCCTGACCGAACCCCGGTACCCCGGCGATGGGTGCCTCTCCGTCGTTCGACGACAGGGAGGCACCCATCGCTCGTTTCGGGTGCGGCGAACGTCGGCGGAAATGTTCCTCTCAATTGATGAATGTCCTATTCTCGCCTGATGGATGTTCAGGCTGTTCACGACAAGCTCGAGATCAGGGAGCTTCTCTACCGCTACGCGCGGTCCGTCGACACCAAGGACTGGGAGGCGCTCGCCTCGGTCTTCACCGACGACGCGCACCTCGACTACAGCTCCGTCGGATATCCGCCGGGCTCGCGCGACGAGGTCGTCGCGATCCTGTCCCGCGCGCTCGACGCGGTGCCCATGACACAGCACTTCATCAGCAACATCCAGATCAGCCTCGACGGCAACCGGGCCGACGTGACCGCCATGTTCTACAACCCCATGCAACTGCCCGGCATGGACGCGCTGTCGTTCTGCGGCGGCAACTACCACCATCGCGTCGTACGCACCGCCGACGGCTGGAAGAGCGAGCACCTGGTCGAGGAGAACCTCTGGTTCGTCAATCCGCCCGCTCGGCAGAACGCTCGTCGGAACTAAAGACCCGAAGCATGGACGAGGGGCTCCGTCGCTGTCCCGATCAGCGGCAAAGCCCCTCGTCCCGAGTGTCCGGGAGCCGACCCCCCGATCGGGTCCCGGATCGATACCGGAATCCTCCCCCAAGGCGCGGTATCAATGATCATTCTGCCCGCTTCACCCACCAGTTTCCTGAGTAGGAATACGCATCTTTGTGGTGTTTCCTTGTGGCGGTCCCAGGCGCCACAAAGGCACACGGGAAGCGCTAGCTTCACTGCATGGCACTGAGCATCGGCATGATCACATTCGACAGCACGGATCCCGGAACGCTCGCCGAGTGGTGGGCCGAGCAGACGGGCGGGCGCATCGACCAGGACAACGGCGGATTCTTCTACATCGTCGCCCTGCCGGACTCGCCGCAGCGGCTCGGCTTCCAGAAGGTCGCCGACCCCACGCCGGGCAAGAACCGCGTCCACCTCGACCTCGGCACCGAGAACCTCGACGACGAGGTCGCGCGGCTCGTGGCCGCCGGTGCGACCGAGGTGCACCGCGAGGACATGGGCGAGTTCCGCTGGGTGACTGTAGGTTCCGCTGCTCGGTGTCACTTCTCTGTGCATCCGACCTGCGTGTTCTCAACATCGTGTCAGTGCCTGATTCTCACGAACTTGTCGGAATCCTCAGCCCGGTCGCAATCCCGTTAGCGGATCGTTAAGTGGTCTTGATCGGACCTAGGCAGGGTGCGCACCCACCTAGGCTCAAGGTATGGCTCACCGAGGTGTGTTCGATCCGACCGACCGCGATCTGTTCAACGAGCAGCGACAACGCTTCGACTGGAGCCTCCTGCAAAACGGCACCGTGTGCCGGTATGACCACGCGTTCCAACTCGACAGCGCTTGCACCCGCCTGGCGGATCTCGGGTACCTCGTACACCGCATCGACGCCCATCCGTGGACGTCCGTCGGGGACATGCACACCGCATTCGCGGAGACGATGTCCTTTCCCTCCTACTATGGCCGCAACCTCGACGCCCTCAATGACGTGCTATCCGATGTCGCCAGGTTCGACTACGGCAGCGATCCCGCCAGCTCTGGCACGGTCCTCGCGATCGCCGGATATGACACCCTCGCCGAAATGGACCGGCGCACCGCCGGCGTAGTTCTCGACATCTTCGCGGTCCAAGCACGCTTGGCCGCGCTCTACGCGCACCCGATGCTGTGCCTCGTCGAATCCACTGTCACCGACTATCCCGCAGTCGGTGGCCGCTCGGTCTCTTTCGGCAGCGCCTGGGATGTCGAGCCGGACCCGCCGGCGCCGTTCCACGACGGGGATCTTGTCGAGAATGTCTTGCGGATCTATGCGGACGAGGCAGGGGCTGACAAGTACGTCGCCGAACTGCGCCAAGTCCTTGCCGACACCCTCACCGTCCTCGGCCGCTGGCAGATCCTCGATCCCGCGCTGGCCTCCGAGCGCACCGCAGCTTTTCACGCTGAGCATCGACAGGAACCACCTCCGCCGGGAACCCGACTGTGGGAGATCTTCCTTGGCCTCCGTGGCACCGGGGACCACACCATCCTCGGCGACCAACTCGTGCACGTTCTCTCGGACGCCGGAATGCATTTCGACCAACTGATATCCAGGTTCTACGCGGCCGGAACCGAGGATCGAGCGCAAGCTCTACGTAACTATCCCGACCTCGACAACCCAGACGATCGATAGACCAACCTTCACCGGACAGTCCCCCGCTAGCGGTCTCTTACCTTCAGGACGGCCTTCGTGAAGAACTCGGTGAACTCCCGTTCGAACTCCTTGCCGTTCATGCCCAAGACAGCAACCGTGTACCCGTCGACAGATGCGTAGCCGTAAAGGACCTCGTCATTTGACCAATCCGGATTATCTGGATCAGAGACCTCGTAGAGGATGACAGCGTCCTCGGCTGCGATCGCTGGAGGAAGGTCCAGTCGCGACGTTGTGATGGTCCGCGAGCCCATCCTGTACGTCGAACACGATCCTGTGTGAGCATCTGCGACCTGCGCGATATCGAGTGGCACATCACTGACCAGCGCGAGATAGGACCTTTCGTTGTCGAGGTATGCGCCCATCATCGATGTCGTATCGACGTTGCTCAAAGTCAGCCGGGCTTCGTCGGCGTAGCTCGACTGCTCGCCACACTCCGCGGGTTCGTAAGAGCATGTCTCATTTGGTGAGTTTCTCGAGGCAGGTCAACGCGGCGGCGAGTTGCAGAATCCGGCGAAGTACACTCCGTGCCGTTCGTAGCGGATGGGCAGTCGGCGGTAGCCGGTCAGCCAGGGGTACTGAGGAGGTAGTGCCGCACGAGCGAGTTCGGTAACCACCTCTCTGGTGAAGGACCCAACGGCTCGGCGGGTCCTTCACCAGACGCCCCGGCGCACAAGGGGGCAGCAATCGAGCTGAATGTCACCGCATACGAGTGCCGGCACATACCACCCGAACCAGCGGCCTTACAGATGACTCACGATGCACAAAGGTCAGTGCCGCGGCGAGCGCTATTCGAGGACAGTGACATTCGCTGGGTTGGGTGCCACCGAAGGATGGCGGCTGCGGTTCGGTGCCCGCGGCCGACACACACCGCTGTTCGCGAATATCACGGGCGGACAACTCGTCGAGGTCGATATCGAGCACCGGCGCGCGCAGGCCCGCACTACGGAGTATCTGCTGCGCACCCTTGGCCGATGGGTGCGCGGGCGCGATCACGTCGAGTTGGCCAGCGATCTCAGCGTGCAGGGTGACGCACAGGGCGTGAACCACGTCGATACAGGGTGGGCCGTAGACCGAACGCAACGACGTCCTCATCTACGGGCACAACGCTTTCGGTGTCGTCATCAGGTTCATCTGAGTGATGAGTCCTAGCACGGGCCGGCAATGCTTCGGAACCATTCTGTAGCTCTGATCAATGTGCAATGTACTTCGTGGCGAGGTACTCGTCGATTCCTTCGACGGATCCTTCGCGGCCGAAGCCGGATTCCTTCACCCCTCCGAAGGGTGCGGCCGCATCGGCGATGATGCCTCGGTTGATCCCGACCATGCCGGTCTCGAGTGCGTTGGCGACTCGGGAGGCACGGTCGAGACTCCGGGTGTAGAAGTACGCAGCGAGCCCGTATTCGGTGTTGTTCGCCGCCGCGATCGCTTCGTCCTCCGTGTCGAAGGTGGTGATCGCGGCAACCGGGCCGAAAATCTCCTCCCGCAGCAGACGTGCATCGAGACTCACGTCGTCGAGAACTGTCGGGGCGTAGAACGTTCCCGGGCCGTCGGGACGGACACCGCCGGTGCGGACGCGTGCACCCTTCGCGACGGCGTCTTCGACCAGAGCATCGACGGTGGCGCACTGTTTCGCGGTGATCAGCGGTCCGATGTCGGTTCCCGCTTCGAGACCGTGTCCCGTGCGCAATGCACCGATGCGTGCCGTGAACTTCTCGCTGAACTCTTCTGCGACGCTACGTGCGACGTGGAATCGGTTGGCTGCTGTACATGCTTGGCCGCCGTTGCGGAATTTTGCTGCCATCGCGCCGTCGACCGCTGCATCGACATCGGCGTCGTCGAACACGAGGAAGGGGGCATTGCCTCCGAGTTCCATCGACGTTCGCAGGAGTCGGTCCGCTGATCGGCGAACCAGCAGCTTGCCGACGCCGGTGGATCCGGTGAACGTGATCTTGCGCAGTTCAGCGCTGTCGATCAGTGGTGCGGTCAGTGCTGCGGCATCGGAGGTGGGCAGAATCGACAGCACACCATCGGGCAGACCCGCATCTGCGAAGATTTGGCCGACCAGCAGCATCGTCAGGGGCGTTTCGGCCGCTGGTTTGACGATGATCGGACATCCGGCAGCCAGTGCTGGACCGATCTTGCGCGTGGCCATGGCCAACGGAAAGTTCCAGGGGGTGATGGCCAGTACCGGTCCAACCGGTTCTCTGGTGACGACAATGGTGCCGGTTCCCGACGGGGACGGGGAGATTCGCCCGCTGATACGGGTTGCTTCCTCGGAAAACCAGTGCAGGAATGACGCGCCGTATTCGACCTCCGCATACGCTTCGTGGAGCGGTTTACCCATCTCGAGAGTGATGGTGCGCGCGAAGTCGTCTGCCCGCCGGCGGATGAGTTCGAATGCGGTGCGCAAGATTTCGCCGCGTCGACGCGATGGGGTCCGCGCCCAGTCCCCTTGTGCGGTGGTGGCGCGTTCGAGAGCGCGGAGTCCGTCTTCGGGCGCGGCGTCGGCGACGTGCGCAATCGCGGCACCGGTGGCGGGATCCTCCACGGAGAAGGTGATACCGGTAGACGAATCGACGAGCTTTCCACCGATCCAGAGTTGGGTCGGGACGCCCGCGGGGAGAGTGTGGGTCATGGCTCCTGCCGAGTTTGTGGAGGCTGAACGCCGCGCCGAGTAGCCGGCACGAAAGGGGCGCCGAGGCCGATTCCGTCGCCCGGGGTGTGGCCCCCATTGTTCAGCGACCACACCCGAGCGAGCGGCGGATTCTAGCTGGTGGCGACTGCCTTGCCGGCCTTGTCCTGGAGGACTTCGAGAGCCCGGATGAGGTATCCGCGGAAGACAGCGTGGTTCTCGCTCATCGGGAAGTGGCCGATCTCCTTCATCTCGATGAACTCGGCGTTCGGGATCTGCGCCGCGGTGCGTGCACTGTCCTCGGGAGTAGTGAGGTAGTCGTAGTCACCGGTCAGCATCACGACCGGGCACCGGTCCCCGTCGATGTCTGCGAGCTTTCCGCGCAGGTCGTGATCGACCGAGTAGAAGTGCAGGTCACCGCGGAAGGACTCGGAGCCCTGGCTGTAGTAGAACCAGGTCTTCCAGCGGTCGGCCTCCGGCGACTGCGGGGCCATGAGGTCCCACACGCCGCTGGCGCAGACCTGTGCCGCGTTGGCGTGAGGGTGCTGCCACCAGTCGAGGTAGAAGCCGGGCGAGTAGTCGGCACCCTCGACGGGAATGACGCCGGCGAAGCGGTCGGGGTGACGAAGCGCAAGTTGCAGTGCGATGTTCCCACCGAACGATGAGCCCATGAAGATGGGGTTCTCGAGTTCGAGCGCGTCGCACAGTGCCACGATGAAGTGGGCGTAGTGGTCCGCGGAGAGCTTGTACTCCTCGGTCCACCATTCGGTGTTCTCCGGCGGATCCGACTTGCCGTGCCGCGGCAGGTCGTAGGCGATGACACGGTAGTTCTCGGTGATCTCCTCGTCTTCGAGGAGACCGCGCCACTGGTGGTTGTGGCAGCCGGCGGTGTGCTGGCACACGAGGGGTTGCCCGGTGCCGTTCTCGAGGTAGAAGACCTTGTACAGCAGTCCGTCGACGTCCACGTCGACGTAGTGGCCGGTGACCGGGGAAATCTTGCTCATGAGTGTTCCTTACGGCTCGAGGGGGGTGAGAGGATCAGACCGGGACGCCGACGGCGCGCAGAAGCTCGATCTGGCGGGTGATACACCGCAGGTTCTGCATCAGCACCAGAATGTCGCCTTCGAGCTTCATGTCTCGCTGGAAGCTCGCAGCCCAGATGCCGTGGTACATCGGGGCGGGAACCGGGACGCCGAAGTTGCGCCAGGTGTCCGCGCTGGCACGCAGCGCGAACTGGTACGGCACATCCAACGGACCGGGGTCGATCGCGATGTCCACCACGTTGCCGCGGCTCATCTGGATGACGAACGTGTGGTCGGTCATGTCGAGCAGGTACGAGCAGGTGAAGTACTTGCCGTGCGCCTGGATCTCGGGGTCGGTGTTGTTCGCCTGGGTGAACGAGGCAGTCCAGTCGGCCGTGTCGAGGGCACGCGTAGTGACGGTCATATGGGATTCCTTCGATGAGGGAGACAGCGAGGCCGAGTGCGAGCACTCGCTCCGGTGGGCCGGGCCGAATCCGAGGAAGTGCTGCACTCCCGGATGCCGCGTCGGCCATGACAGCCATCACACCCCGTAGCTGCCGGGTGCGTCCAATACCTATCCAGCCCGGATCGATAGGCAACGACTACTGGTCTCCTCCGGAGGCGTTGTCTAACCTCGGTAACATGTACCCCCAGCTCGACCTGCGACTTCTGTCCTATTTCGTGGCAGTTGCCGAAGAGCTGCACTTCGGGCGCGCAGCCGCTCGCCTGCACATCGCTCAACCCTCACTGAGCGTGCAGATCCGCAAGCTCGAGCAGAACCTCGGCGCAGTGCTACTACTGCGCAGCAGCAGACACGTCGAACTGACCCCCGCCGGCCAGATCCTGCTCGACGAAAGCCGCCGGCTACTGGCGAACGCCGAACGAGCAATCAACCTCACCCGCGAGGCCGCCCACGGTATCAGTACCCGCAAATTGGTCATCGGCTTCCAAGGCAACGCAGCTGCCGAGCTCACACCCCACATCCTCAGCACGTTCCAGTCGCTGTATCCGGACATGCAGGTCCAGATGCATTCGCACGATTTCTCCGACCCATATGTCGGGTTGGCCGACGGATCCTCCGATGTAGCCTTCGTCCGGCCCCCGCTGCTGATGCAGGACTGGCTGGGCATGGAAACCCTGTTCGTCGAACCCCGTGTGATGGTCGTGTCAGCCAATCACCCGCTCGCCCAGTTGCCCGAGGTAAGCGTCCAACAGGTCACCAACGAGTTCTTCGTCGCACGCAAAGCACCCGAGAACTGGCGTAACTACTGGCTGGCCACAGAATCACGACAAGGCGAACCCGTCCGGGTCGGCGCAGACGTGGCCACCGTCGACGAATGTTTCGAAGCGATCCTCGCCGAGCGCGGCGTTGCATTCTCGCAAGCATCGACGCAACGCTTCTACAGCAGACCGAGCCTGGCCTTCGTGCCGGTGACCGACATTCCGCCCACAGCGCTGTCCATCGCCTGGCGGACGGACGTCGCGTCGAAGGCCGTACGCGACTTCATCGACACAGCACGTGCTGTGGCCTCACTCCACACCGTGCCCGGAGCGTGGTCCACCCGGCCTTACAACTCGATCACCGATGTCGCTCATCGCACGACAGGCTGACTTTCGCCTGACCCGTCGAGTCAGCGTTCCGCTCACGATGGTGCCTTCTCACCGAACTCACTGCTCGGCATGCGAGACCTGACCACCGCTATCTCCACCGGTCCGCGTCTTCGATGCTCCCGCCGCCGGATTCGCCGAGTGCAACTATCCCGCCTCGCTCGTCTCCTCCATGCGTTGCCGCTGCCGGACCCCGTACGCCGCCTCTCTGACGGCGGCGTCGTCCTCGAGACCCGACCCAAGGGTCACAGTTTCACGCAGGACGACAACAGATCTCAATATGGGATCGTTTCCACGGGAGGAAATCCAATTAGTCCGCGATCGTGACCAGCACCTGCTCGGCGGCGTTGCGATGGCCGTCCGCGTTGGGGTGCAGCGGGGCCGCCGGCTGGGACGGGAACAGGCCCTCGGTCCAGCGTTGCGCTGCCGGCTGGCACGCATCGTGCCCCACCGTGGACTCGCGCAGGTCGACGTAGTCGACACCCGCCGCGTCGGCCTGCTGCTGCATCACGGCATTGAGCCGGTCGATCTTCGCCTGCAGATACGTCGCGTCGTCCGGCAGGATCGGCTGGTCGGGATAGCAGCCGCCGTCCCGGATCCCGGTCGGGTAGCCGACCAGCAGGATGCGCGCCCGTGGGGCACGGTCGTGGATCTCGCGCACGATCGCGCCGTAGGCCGGGGCGAAGTCGTCGATCGCGCGATCCACGAGATCGACGCCGCCGCGGACGTTCGCGGTCGCGCACAGGGGCCCGGCCGGTGCCGCGGCCCTCCCGGACGAGCGGTCGAGCGCGAGACACGACCCGGCCAGGGCGACCAGACCGATGTCGTTGCCACCGATCCCGACGGTGACCAGCTCGGTGTCCGGGGTGAGCGCCTCGTACTGCGCGGCGACGGTGGCGCCCGACGAAACGACCTGGGGTCCGGCCAGATTCGCTGTCGTCGCCGAACTGCACGACACGTCGCGGAAGTCGTCGACGCCGAGCGTCTCGGCCACGGCGTGGGGATAGTTGCTGCCCGAGCGCGCGCACGCGGGGTCCACCTGGGGCGGAATCATCGGGCCTGCGGTGAACGAATCCCCCAGGGCCACATAGGAACTGTAGGCGGGGGCGGGATCGGACTCGGCCCCGGACCCGGCCGACGGCCCGGTGCCGGTACAGGCCGTGGCGGCCAGCACGGAGAGGGCGGCGGCCGCGACCACGCCGATCCGGCGGTGCGGTGCCGCGGTCACGGCCCCTCCTGCCGACATCCGCTCACGGCCGGTCGTCGATCCGGGCGAGGATCGTCTTCGCCAGCGCGTCCGGTGCCTCCTCCGGAATCCAGTGGCTGACGTCGTCGAGAACGACGAATTCGTACGGCGCGTCGACGAACTCGCCGCAGCGCTCGGCGCCCGCCCGGCCGAGTGCCGAATCGGCTGTGCTCCACACGTAGGTGGTGGGTACTCGCACCGGCGCGAGTTCGGAGAATTCGCGGGTCATTGCGCGGTACCAGTTGAGCGCGGCAGTCAGGGCGCCGGGCTCGGACAGCACGCGCACGTACTCGTCGATCGACTCGCGGCTGACCCGGTCGCCGTACATCGCGCGCAGCCGACGAGCATCGTCCTCGAGCAGGACGTGCTCGGCCTTTCCCTCCTGCCGGAGCAGCTTGATGTAGGCGGCGCGGGCCTGCTGATCGGCATCCTCGCGCAGCGCCCAGCCGTAGGCCGCGAGGTGCGGCACCGACACCGCGGTCAGGGTGCTGATGCGGTCGGGGTGGCGCGCCGCGACCTGCCAGGCCACGGCCGCCCCCCAGTCGTGCCCCACCAGGTGCACCCGGTCGAGCCCGGTCGCGTCGAGCAGTCCGATGACGTCGCCGACCAGCAGGTCGATGGTGTAGGCGGCCACGCCGTCCGGGCGGGCGCCGGGGGAGTACCCCCGCTGGTCGGGCACGAGTACCCGCAGTCCCGCCTCCGCGAGCCGTGGGGCGACGGACTCCCAGCTGCGGGCGGTCTCCGGGAAGCCGTGCAGCAGCACGACCGGCGTGCCGTCGACGGGCCCGGCGGTGTGGACGTCGAAGGTGAGGTCTCCGAGGGTGACGCGAGTGGTCTCGAACATGGCGCCCACCGTACGGCCTGCCGTCAGCGGTGGGTAGGTTTCCAGGCTCCCATGCCGAGGACGATGAGCCGCATCTGCTTCTCCGCGCGCGCCAGGACCTCGGCTTCCGCCGGTCCGCCGGGCCGGTCCACGTCGAGCAGTTCGAGCACCACCTCGAGCATGGCGGTGACCAGGAGGTCGGCCGCCATCTCGAGGTCGTCGACATCCCACTCCGCCATGCCGGGCATGCGGGAGAGATCGACGGACAGTTCGCTGGTGATCAGCCGCAATTCGACGGTGACGGTGCGCGCGACGGCCGGCTGGCCGCCGTGGCGTTCGCGGGCGAGGAAACGAAACGCCTGTTCGTGGGCGCGGACCTGCCGCACCAGGGTCTCGAGCGATGTCCGCGCCGAGGACGGGCTGCGCGTGCGCCGGGCCTCGCGCAGCAGCCGGCGGAGCATGCGCATGGTGTCGGCGGCGAGCGCGACGCCGAGTTCTTCCATCGAGTCGAAGTGACGGTAGAACGCCGTCGGCACGATTCCGGCCCGTCGGGCCACCTCGCGCAGGCTCACCGTGGCGAAGCTGCGATCGGCCGAGAGTTCGAGCGCCGCGTCGAGCAGGGCCTGGCGGGTGCGCTCCTTGCGCGCAGCCCGCGTCGCGGGTTCGGGAACGGGGGCTGCGGACACGGATCCGAGTCTAGGCAGTGCGGTGAATCGGCGGCCGAGGACGGGGGTGACGGCGGCCACATCGACGTTGACAGCGGACCGGGCCGCCCTGGCACACTGAGTTCAGTGCACGTTTGTACACTGAAATTGGATTCTCGCTCGAGAGGAGCGACGCCATGACACTGCTTCACCGCGCCCGACGCGCCGCGGCGCCGGACATCGGACGAAAAGTCCTGCTCGAGGCGCTGCGCGTGCTCTCTGCGCCGCATCACCCGGACCGGTACCTCGAACTGGCCGATCCTCTCCTGGCTGTGCAGCGCACCCGGGCCCGGATCACGCACGTTGACCGAACCGTCCCCGGGTCGGTGACGCTCGAGTTGCGTCCGGCCCGGCCCCTCGAATTCCGGGCCGGCCAGCACCTGCAACTCGGTGTGGTGGTGGACGGCGTGCGGCACAGCCGCACCTACTCGCCGGTGAGTTCCCAGCATCGCGCCGACGGGCACATCCAGCTCACTGTCGGAGTGCGGCCGGACGGTGTCGTCTCACGGCACCTGCACGAGCACGCCGCCGCGGGCGACGTCGTCGATCTCGCGGCCGCCGCGGGCGAATTCTGCCTGCCGGCGCAGCGACCGGAACGGCTCGTGCTCGTCAGCGGCGGCAGTGGCATCACTCCGGTGCTGTCGATGCTGCGCACCCTCGCCGACGAGGGTTACTCCGGGACCGTCGCCTTCCTGCACTACGCGCGCACTGCCGCGCACGTGCCGCACCGCGAGTCCATCGAATCCCTGGCCGGCACCCACCCCGGCATCGACGTGACCTTCGCCTACACCCGGGCGGCGGACGGTGCCGTGCGGGGTCACTTCGAGCGGGACCATCTCGAGCGGGTCGCACCCTGGTTCGCCGGCGCACCCGCCTACGTCTGTGGCCCGGTCGGCCTCGTCGACGGCGTGCGGGCCGTGTACGGCGACGCCGACGCCGCGCATCTGCTGCACACCGAGCAGTTCACCCCGCCCGTCGTGGTCCGCGACGACGACGCGACCGGCACCGTGACCTTCGCCGCCTCCGACATTCGCGCCGACAACAGCGGCGTCACCGCGCTCGAACAGGCCGAGGCGGCCGGACTCACCCCCGAGCACGGCTGCCGCATGGGAATCTGCCACTCCTGCACGGTGACCCGGTTGTCCGGCTGCACCCGCGACGTGCGCACCGGCGAGACCGACGACGAGCCCGGCGCCGAGGTGCAGATCTGCGTCAACGTCCCCCTCGGCGACGCGGCCTTCGACCTCTGACCCAAACGAAAACACCTGGAGGACAGCATGTTCGGTTTGTCCCTTCCCCTTCCCGCCTTCCTGGCCGGCCGTCGCGAACCCGACCCGTCACCGGTCGTGCTGCGCCGCGAGCAGGTCGAGGAGATCGGCCGTGAACTCGACGCGTTGCGCGAACGCACCGTCGCCTCGCTCGGCACGGCCGACCGTGAGTACATCTACCGCATCGTCGGGACGCAGCGCCGCTTCGAGATCGCCGGTCGCGCACTGCTGTTCGTGGGATTCCTGCCGCCGGCCTGGGTGGCGGGAGTGGCCGCCCTGAGCGTGTCTAAGATCCTCGACAACATGGAGATCGGCCACAATGTGATGCACGGCCAGTACGACTGGATGCGGGAACCGGAACTGAACTCCCGCAACTTCGAGTGGGACACCGTATGTCCCGCCGACCAGTGGCGGCACTCGCACAACTTCCTGCACCACACCTACACCAACATCCTCGGCATGGACCGCGACGTCGGCTACGGCATCCTGCGGATGGACCCGGCGCAGCGCTGGCACCCGTACTACCTCGGCAATCCCGTCTACGCGACGGCGCTGATGCTGTTGTTCGAGTGGGGCGTGATGCTGCACGACGCCGAGGTCGAGAACGTGGTCGCCGGTAAACGCAGCTGGCGCGACGTGATCCCGCTCGCCCGGGGCTGGTGGCGCAAGGCACGGGGCCAGGTGATCAAGGACTATGTCGCCTTCCCGCTGCTGTCCGGGCCGATGTTCGTGCCGACGCTGCTCGGCAACGCTGCCGCCAACCTCGTCCGCAACGTGTGGGCCTTCTCCATCATCTTCTGCGGGCACTTCCCGTCGGGAGTGCAGTCCTTCACCGAGGAGGAGACCGCGCACGAGACCCGCGGCGAGTGGTATGTGCGCCAGTTGCTCGGCAGCGCGAACATCACCGGCACCCCGCTGTTCCACATCATGTCCGGCAACCTCTCGCACCAGATCGAGCACCACCTGTTCCCGGACCTGCCGGCGCACCGGTACCCGGAACTGGCACCCCAGGTGCGGGAGCTGTGCGAGCGGCACGGCCTGCCCTACAACACCGGCGGTCTGCTCGCCCAGGTCGGCTCGGTGTGGCGCAAGATCGTGAAGCTTGCCCTGCCGCCGAGCTGGGTCACGGAGGAACCCACGACGTCGGTGCTCATCGAGCGCAGCGTTCCGGTCGCGGGTACCCTCGCCCACGACAGCGCCTGAAGGGGGTACCGCCATGGTGGGTAGGTTCGAACGCAACAAGGACACGCTTCAGGAACTGACCGAGTCCGCGGCGACGCACGTCGGCAACATCGCGGGCATCATCACCGGTGCGGTCCGCGAGGTCACCCGGGAGATCGGGGACTGGATCAGCGACGGCATCGAGATGCGCGAAGCCGCCCGCAAGGCCGGAGCCGACGACGAGCGCAGCGCGGGTCCGTCGTCGTCCGAGCCGTCCGGCGGGCAGATGTAAGTATCTCGGGCCGATCCGAGAACGCAGACACGGCGAGGGGCGGGCACCGGAATCCGGGTGCCTGTCCCTCGCCGTCGGCGTGGGTTCGGATCAGATGACGCCGAGCGCGAACATCGCGTCGGCCACCTTCACGAAGCCGGCGATGTTGGCGCCGTGGACGTAGTCGCCGGGCTTGCCGTACTCGGCGGCGGTGTCCACGCAGTTCTGGTGGATGTCGCGCATGATGCCGGCGAGGCGCTCGTCGGTGTAGTCGAAGTGCCACGAGTCGCGGGAGGCGTTCTGCTGCATCTCGAGGGCGGAGGTCGCCACGCCACCGGCGTTGGCGGCCTTGCCCGGAGCGAAGGCGACGCCCGCCTCGCGGAACACCGCGATGCCACCGGGGGTGGTGGGCATGTTCGCGCCCTCGGCGACGACGCGCACGCCGTTGTTCACCAGGGTCTTCGCGGCGGTCTCGTCCAGCTCGTTCTGGGTGGCGCAGGGGATCGCGACGTCGCACGGCACGTCCCAGATCGAACCCCCGGGGAAGTACTGCGCGTCGGGACGCTCGTCGACGTACTCGCTGATGCGGGCGCGACGGACTTCCTTGATGTCCTTGAGCAGCTCGAGGTCGATGCCGTTCTGGTCGACGATGTAGCCGGAGGAGTCGGAGCAGGCGATGGCGATGCCGCCGAGCTGGTGCACCTTCTGGATCGCGTAGATCGCCACGTTGCCCGACCCGGACACGACGACCTTGCGGCCCTCGAGCGAGGAGTTGACGGACTTGGCCATTTCCGCCACGAAGTAGGCGACGCCGTAGCCGGTCGCCTCCTTGCGCACCTGCGAACCGCCCCAGGTCAGGCCCTTGCCGGTGAGCACGCCCGACTCGTAGGAGTTGGTCAGGCGCTTGTACTGGCCGAACAGGTAGCCGATCTCGCGTCCACCGACACCGATGTCGCCGGCCGGGACGTCGGTGTACTCGCCGACGTGACGGTGCAGCTCGGTCATGAAGGACTGGCAGAAGCGCATGATCTCCTGCTCCGACCGTCCCTTGGGGTCGAAGTCCGAGCCGCCCTTGCCGCCGCCGATGGGCAGGCCGGTGAGGGCGTTCTTGAAGATCTGCTCGAACCCGAGGAACTTCACGATGCCGAGGTTGACGCTCGGGTGGAAGCGCAGGCCGCCCTTGTACGGGCCGAGCACGCTGTTGTACTGCACCCGGAAGCCGCGGTTGACGTGCACGTTGCCCTGGTCGTCGGTCCACGGCACCCGGAAGATGATCTGCCGCTCGGGTTCGGTGAGTCGCTCGATGAGTCCGGACTCGAAGTACCGGGGGTGGCGCTCGAGAACGACGTGCAGGGACTCGAACACCTCGGCGGCTGCCTGATGGAACTCGGGTTCACCGGCGTTACGCGCCTTCACCTGTTCGTAGATCTCTGCAATGCGGTCCGCGGTCGACACGCTCACCTACCTGACCGTGAGGAGACTGTTACATGGCGTTAACACGTTGATTCTAGGCGCAGGCACGAGACGTCCCGTCGAGGGGTGGCGACCACCCCCCACGCACGCGGCGTCTGCCCGGTGCGGCAGGGAGGCGGCTACGCCGGTTCCGGGAGGGTGGCTTCCGGACCCGGGTTGCCGCCGAGCGCGGCGACGAGGCGTTCCCGGGCGCGCCCGAGGTGGCGGGTGATCGCCTCGACGGCCGCCTCGCCGTCGCCGGCCAGGACGGCGTCGAGGATCTGCTGGTGTTCGGCGGCGATGCTCGCGGTGGTGAGCAGCTGCTTGCCCTGGACCTGCACCATGCACAGCCGGACCTCGGACACGAGCGAGCTGAACATGCGGCTGGTGCGCGGGCTGCCCAGCGCGTCCACCAGGGCGGTGTGGAAGCGCATGTCGGGTTCGACGACGGTGAGGGGGTCCGCCTCGGTCATGGCGGCGATCTCGGCATTGGCAGCCGCCGCCGCCGCCGGCGCCGTGCGGGTCTCGGCCAGCGCCCGCAGCACCACGGATTCCAGGTGGGCGCGGGTGCGATAGATGTCGCGTACGTCCTCGGGACCCAGGTGGGGCACGCGGGCGGTCTTGTGGGCACTGCGCTGCAGCAGGCCCTCGCCCACGAGCTTCTCGATGGCCGCCTTGGCGGTCGGCCTGGCGACTTCGTAGGCGCGGGACACCTCGGCCTCGGTGAGCGCATCCTCGTGTGTCAGCTCACCGGCGAAGACCCGCCGGCGGAGCTCGAGGGCGAGGGCGTCGACGATCGACAGGGCTTCGACGCGTCCGGCCAACGCTCCGCTCCTTCCGGCTCTCCGCGCACCCGCACGGACCTGCACGAACACCTGCATTCTCGCACGACGCCGCACATGCACCCTTGACAGGTATGTGTACTTGTCTGACAATTTCTCCCGATCGGTGACAGGCATCACAACGAGAGGGCGTCCATGTACCAACAGACACTCGACCCGATCGGCGGTTCCCTCGCCTGGTCGGCCGTGGTCGCGGCGATTCCGCTGGCCGCGATGTTCGTCATGCTCGGCGTCTTCCGGTGGAAAGCGCATCGTGCGGCTCTCGTCGGCCTGGCGCTCGCCGTGCTCGTGGCCGTCGCCGGGTGGGGGATGCCGCTCGGCCAGGCGGCTGCCGCCACCGCCGAGGGTGCCTTCTACGGCCTGTTCCCGATCCTGTGGATCCTGATCAACGCCCTCTTCGTCTACCGGCTCACGGTGGTCACCGGCTGGTTCGAGGAGCTCGGCCGGGTCGTCCGGTCCGTCTCCGACGACCAGCGCATCCTGGCCATCCTCATCGCCTTCTGCTTCGGCGCGCTGCTCGAGTCGCTCGCCGGATTCGGCGCACCCGTCGCGATCTCCGCGGCGATGCTCCTGGCTGCGGGCATGGCACCGCTGAAGGCCGCGTGCACGTCCCTGCTGGCGAACACTGCTCCGGTGGCCTTCGGCGCGATGGGCGCCCCCATCCTCGCGCTCGCCGGGGTCACCGGCCTGCCGCTCGACGACCTGTCCGCGATGGCCGGCCGGCAGACACCCTTCGTCGCGGCCGTCGTGCCGATGGTGATGGTGTTCCTCGTCGACGGACGCCGCGGAGTTCGGCAGACCTGGCCCGTGGCCGTCGTCGCGGGACTGACCTTCGGCCTCGCCCAGTTCGTCACCGCGAACTACCTCACCGTCGAACTCACCGACGTCGTCGCCGCGATCGTCACGGTCGGCGCGGTACTGGGCATGCTGAAGGTGTGGCAGCCGGGCGAGCGCCTGGTCGCCACGCCCGACTCCGCCCTCGCCGCACCGGTCGGCGCCGGAACGGGTGTCGGCATCGCCGCCCCGCCGTCGCGTTTCGACGGATACAGCCGGACCCGGCGCACCCTGCTGGCCCTCGCCCCGTACCTGACGATCATCGCGATCTTCACCGCGGCTCAGATCCCGGTCGTCAAGGCGTGGCTCGGCGAGATCGGCACCGTGTCGTTCCGCTGGCCCGGCCTCGACATCGTCGATGTCGACGGCACACCGCTGGCCGCGCAGACGTTCAAGCTCGACCACCTGAAGGCCACCGGCACCCTGCTGCTGCTCGCCGGAGCCCTTACGGCCGCTATGTACGGGATCGGGGTGCGCCGCGCCGTCCGCGCCTACGTCGACACGCTCGTGCAGCTGCGCTGGACCGTCGTCACCGTCACCTCGGTGCTCGCGCTGGCCTTCGTGATGAACCTGTCCGGTCAGACCGCCGGCCTCGGCATGGCACTCGCGTCCGCGGGCGGTGTGTTCGCCCTGGTCTCGCCGTTGATCGGCTGGATCGGCGTGGCCGTCACCGGCTCCGACACGTCGTCGAACTCGCTGTTCGGTGTCATGCAGGCGACTGCGGCGCAGCAGGCCGGTCTCGACCCGGTGCTCATGGCGTCGGCCAACTCGTCCGCGGGGGTGCTCGGCAAGATGCTCTCGCCGCAGAACCTCTCGGTCGCGGTCGCCGCAGTCGGCCTGGCCGGGGCGGAGGGCGTCGTCCTGCGCCGCCTGATCGGCTGGAGCCTCGGGTTGCTCGTGTTCCTCACCGTCGTCATCTATCTGCAGTCCACCCCCGTTCTCGATTGGATGGTTCCGTGAACCCCGGCGCCGTAACTTCTGTCCCCGACACCGAGCCGGCCGTTGCCGCACTCCTCGACGTTCTCGGCGACGCCGTCGTCACCGACCCGGACCGGATGCTTGCCTACCGGCGCGACCAGTCGCTGCTCACGCCCGCCGGAATGCCGCTCGCCCTGGTGCGGGCGCGGGACACCGACGACGTCGTCGCCACCCTGACCGTCGCGCACCGGCACGGCATTCCCGTCGTCACCCGCGGTGCGGGCACCGGTCTCGCGGGCGCGGCCAACGCCCTCGACGGCGGCATCGTGCTCAGCGTCGAGAAGATGAACGCCATCCTCGAGATCGACCCTGAATCACGCACGGCCACAGTGCAACCCGGGGTGATCAACGGTGATCTAGCCGCGGCGGCGGCGGCGCAGGGGCTGTGGTACGTGCCGGACCCCGGCAGCCGCGCCGTCTCCACCATCGGCGGCAACCTCGCCACCAACGCGGGCGGCACCTGCTGCGCGAAGTACGGCGTCACGGCCGACCATGTCGCCCGCATCAAGGCGGTGCTCGCCGACGGGCAGATCATCCACACCGGTGCCACCACCCGGAAGAACGTGGCGGGACTGAACCTCACGCAACTGCTCGTCGGCTCCGAGGGAACCCTCGCCGTCATCGTCGAGGCCACGGTGCGGCTGCGCGCCGCCGCAACCGCGGCGGCCACGGTGGTCGCGAGCTTCCCGGACACCGCGCAGGCCGTCGCCGCGGTCCTGGCGATCCGCGAGCAGGCCGAACCGTGCCTCGTCGAGCTGATGGACCGGACCACCATCGCCGCCGTCGAGGACATGACGCACATGGGGCTCGACCAGACGGCCGGCGCGCTGTTGCTCGTCCAGTGCGACGGGCGCGACGCCGCCGCCGAAGCCGAGGTGTGCGCACTGGCCTGCACCGCGGCGGGCGCGACGGAGGTGTACGACACCGCCGACCCGGTCGAGGGGGAGGAGTTCATGGCTGCTCGGCGGGTGGCGCTCACCGCGCTCGAGCGGTGCGGCAGCACCCTCCTCGACGACCTGGCCGTCCCCGTGCCCCGGCTGCCCGAGATGCTCGCGGCCGTCGAGACGATCGCCGCGCGGCACGACCTGCTCATCGGCACGTTCGGGCACGCGGCGGACGGGAACCTGCACCCCACCATCGTGTTCGACGCCGCCGACGAGTCCGTCGCGCGACGCGCCCGGCAGGCGTTCGACGAGATGGTCGCCGAATGCCTGGCGCTCGGCGGGTCGATCAGCGGAGAGCACGGCATCGGGGTGCTCAAGCAGCCGTACCTGGAAACGCAGGTCGGCACCGTCGAACGTGCCCTCATGCACCGCATCAAGGCGGCGTTCGACCCGACCGGGATTCTCAACCCGGGACGCGGGATCTGACGACCCCGTTTCCTGCCGGCGAAGCCTGGGGGTCAGATACCGACGAAGTTCATCACTCGGGACACGGTCGTCGCGGTACCGGTCAGAGCGACCGCAGTCACCATCACCGCAGCGGCACCCGTCGAGACCACGGCGCCGAGCGCGCCCCCCAGATTCGAGCGCCATCGGGACGTCGCGAGGGCGGCCTCCGCGGACGATATTCCCAGTGGGACAGCGTCGGGGCCGACGGTGGGCAATCGGAGCGAATCGGAGGTGGCCGGCTCGCGAATCGAATCGTCGGTGTCCACTATGTAACCTTTCGGTACTTCGGTGATTTCACCTCACGCCTCGAGGTATGAATCCGTTGTAGTCGAACAGGTTTCCGTGTGCCACCAGGACGAGTGTCCAATGCCCGACCGCCTCGGCTGGACCGTGCCGGTAACGTCGATGCGGAGCAGTCCGACCCGAACCGAGACGAGGTAGGGGGGCGTCATGACTGTCACGCCGGCCCTCGAGGCTCCGTGGCGGGAGCGGGTGCGCACGTGGGTCGAGCCGATCTTCCTCGCCGTGACCCTCACCGCGCTGGTGGCCGGCATCGTCGCCACGCTGTTCGATGCGGACGACGTCGCCGACGCGTGCTGGATCGCCGGCACCGTCGTCGCGATCCTGCCCGCCGTCTGGTGGGTGATCGACGCGCTGCGGCGCGGGCGCGTCGGGGTGGACCTGATCGCGGTGCTGTCCCTGGTCGGCACCCTGCTCGTCGGCGAATACGTCGCGGGGGCGCTCATCGGTGTGATGCTCGCGTCCGGGCAGGCCCTCGACGCGGCCGCGGAACGTCGCGCCACCAAGGACTTGCGCGCCCTGCTCGAGCACGCGCCGCACACCGCCCGTCGCCGCGTCGGCGACGAGGTGGAGGTCGTGTCGCTCGGCGAGGTTGTGCCCGGAGACACCCTGGTCGTCGGACCGGGCGAGGTGGTGCCGGTCGACGGCTGGGTCACCTCCGAGCTGGCGGTGCTCGACGAGTCGGTCCTCACCGGCGAGCCGATGCACGTGCAGCGCCGCACCGGGGAGGCCGTGCGCAGCGGCGTCGTCGCCGCCGGCGGCGCCTTCGAACTCCACGCCCGCGCCACCGCCGAGGACAGTACCTACGCCGGGATCGTGCGCCTGGCCCGCGAGGCCGCCGCCGAGAGCGCGCCGGTGGTGCGGATCGCCGACCGGGTCGCCGCGTGGTTCCTGCCGCTGTCGCTGACGGTGGCGGGGCTCGCGTGGCTGATCAGCGGCTCGGCCACCCGTGCCGTCGCCGTGCTGGTGGTGGCGACCCCGTGCCCACTTCTGCTCGCCGCGCCCGTCGCGATCGTCTCCGGTCTCTCCCGCGCTTCGCGTCTGGGGGTGGTGATCCGCAGTGGCGGCGCACTCGAGAACCTCGGGCACGCGACCACCCTGGTGATGGACAAGACGGGAACACTCACCAGCGGCCGGCCCGCCGGCACCGACATCGTCACCGCACCCGGCGGCGACGGCACCGAGGTGCTGCGCCTGGCGGCGTCCGCCGACCAGCTGTCCCCGCACGTGCTCGCCGAGGCGATCGTGCAGGAGGCGAAGATGCGCGGGCTGCCCCTGTCGTTGCCCACCGATGTAGCCGAGGAGGCCGGTACCGGCGTGGCCGCGACCGTCGACGGCCACCGCGTCACCGTCGGCAGCCTGGTCCTGCCCGACGACGCGCCGGGCTGGGCGCGGGCGGTGCTCAGCCGCGCCGCCCTCGACGGCGCGGTCGTCGCCTGGGTCACCGTGGACGGCGATCTGGCGGGCGCCCTGCTGCTCGTGGACCCCCTGCGCCGCGACGCCGCGCGCACCCTGCGGCGGCTGCGCGCGGCCGGCCTGGACCGGCTGGTCATGCTCACCGGCGACCGTCGCGAACCGGCCGAAGAGATCGGTTCGGTCCTCGGCCTCGACGGCGTGTATGCCGAGCAGACCCCGGCCGACAAGGTGAACGGCGTCCGTGCCGAGCGGGAGGCGGCGGTCACGGTGATGGTCGGCGACGGCGTCAACGACGCACCGGCCCTCGCCGCGGCGACCGTCGGAGTCGCGATGGGTGCCCGCGGATCCACGGCGAGCTCGGAGGCGGCGGACATCGTGCTCACCACCGACCGGCTCGACCGGCTCGCCGACGCCATGGAGATCGCCCGCCGCTCCCGGCGCATCGCCGTGCAGAGCGCGGTCGTCGGTATGAGCCTGTCGCTGGTCGCCATGGGATTCGCCGCGTTCGGATACCTGCCCCCCGCGGTGGGTGCGCTGCTGCAGGAGGGCATCGATGTCGCGGTCATCCTCAACGCGCTGCGCGCCCTACGCGGCGACCGGGACCGGGAGCTGGCGCTGCCCGACGACACCGAGGCGATGCTGCACCGGTTCTCGGCCGAACACGACGTCCTGCGCGACGACCTGTCGCTCCTGCGCGACACCGCCCAGCTGCTCGCCTCCGGTGATCTGCCCGCCGCTCACACCGCGCTGCGCCGCACCGACACGTTCCTGTTCGACACGCTGCTGCCGCACGAACGGGCCGAGGACACCGAGCTGTATCCGGCGCTCGCGGTCCCGCTCGGTAGTGGGGAGGCGACCGCGACGATGAGCCGGATGCACGCCGAGATCGACCGCCTCAGCCGCCGCATGCGCACACATCTGGCGCAGGCCGACGCCGCCGGCGGGCTGAGCCCGGACCAGTGCGACGACCTGCTCGCCTGCCTGTACGGGCTGCACGCGCTGCTGCGGCTGCACTTCGTGCAGGAAGAGGAGAACTACTTCACCCTCGCCCCCGAGGCCGAACGGCCGGACGACCCGGCCTGACCGGCGCGGGCGGCCGGTTGCGGCGGCTCACACCCTGTTCCGCCGGTGCGATGTCTACGAGGGGACTTCCGGTCGGCGCCGGGCCTCGGCCGCGATCATCGACAGAATCGGCCGTGCCATGGCCCGCACGAACGGTCCGACCGCCGTCCAGTATCGGCGGAAGAGTCTGCGGGCGCGTTCGTCGGTGCCGTGCACCCGGATCTCGGTGAGCAGGACGCAGGTCCGCGCATCGTACGGCAGGACGGTGAAACTCCATGTGCCGAACCCGCATTCGGGAACCGAGATGCTCGACAGGGGCGCCCCGGGATCCCAGTCGACGCGGCAGTAGTCCGGCTCCCACCATCGGCCGACGAAGCCGAGCACGAGTTCGCGCCCCGGCTCCTCGGCGACGACCTCGAAACCGCCCTGCGGACCGATCAGGTCCGCAAGGCGGACCGAGCGGTGCGCCCGCACCTCCCGGCGCCGTGGTGTGCGCAGGGCGTCGACGGCGAGCCGGGCCAGATTGGGGGCGGCGATCACCGGGGACCGCATGAAGTCGACGCGCCGGATCGCGGCGAAGGTGTCCGGAGCCGGGGCGTCGACCACCCGCGCGCGTACGACCCGCTGTTCGAAGACCGGCAGCTGCCGTTCGGTCGCCGGAGGTTCACCGTGCGGCATCGGTGCTCCCGGCGATCTGCGCTGCGCGGTTCGCCGACAGTTGCCGGACCATCACCCAGCGAGCGACGAGGTAGCCGAGGACACCGCCGTAGACGGCCTTCAGCACCAGGAACCACCCCGTCGACAGCCCGGACACACCGAGGAGGTGCAGCACCCAGATCGCGAGCACGGAGACAACCGCGGCCGCGACCCCGAGCGACAAGCCGAGAGCGGACGCACCGGATGGCAACCGTGCCAGCCACCGACCGGGCTGCGGACCGTCGACCGCGTCGAGTCCTGTGCGCAGCGCCCGGCGTACCCCGGCGGCGGAGAACCAGGCGACGAGCAACGAGAGGATGATCGCGGTCAGCGCGATGTCGACGACGATCCCATCCGCCGACCACAGCGGCACGAACGATGTGCCGCGTTTGCCCGCCCAGGCCAGCAGCGGATTGACTACGACGTTGACCAGGCCGGTGACGACGGCCTGCTTCCGGACATACGAGTCAGCAGAATCCACGGTCCATCCTCCCCGTCCCGGCCCGCGGGAGCCGGCTCGTTCTCATCGTGAACCGCGGAACCGTGCTCGTTCCAGGGCCGTTGGTCCCGAGAGGTCGGCGCCGACGGGACTCGGCGTCCTATCCTCGGACATGTCGTCCGCCGCACCAGGAGGAGAGTCGTGTATCTGCTGGCAGGTGCAGTCGCGCTCGTCGCCGCGGTGCTGCTGCTCGATCAGCTCGGGTTGTGGGCGGAGCGGCGAGGCTGGGTCTACTGGCGCAAGAGGCGACCTCCGCTGGACGGGGGCGGTGCCGCGGGCGTGTTCGGGGGAGATGCAGACACTGTTCTCGCCCTCGCACCGGCACGTGATCGACGAGGGCCGTTCCAAGCAGATGGCGCGGTCGGACACGGCCACCGGGGAAACCGAACGGATGACCCTCGACCTGCACGCGGGAATTGTGGCAATCGACGTTCGCAGTCGCGCGCCGCAGGACGGTCCGTCGTCGCACTAGCTCAGGCGAACCGTGCCTCCCGGATGCAGGTGAGCGACGCGTCCGCGGCATTCGATCTCGATCGGCGCCTGGTTCCCGGGGCCCGCGCTCACCTGTACCTCTCTGCCCTTGATGCGCAGGCGAAGTCGGTAGCCCCGATAGAAGATGGGGAACTCCAGGGCGCCCAGCGGCTCGGGCCACTGCGGGGAGAACAGGAGCCGGCCACCTCTGGTCTCGAGGCCGGGCACGCACCGCTGCAGGAAGTCGACGCTGCCGGCCATGGCGGCGAGATGGATGCCTTCCATGGTGGTGCCGCCCTGGATGTCGGCGATATCGGACTTCAGTGCCTGGTAGAAGTAGTCCACGGCCTCGTCCCGGTGGGCTCGGGCCAGCACCCAGGAATGGACCACCCCGCTCAGGGTGGAGCCGTGCGAGGTTCGCGCCATGTAGTAGTCGATGGTCCGCGGGATGTCCTCGGTCGGGAACCGGTAGCCGAGCCGTCCCAGCAGTTCCTGCAGTTCGTCGGAGGACAGCAGATAGAACAGCATCAGCACGTCGGCCTGCTTCGACGCCCGGTAGCGGTTGACGTCGTCGCCTTCGGCCTCGAGGATCCGGTCGAGTCGCTGGATGTCGCCGTAGCGCCGCCGGTAGCCGTCCCAGTCCAGCTCGGCCAGCTCTTCGTACCCCTCGAACTGGCTGAGGACACGGTCGTGGAACGGGACGAACATCTTGTGCGTGATGTCTTCCCAGCGTGTCGTCTCCTGCGCGTGCAGCCCCAGCGCCTGGGTCAGATACGAGCGGATCTGCAGCGGGAGCAGTTCGAGTGTCTCGAGGGCCCGCAGGATCACCCAGACCGACATGACATTGGTGTACGCGTTGTTGTCGATCCCGTCGTACGGTGCGTCGGGGTAGCCGGAATGGAACTCGTCGGGGCCGATGACTCCCCGGATGCTGTACCGGCCGCGATCCTCGTCGTAGGAGGCGAGATCGGCGTAGAAGCGGGCGATCTCGACGAGCATCTCGGCGCCGTACTCGATCAGGAACTCCAGGTCGCCGGTGACCTGGTAGTACTGCCACACGTTGTAGGCGATCGCGATGCCGATGTGGTGCTGGCGCCGGCTCGGATCCGGGTTCCACCGTCCGGATCTGGGATTGAGGTGGAGCTGCGGGCTCTCCTCCCGGCCGTCGCTGCCCGACTGCCACGGGAACATCGCACCCCGGTGACCGGCCTCGCGTGCCATCCGGCGCGCCTCCCGCAGGCGACGGTAGCGGTAGCGCAGCAGCGACCGGGTCAGCGCGGGGCAGCCGCAGGTTGAGCACCGGGAACACGAACAGCTCGTCCCAGAAGACGTGTCCGCGGTACGCCTCACCGTGCAGCCCCCGGGCCGGCACGCCCACGTCGAGGTCGGTGGTGTTCGCCGAGACCGTCTGCAGCAGATGCAGAAGATGGAACCGGACGACGCGCAGGGCGTGGCCGTGACCCGGACCCTCGTAGTCGATGCCCAGGTGATCCCACAGATATCCCCAGGCGAGTACGTGGCCGTCGAGCAGTTCGTCGAACCGGCCCAGCCGGGGGAGCCAGCGGGCGGCTTCGTCGGCCGGTTCGGACACCGCCGGGTCGCGCCCGGTGAACACCGTCACGATCTTCTCGAGCGTCACGGGCCGGTCCGGCTCGACGTCGACGACGATCTCGTGTCCGATCCGGCCGTCGCCGTCGAGCAACCGGCACTCGCCCGCGACCGGCTCCCCACCGCACCACACCGTGTTCCGGGCCGCCATCGCCACCGGTATCCGCGACTGGTTGGTCTGCACCGCCAGCAGCACCGAATCAGCCGACAGGGAGGTGGTCTGCAGAAGTTCGAGGTGCTCGTCGGCCAGGGCGCGGTAGCGCTCGACGAGGGAATTCCGGACCGTGCCGTCCAGCAGGGAACGGATCTCGACCCGGCCCGACCAGTCCTCGGCCACGATCGTCGTCTCGAGGGCACAGGCGTGCGGGACGTTCATGGCGACGAACCGCCGCTGCCGCACCGAGGTGGTGCGGCCCGCGGCGTCGCGGAAACGCAGCCGCCGGGTGAGGACGGCGCGGCGCAGATCGAGGTACTGGTGGTAGTCGAGCAGTTCGGCCGAGTCGAGGTCGAACCACTGCCCGCCGTCGACGCGGAAGGTCACCGGTAGCCAGTTCGGCAGGTTCACCAGACTCTCGTGGTCGACGATGCTTCCCGATACCTCGTCGTCGAGACGGTTGAAGATCCCGGCCACGTAGGTGCCGGGGTAGTGCACGCCGTCGGCCCGGGATTCCGGAGCGCAGCCACGGGTGGCGAAGTAGCCGTTGCCGACGGTGCAGAGGGCCTCGCGCAGCTTCTCGGTGGACGGGTCGTAACCGTCGAAGAACATCGTCCACGCGTCGTCCGGGGGCGGCGCGATCCCCGGATCGCTGCCGAGCAGATCCGCCAGCCGCTGCAGGATCTCGCGCACCCGGTCCGGACCGTCGACCGCGAACTGGGCCGTCGACCGCCGATCACCCTCCCCCGGGTGGCGCACGACGACGCCGATCCCGGTCGACGGCAGGGCCCCGAACGCATCTTCACCGGCGAGGTCGTCGCCGATGTAGACCGGCATGGGGTCGCCTGCGCCGCGGACGTGCTCGAGTATCCAAGCCACCGCCCGTCCCTTGTCCCACTCGACGTCGGGGCGCAGTTCGGTGACCTCGCGTCCGTGCGTGACGCGGAGCGCGCCGTCCCGGCCGGCCGCATCGCGCACCGCCGCGAGGACCTCGCCCATCCGGTCCGGGGCGACGTGGCGGTGATGAACGGCGACGGCGAAACGCTTGGGTTCCACCAGAACGCCGGGCACGTCGGCCAGGCGGTCCCGGAGGGCGACGGCGATCCGCCCGAGGTCGGGCACCGCACGATCGGCGGCCTCGTGCCGGTGGTACGTGCCGTCCGGACCCACGAGCTCGAAGCCGTGGTTACCCGCGTACCAGAGGCCGGGCACGCCGACCCGTGCCTGCAGGTCGGCCACATCGCGGCCGCTGATCACGCCGACCGGGCAGTATCGGGCGAGCCGGGCGAGTTCGTCCGCCGCGCCGTCGACGAGGGTGGCCGCACCGGGATCGTCCACGAGGTGGGCGAGGGTGCCGTCGAAGTCCAGGAACACGGCGTAGCGGCGGGTGCGCAGCATGGCGGTCGCCTGGTGCCGGGATGCCAACGCGTCCGGGATCTCCGACAGCCGGCGGTCGTGGGGGCGCGATTCGACCGGGGGCCGCGTCATCGGCCCGGCTCGGATGATGAGTACATGGCAGTCTGTCCCTCGGCGCCGTTGCGGAACAGGCCCACAGGAGTTTCCCCGATTCTACGATGTGCTCGCCGGTGGGCAGGCGCGTTTCGATCGCCGGAACCCGCCCTCGATGATCACCGGCGGACACCCGCCGCGCAGGCGTACGCGCGAACCGGCACCGTTGTCCGGATTCAGACCTCCAGCTGCTCGGCCTCCTCGATCGCCGCGTGCAGCTGGTCCAGCAGCGCTCGGGCCTGTGCGATGTCGAGGGCGACGCCGATGCCTTCCGGGAGGTCGAGCACGACGCCGGGTCCGTTCGCGCGGGCGGTGACGGGATGATCGCCGGTCGTATCGGTCACGGCTGGGTCCTTCCGGTTCGGGGCACGGTTGCCGGGTCTCAGTCTGCCCGGAAGAACTACCGTGTAAGTGATGTCGATCGGCAACCCGACGTCACTGGGCGTGTCCAGCAGCAGGTTCATCACCAACTGTTCCGGCTCGGTGAACCGAGCGGTCTGCGTTCCGCCGGGAAGGTCCTCCGTCGTGAGCAGGAGGCTGTCGCGGGATACTGCCTCGTTCGGCTCCTCGTCGCTTCCCCCGCATGCTGCTAAAACCAGCAGTAGCCCAACAATTCCGGTTTTCTTCAGGAGCGCACGATACATTCTGGAAACGCTACCGGCAGTGAGCGGTTTCGGTACCCTCGAGCATTCGGTGGCAGGCGTTCCAGGCGCTGGGCCGGTTCGTGGCAGGAACCCGTTCCCGGAAGAGCTCCACAAATCGACACCGACAACCGCGGTCCCGGGAGGTGGAAGCATCACCGTCACCGAAACAGCGCCTGACGAATAGACTCTGACAGGCCGGCGAGAACCCATGGCCCGGATATCTCATGCGTCACGCAGGCGGCAGATCCGGACCCCGCTTGAAATCTTCGGACGCTTCGGTCCAATCGTCCGGGTGTGAGATCGGCAGGAGCCGGAATTGCTGCGGGTGCGTACTGTCGTACGGTGTCGTCGCGTCGAACTTCATGCGGCTGTGGTCCTTGATCAGCAGCATCTCAACTACTCGAGCCGCGGTCTGCAGATCCTGTGGAATAGTCCCCGCCTCGATGCCGGCGGGTGAATGAATCGTGCCGTCGGCGTCCCGGTCTACGTAGAAACCGAGTTGCTTCTGGACGTTCGCTTGCCGGGAGGCAGTTTCGGCTTCCAGTCTCCTCCGGGCGTGAGCCTCCTCCCATGACTCGGCGTCGTGAAACTCAGCGAACTCGGCATCGAAGTCGCCCCAGAAAGCGGCCAACTCGTCTCCGAACACGAAAGCTTCCAGATACTTCTCGGTGTGCTTGCGTCCGTGTTGGACGAGCATGCCGACGGTGCGGGGCACCTCATCACCCTTGCTCCACGCCAGGTGGAACGAGTCATAGACCCACAGAGCCTTACCGAGTTCTTCTTGAGCAAGCACAGTCAGTGAGCGGGCACGTCCGTAGGATTCTGCGTTGAGCAAGACATTCGCATCGGCGATGAGCGCCGCCGCATTGTCCACCAGTGCCTTCCAGTACTCACGTGCCTGGGTCGGGCTCATCGTTGCCATGCCGAGAGTGTGCAGCAGAACTCCGACACTCAAAGACCGTCATGCGGTCAACGGAACGAGTCTCGCCTTTCAAACAGCCTCGGACTGTTCGGGGGTTCCCCCCAGAGTGTGGACATCCTGAACACTGGGTCGTGAAGGGCCCAGAGGGAGTGATGTCACGATGGTGATGAAGGCGTACTCGGCGGAATTCAAGGCCGATGCCGTCGCGTTG
>Ga0180215_1000380_pt1 | contig 57826 bp, 51 predicted proteins | sample eDN3rd37CBELigBY_FD_128871 | JGI IMG/M metagenome (GOLD analysis project Ga0180215, IMG submission 128871) | Enriched backyard soil microbial communities from Emeryville, California, USA - eDNA 3rd pass 37_C BE-Lig BY (version 2) (version 2) | ecosystem: Environmental > Terrestrial > Soil >... | reverse complement strand
GTTAAGCCCTACTGCGCGGATGGTACTGCCGGGGCCACCCGGTGGGAGAGTACGGCGCTGCCAGCCCAACTTCTTCAGATCGCCCCCCGTTTCCTTCCAGGATTCGGGGGGCGTTCTGCTTTCCCCCCTGCTTTTTCAGTTCGAGATCCCGCACGCGCGCCGATCGAGCGAGGGATACCCGTCCCGGCGTTCCCTTGCCCTCCGGTGCCCGCCACGGGTATCATTCGACCATGAATCCAGAGAATGTTTCACCCGGTGAAGACGGAACGCAGACCCGCGCGGGACACGTAGCCATCGTCGGCTACCCGAACGCGGGAAAGTCGTCGCTCCTCAACCGGATGCTCGACCAGAAGCTCAGCATCGTCACCTCGGCGGCGCAGACCACCCGGGAGCGCGTCCTGGGGATCGACACGCGCGACGGCGTGCAGATCGTCTTCGTCGACACCCCAGGCCTCGTCGACCCGAAATACCTCCTCCACCGGGCCATGCTGAACACGGTGCTGGAGACGATCCCGGACGTGGACGTGGTCGTGCTGCTGCTGGATCCCACCGGACCCGACCGGGAGTTCGGTGACGAGGTGCTCCACCTCCTCCGGAAGAAGCGCGACCGGCTGCTGGTCGCCGTGAACAAGGTGGACGTCGCAGGTGCCGAGCGCATCGGGGCGCTCCGCGAGTGGGCCCGTCGCGAACTCGGCGTCGACGCGCTGGAGATCTCCGCCGGGACGGGGCAGGGAGTGGACGAGCTGCGATCCCGCATCGGGGCGCTCCTCCCCGCCTCTCCCTACCTTTACCCCGAGGACGAGATCTCCTCTCAGTCGGTTCGCTTCTTCGTCGCGGAGCTGGTACGGGAAACGGTCTTCGAGCAGTACGGCCAGGAGGTCCCGTACAGCACGACGGTGAAGGTGGACGAGTTCCGCGAGGCGGCGGAGCCGATCTACGTCCGCGCGACGATCTTCGTGGAGCGGACCTCGCAGAAGGCCATCCTCATCGGCAAGGGTGGCGCTGCGATCAAGCAGCTCGGGCAGCTGGCCCGGCGGAAGATCGAGGATTTCGTCGGCTCGCCCATCTACCTCGACCTCTGGGTCAAGGTTCTTCCCAAGTGGCGGAAGGATCCGATTTCGCTCGCCCGGTTGGGCTTCAAGATCCCTCACGACTCCTGAACGATGCTCGACCCGCAGCTGCTGGAGATCCTGGTCTGCCCCAGGTGCAAGGGCGAACTGGTCTATCGGGAGAATCCTCCCGCCCTGGTGTGTGAACGCTGCCGGCTGGTGTACGAGGTTCGCGACGGCATTCCGATCCTGCTCGTGGACGAGGCGCGACCGCTCTGACACGAGCTTCCGTCTGCCCCGCGACCCCTGCCGGCCTGGTTTGACAGGACACGGGGCGCGGGGTAGTATTTTCGGGTCCTCGAAGCCATTCCTCGTTCCCCCCGCACATGGCGCATCGATTCCTCCTGCACTATTCGCCGCACGGTAGACGTGCTCCGAAGCTGGTGCAGGACTTCGCCGAACGGGGCGGCCACGAGCTCGTGGAAGTCTCCACCGTCGAAGACCTCGTCACGCGGGTCAACCGGGCGTATCCGCTGGCCGTGATCGTCGACGCGTCCCGGCCCTCCGAAAGCGTTCTCGAACTCTGCCGGACGGTGAAGCACGAAGCCTTCACTGCGGTGGTGCCGGTGATCGCGTACGTGGTGGACGGCGGGCCGGAAGCGAGCGCGGACGCCCTGGAGGCGGGAGCCGACGAAGTCCTCTGCGGCGACCTGGTGGAGCGCGAGTGCCGCCTGCGGCTGAGCATGGCTCTCGTGCGTGCGGAGCGCGACGTGAGCGTCCATCCCACCACGCGTCTCCCGGGAACGGTCCAGATCGAGCGCGATATCTTCGAGCGCCTGCGCTCGGAGGAGCGCTTCGCCGTGTGCTACGCCGACCTGGACCACTTCAAGGAGTTCAACGACCGGTATGGGTACAACAACGGCGACCGGGTCATCCTACTCCTCTCACGCATCTTGCGGGACGTCGTGAGGGCCCGTTCGGCCGGGGCGTTCGTGGGGCACATCGGGGGGGACGACTTCATCTTCATCTGCGACCTGGCGGACTACCGCCAGTGCTGCGACGAGGTCATCGCCATCTTCGAGGAGCTGATCCCCTTCCAGTACTCGCTGGAGGACCGGGCCCGCGGCTACTTCCACGGCAAGGACCGGAGGGGAGAGGTGTACGAGGTGCCGCTGATGACCCTGTCCATCGGCGTCGTCACGAACGAACACCGCGATTTCACGCACACGGCCCAGATCAGCGAGCTGGCGACCGAGATGAAGGCGTACGCCAAGACGCTCCCGGGCTCCGTATTCGCGGTCGACCGACGCAGGGCCTGACGCCGCGGAAACGCGGCGCCGTGGCGGTGGATTCCGCCGCGCTCGGCCCGCTCCCTGGATTTCGACGAGGCTGAACATCCCATGAACGCTGCCTGTCCCCACTGCAACACGGTATTCCGCGTCGATCCGGCCAGGGTGCCGTCGGGCGGTGCCCGTGTCCGGTGCTCCATCTGTCGGGGCGTGTTCCAGGTCGGCGGGGCCGTATCCGCCCCTGAGCCGGCGTCCGCCCCCCCGGCGGTCGCCGCTCCTCCGCCCGTGGCTCCGCCGGCACCCGTTCCCACCCCGACACCGCCGGTACCGTCCCCCCGGGCGAGTGATGCGCCCGTGGCGCCCCGGACGGGCGCGCCTTCCCCGTTCGGCTCGACCGATCCCGCTTCCAAGGCGCGGCGGCTCGCGAGGGCCCTGGTCTCGGACATGGTCACCTACCACCCGGACCGGCGGGAGGCGGCGCTCCGCGAGGGGACGCTGAAGGGCGAGTTCAGGGAGGAGATCAAGAAGAGCTGGGAGGAGTACGTGCTCCAGGTCGGACGCGAGACGGCGCAGGGGACTCCGTACTTTCGCGACGCGCTGAACGACATCCTGGCACGGGGCCAGAAGGTGTTCTGAAAGCTGTCACGAGGCGTCCGTTCCGAGCCGGAACCGGAGTCGATTGCACGGGGTAGTCGGCGGGAGTATATTCCCGCTGCGAACAAGCCTGAGGGCCGTCCAGCAGGGGCGGCCCTTGTCATTGGTGGAAACGGAGACGGACCATGATCGCCGAAATGCAATCCAGGCTCGACGTGTACCGCGAAAGGCTCGATGAGCTGAGGGGGTTTCTTTGACCTCGCTGCCAAGCAGGAGAAGCTGAGGCAGCTCGAGGCGCGTATGGCCGACCCGGCGTTCTGGAACGACGCCGAGAAGGCCCGCGAGGTGATCGCCGAGGCGAACGGGGTGAAGGCGTGGACGGAGCCGTGGGCTCAGCTCGTCGCCAAGGTCCAGGACCTGACGGAGCTGGGTGAGCTGCTGGCGATAGAGTACGACCCGGACCTCGCGGCGGAGCTGGAGCGCGAGGTCGAGGCGGTCGGCACCGGTCTGGGCGACCTGGAGCTTCGCAACATGCTCCAGGGGCCCGACGATCAGCGTGACGCCATCGTGACCATCCACCCCGGTGCGGGCGGTACGGAGTCGCAGGACTGGGCCGAGATGCTCCTGCGGATGTACGCCCGCTGGGGGGAGCGCCGCGGGTTCGACGTGGAGCTTCTCGACCGGCAGGAGGGCGAAGAGGCCGGGATCAAGTCCGCCACGCTGGAGATCCGCGGACAGTACGCGTACGGGTACCTTCGCGCGGAGCGCGGGGTACACCGACTGGTGCGGATCTCTCCCTTCGACTCGCAGGCGCGGCGCCACACCTCCTTCGCCTCGGTCTTCGTCTACCCCATGGTGGACGACACCATCGAGATCGAGGTTCGGGAAGAGGACATCGAGATGGACGTGTACCGGGCCTCCGGCGCCGGCGGCCAGCACGTCAACAAGACCAGCTCCGCCGTCCGGCTGCGCCACCTCCCGAGCGGGATCGTGGTGGCGTGCCAGCAGGAACGGTCGCAGCACAAGAACCGGGCGACCGCCATGAAGATGCTCAAGGCGGCGCTCTACCAGCGTGCGCTGGAGGAGCAGGAGAAGGAGAAGGCGAAGCTGGAGTCCACCAAGACCGACATCGGTTGGGGGAGCCAGATTCGCTCCTACGTCTTCCAGCCGTACACCATGGTGAACGACCACCGGACGGAGCTGAAGCTCCCGGACGTGCAGAAGGTCATGGACGGCGACCTGGACCCGTTCATCCAGGCTTACCTGAGGGAATTCGGCGGAGTGCACTGATGGCGAGCGAGGAGGTTCTGGAGAGGGAGCGGGTCGTTGAGGACCGGCTGGACAAGGTGCGGTCCCTGCGCGAGCGGGGGATCGAGCCCTTCGGATACGCCTACGACCCGACCCACACGGCGGTGGAAGCCCGAACGCTCTTCGAGCGGTGGGAGTCGTCGGAGCGCCCGGGCGGCGCCGACGGCCCCACGGAGCGCGTCCGCCTCGCCGGGCGCGTGGTCGCGAAGCGGGTGATGGGCAAGAGTACCTTCGTCCACCTGGCCGACCGTACGGGCCGGATCCAGCTCTACTTCCGGGTGAACGACCTCCACGAGGGGTACGAACTCCTGGACATGGTGGACCTCTCCGACTGGATCGGCGCGGAGGGGGCCGTGTTCCGCACCCGAACGGGGGAGGTGTCGCTCCGCGTGACCTCGTTCGAGCTGCTGTCCAAGGCCGTCCGGCCCCTCCCGCTGGGCAAGGAGGAGACGGATCCGGAGACGGGCGAGCGGCGCGTGTATTCGGGCTTCAGCGACGTGGAGGCTCGCTACCGGCAGCGCTACGCGGACCTGGCCGTGAACCCCGAGGTGCGGGAGGTCTTCGTCACGCGCGCCCGGATCGTCAGCGCCCTTCGGCGCTTCCTCGACGAGCGGGGCTTCGTGGAGGTGGAGACGCCGGTGCTTCAGCCGGTGTACGGCGGCGCCCTGGCCCGGCCCTTCACCACGCACCACAACGCGCTCGACATGCAGCTCTACCTCCGCATCGCGGACGAGCTGTACCTGAAGCGGCTCATCGTGGGGGGCATGGAGCGGGTGTACGAGATCAGCAAGGACTTCCGGAACGAGGGGCTCTCCCGCTTCCACAACCCGGAGTTCACCATGCTGGAGTTCTACGCGGCCTACATGGACTACGGGGCCGTGATGGACCTCACGGAAGAGATGCTGGGGTACGTCGCCCGGGAGACGGTCGGGGACGGGAAGGTCCGGTTCGGCGGCCACGAGATCGACTTCACGCCGCCGTTCCGCCGCTACACCATGTACGAAGCGCTCCGCGAACTCGGAGGGGTGGACGTGGAGAACGCTTCCCTTGACGAGCTCCGGGAGCAGGTCCGCGCGCTCGGCACGGACGAGGATCCCGCCTCGATGGGCCGCGGGCGGCTGATCGACGAGCTGTTCGGCGAGCGGGTGGAGCCGAAGCTGATCCAGCCGACCTTCATCACCGACTACCCCCGGGAGATGTCGCCCCTCGCCAAGCCCAAGCGGGGGAACCCGGAGCTGACCGAGCGGTTCGAGCTGATCGTCGCGGGGAAGGAGCTTTGCAACGCCTACAGCGAGCTGAACGACCCCATCGACCAGCGCGAGCGCTTCGAGGCGCAGCATCGCCTGAAGCTCGCCGGCGACGAGGAGACGCAGCCGCTGGACGAGGACTTCCTTCGGGCGATGGAGTACGGGATGCCTCCCACCGGCGGCTTCGGTATGGGCGTGGACCGGCTCACCATGATCCTCACCGATCAGCCGTCGATCCGCGACGTCATCCTTTTCCCGACGATGCGGCCCGAGTGAGGGTCGCATCGTCCACGTGGAGGGCCCCTTGAACCTCGAGTGGTACATCGGCCGGCGCTACCTCGCCTCGCGGCGGGGTGCGCGCTTCCTGTCGCTCATCACCGCCATCTCCATCGGAGGGGTCACGGTGGGCGTCATGGCGCTCATCATCGTGACCGCGGTGATGACCGGCCTGCAGACGGACCTGCGCGACAAGATCCTGGGGACCAACCCCCACATCTGGCTCACCACCTTCGGCGAGACCATGCGGGTCGACGACTGGGCCCGCGTCGCCGAACGGGTGCGGAAGGTCCCGGGCGTGACCGCGGCCGCGCCGTTCGTCCACACGGAGGTGGGGATCACCAACCGCGCCGGTCACGCCGAGGCGGGGATCCTCCGGGGGATCGACCCAGACGCCGACGGTCCTCCGGTGACCGACATCGCCGGCATGATCCGCCGGGGCGAGGTCAGGCTCGGGGAGACGCGGTCCGGGTACCCGCCGCTCCTGGTCGGGAGCGCGCTCGCGGACCGCTTCGGGCTCTACGAGGGCGACGTGGTGGACGTGATCTCCATGCAGGGTGCCACGGCCACCCCGCTGGGCGGGTTCCAGCCGCGGATGAGGAAATTCGAGGTCACGGGGAGGTTCAAGACCGGGATGTACGAGTACGACAACCGGTTCATGTACACGACCCTCGCCGCCGGCCGCGACGTCGCCAACCTGGGTGAGGCGGTGTCCGGTCTGGAGGTGCGCGTCCCCGACCCCATGCAGGCGGACGTGGTCGGCCGGAGGCTAGAGGCCGCGCTGGGTTTCCCGTACCGCTCCGAGGACTGGAAGTCCCTGAATTCCTCCCTCTTCTCGGCGCTCAAGCTCGAGAAGATGGCGATGGCGGTCATCCTACTCCTCATCGTGGTCGTGGCGGCGTTCAACATCGTCTCCACGCTGGTCATGGTGGTGACGGACAAGACGCGGGAGATCGGGATCCTCAAGTCCATGGGACTCACCTCGCGGCGGGTGCTCCGGATCTTCATGCTCCAGGGGCTGGTGATCGGCACCGTGGGGTCGACGCTGGGAGCCGTGGGCGGACTGGTCGTCACCTGGGTGATCGACCGCTACGAGCTGATCAAGATCCCCGGGGACGTGTACTTCGTGGATCACCTCCCGGTGGCCTGGGATCCCGTGGACGTGCTGGTGATCCTGGTTGCGAGCATCGCGATCTCGTTCCTGGCGACCATCTACCCGGCGCGCCAGGCGGCCGGGCTCCTCCCGGTCGAGGCGATCCGCCATGAGTGAGCACACCCCCGCGGTCGTCGCGCGCGGGATTTCGAAGCGGTACGTGGGAGGCGACGGAACCCCGATCCAGATCCTCGAGGGAGTGGACCTGGAGGTCCGGGCCGGCGAGACCATCGCCGTGATCGGGCAGAGCGGGGCGGGGAAGTCCACGCTCCTCCACATCCTCGGCGGGCTGGACGTGCCTACGGGCGGAGAGGTGAGCGTGGGAGGGAGCGCGCTCGCCCGGCTACCGGCCGAGGAGCTGGCGCGCCTCCGGAACGAAAAGATCGGGTTCGTGTTCCAGTTCCACCACCTGCTCCGCGAGTTTTCCGCGCTGGAGAACGTGATGATGCCCCAGCTCATCGGCGGAACCTCTCCGGGGACCGCACGGGAACGGGCGCGTGCCATGCTGGGGCGGGTCGGGCTCGATCACCGGCTGGAGCACAAGCCCGGACAGCTTTCCGGGGGAGAGCAGCAGCGCGTCGCTGTGGCGCGCGCGCTGGTCACGCACCCGGTTCTCCTGCTGGCGGACGAGCCCTCGGGGAACCTCGATCCTCCGACCGGCGAGCGGCTTCACGGCCTTCTCTTCGAGGTGAGCCGGGAGAACGGGGCCGCGATGATCCTCGTCACCCACAACCTGGACCTGGCCGCACGGGCGGACCGGGTATTGCGGCTTCACGCCGGCAGGCTGATTCCCGCCGAGACGGAGCGGGAAGAGGCGCCGGCGGAGCCCTGGGGAGGCTGAGCCTCTCCGGTAACCAGACACGTCCGGGCGGATCGAGAATGCAGTGTGAAAAGTGCGGGAAGAACCCCGCGGTCATCCACCTGACCCAGATCGTGAACCACGAGATGAGCACCCGCCACCTCTGCGATTCGTGCGCGGCGGAGATGGGGCTGGACTCGGGAACGACCGCCGGGCCCGCTCCGCTCACCGACTTCCTGGCGCAGATGGGAAAGGGGATGGGCGCGGGCTCGGGCGTTCAGGTGGGGGAGTGCGAGTTCTGCGGGCTGACGCTGACCGACTTCAAGCGCACCGGGCGGCTGGGCTGCCCCCACTGCTACGCCCACTTCGACCAGCACCTCCGCGGGCTCCTGCGGAAGCTCCACGGGGGCACGCAGCACATGGGCAAGGTCTACCTTGCCCCCGATCCCCGGGAAACGGACCGCACGGCGCGCGTGGCGAGCCTGCGGCGCAGCCTGGCTCGGGCCGTGGAGGCGGAGGACTTCGAGAGGGCCGCGGTGCTCCGCGACCAGATTCGGCGCGTGGACGTCGCGGAGTGAAGCGCCCGGAGGAAGCACCACCATGAGAGACGTGAAGACGCCGCCCGAGGGCGGCCTGGACTGGCTCGACGCCGAGGGGCCCCAGGCGGACATCGTGCTTTCCACGCGCGTACGCCTGGCACGAAACCTTCAAGGGTACCGCTTCGGTCTCAGAGCCACGGAGCCGGACCGCAGGGCGGTCCTCCACCTCGCGCGCGAGGCGGCCGAGGCGACGGACTCGCTCCGGGAGGGCGTCGCGATCGCGATCCCCTCGCTGGACTCGACTCAGCGGCAGCTCCTGCTGGAGCGGCACCTGGTCAGCCGGGAGCTGGTGGAGGGAGGCGGCGGGAAGCCGCCTTCGCACGGGGCGCTGATCCTCGGGGAGCGGGACGGGGTGAGCGTGATGGTGAACGAGGAGGACCACCTCCGTCTGCAGGGGCTGGTGAGCGGCTTCCGGCTCCGGGATGCGTGGGGGCTGGTCGACCGGCTGGACGAGGAGCTGGGAGGGAGGCTCCCCTTCGCGTTCCACGCGGAGTTCGGGTACCTCACCTCGTGCCCGACCAACGTGGGGACGGGCCTCCGGGCCTCGGTGCTGATCCACCTGCCGGGGCTGGTGCTGACCCAGGAGATCGGCAAGGTGCTCCAGGGGATCTCGCAGGTGGGGTTGACGTTCCGGGGGTTGTACGGGGAAGGGTCGGAGGTGGTGGGGAACTTCTTCCAGATTTCCAACCAGACGACGCTGGGGAAGACGGAAGAGGACCTGGTGGACCACCTGCAGCGGATCGTGCAGCAGGTGGTGCAGTACGAGATGCAGGCGCGCACCGTCCTGCTGAGGGACGCGCCCACGGTGATCGAGGACAAGGTATGGCGGGCCTACGGTCTCCTGCGGCATGCGCGGTCGATCTCTTTCGAGGAGGTCATGAACCTGTTGAGCGGCGTGAGGCTGGGCGTGGGGCTGAAACTTCTCCCCGGGCTGAGTGTATACTCGCTCAACCGCATCATGATCTTCACGCAGGCTGCACACCTGGAGCAGATGGCCGGTGGAGTCCTCCCCGAAGGGGAGGTCGACGTATACCGTGCCGCATATGTTCGGCGGGTGCTCGCGCAAGAGGGCGACCCCTCTCCGGAGGGCGACGACGGCGAACTCCCGAAGTAGCCTGCCTTCTCGCTATACGGATGCTTCGCAACGAAAGGGCACAATGAACTACAACTTCACAGACCGGGTACGGAAGGTACTCGCGATGGCCCGCGAGGAGGCGATCCGGCTCCAGCACGACTACGTCGGCACCGAGCACATCCTGCTCGGGCTCATCCGCGAGGGTGAGGGCGTGGCCGCGGCGGTCCTGCAGAACCTTTCGGTCGACCTGGAGCAGATCCAGGAGCGGGTGGAGGAGTCGGTCCGGCGCGGAAAGGCCACCATCGCCCTGGGCGAGCTGCCCTATACCTCCCGGGCCAAGAAGGTTCTTGAGTTCGCGATGGCCGAGGCCCGCGAACTCAACCACTCGTACGTGGGGACGGAGCACCTGCTGCTCGGCCTCCTCCGCGAGGAGAAGGGCATCGCCGCCGAGGTCCTGGGACAGCTCGGGATCTCCCTCGAGGACGCGCGCCGCGAGACGCTGAAGCTGCTCGGCTCCGAGCCGAACGCCGCGCAGGCCGCGCCCAGCACGTCCTCGTCGCTCGGTAGCTCCGGCACGCCCAAGGGGGAGAAGAAGTCCAAGACCCCCGCGCTCGACCACTTCTGCCGCGACCTCACGGAGCTGGCGCGCCAGGGCGAACTCGATCCCACCATCGGCCGGGCCGAGGAGATCGAGCGCGTCATGGAGATCCTCTCCCGGCGCAAGAAGAACAACCCGGTCCTCATCGGGGAGCCGGGCGTCGGCAAGACCGCGATCGTCGAGGGGCTCGCGCAGCTCATCGCCGAGGGGAAGTGCCCCGACTCGCTCCGCGACTACCGGGTGCTCTCGCTCGACATGGCGGCCGTCATCGCCGGGACCAAGTACCGCGGCCAGTTCGAGGAGCGGCTCAAGGCGGTGATGAACGAGATCTCGCAGAACAAGAACATCATCCTGTTCATCGACGAGCTGCACACGCTGGTGGGCGCCGGCGCGGCCGAGGGCGCGATCGACGCTTCCAACATGCTCAAGCCGGCCCTGGCGCGCGGCGAGCTGCAGTGTGTGGGCGCCTCGACGCTCAACGAGTACCGCAAGTACATCGAGAAGGACGGCGCCCTGGAGCGCCGGTTCCAGACGGTGGCCGTGGACCCGCCCTCCATCGAGGAGGCGGTGCAGATCCTCCAGGGACTGAAGTCCCACTACGAGGACCACCACCGCATCGTGATCACCGACGAGGTGATCGAGGCGTCCGTGAAGCTGTCTGAGCGCTACATCACCGACCGGTTCCTTCCGGACAAGGCCATCGACGTCATCGACGAGGCCGGGGCCCGCGCCCGTCTGGCGACCCAGGTGCCGCCGCCGGAGGTGTCCGAGCTGAAGAAGCGCGTCGAGGAGATCGCCGAGAAGAAGGACGAGGCGATCCGCGACCAGGACTTCGAGCGCGCGGCCGAGCTGCGCGACCACGAGCGGGAGCTGCAGCGCGAGATCCAGGAGAAGGAGAAGGCCTGGGAGGAGGAGCGCCGCACGCACCGGCCCGCGCTCACCGAGGACGACGTGGCGTTCATCGTCTCCCGGTGGACCGGGATCCCCGTCACCCGCCTCCGCGAGGCGGAGACGGCGCGGCTCATCGGGATGGAGCAGGAGCTTCACAAGCGGGTCATCGGGCAGGACCGCGCCATCAAGGCGATCTCCCGCGCGATCCGCCGCTCCCGGGCGGGCCTCAAGGATCCGCGTCGTCCGATCGGCTCCTTCATCTTCGCCGGGCCCACGGGCGTCGGGAAGACGGAGCTGGCGCGCGCGCTGGCGGAGTTTCTCTTCGCGGACCGCGACGCCCTGATCCGCGTGGACATGTCGGAGTACATGGAGAAGTTCTCCGTGTCGCGGCTGATCGGCGCGCCTCCGGGGTACGTGGGCTACGAGGATTCCGGGACGCTGACCAAGGCGGTCCGCCGCAAGCCGTACTCGGTGGTCCTCCTGGACGAGATCGAGAAGGCGCACCCGGACGTCTTCAACATCCTCCTGCAGGTGCTGGACGAGGGGCACCTGACGGACAACTACGGTCGGGTGATCGACTTCAAGAACACGGTCATCATCATGACCTCCAACCTCGGCGCCCGCGACATCGGAAAGGGGACCGGGCTGGGCTTCCACACCCAGACCGGCATGACCCAGTTCGATCGCATGGAGGAGAAGATCAAGGAAGAGATCGAGCGTGCGTTCAACCCGGAGTTCATCAACCGGCTCGACGATTCGATCATCTTCCACCCGCTCACCCGCGAGGAGATCGGGCAGATCATCCACAACCTCCTTGCCGACGTCGAGAAGCGTCTGAAGGAAGAGGAACTCACGTTGAAGCTCACCGACGAGGCGGTGAACTTCATGGTCGAGCACGGGTACGACGAGAAGTTCGGAGCCCGTCCGATCAAGCGCGCGATCCAGCGGTATCTCGAGGATCCGCTCTCGGAGAAGATCCTCATGGCTGAATTCTCGCCCGGGGACGAGGTGGAAGTGTCCGTCTCCGACGATCGGCAGTCGCTCGCGTTCAGGGTTCCCTCTTCTTCGAAGACGTAATGTTTCGATTTGGCTGCCGGACGGGGAGGGTCGCGGGCGCCGCGACCCTCCTCTCCATTCTCACGATCGGCGCGGGCACCCCTTCCGCCCGCGCGCAGGACCCGAACCCCTCGACCTCTCCCGCGCAGCAGCAGGGCGCCGTTCTGGACTCCTTAGTGGTCCGCGGCAACCAGCGTGTCGGTGAGGCGGCGATCCGTGCGACCGCGGGGCTCCGCACGGGCGCGGTGATTCGGGGTCCTGAGATCCAGACGGCGATCCGCCGCCTGATGTCGACGGGGAACTTCGAGTCCGTGGAGATCCTCTCCCAGGGCGATCCTAACTCGCGGGTCACCCTGGTCGTCCAGGTCGTCGAGCGTCCGCTCGTGGCCCAGGTCGAGTTCAGGGGGCTGCAGAACATCAGCGCGAGCACGGTGCGCGACACCGTGGGGATCCGGGAGAACCAGCCCCTGAACCCGGCGCAGGTGGTCCGGACGGAGCAGATGATCCGCGACCTCCTCGCCAAGCAGGGGCTCCAGGTCGCCTCTATCGACACCACGCTCACGGCGCTCCAGAGCCCGGCGGGGGCCTACCGCCTCACGATCAACGTGAGGGAAGGGAACCGGCTGGCGCTGGCTGACGTGGACTTCCGCGGAAACCAGGTCATGTCGGCCGCGGCGCTCCGGGACGCGATGCGGACCAAGCGGGAGGGCTTCTTCTGGTTCCGCTCCGGGAAGTTCGACCGAGAGACGTTCCAGACGGACCTCCGCGAGCGCCTCCCCGAGTTCTACGGCTCGCGGGGCTACATCGACTTCGCCGTCCTCTCAGACACCCTGGTCGTCGACCCGGAGACCGGGAAGGCGCGCCTCGTCGTCGAGGTGAGCGAGGGCCCGCAGTACCGGCTCGGAGAATTCCGCGTGGAGGGGAACTCGCACTTCCCCTCGGACCAGGTGAGGCGGCTCTTCACCGTGGAGCGCGGGTCCGTGCTGGGCCTGCCGTTCGGCGGCGGCGAGCGGCAGAAGGGCCAGGTCTTCGACCGGGCCGCGCTCGACCGGGCCACGGCTGAACTCCGCCGCATGTACAGCAACGACGGCTACCTGTTCGCGCAGGTGGAGCCCATCGTGCGCCGGGTGCCGGCCTCCTCGCCGGACGAGTCGCCCACCGTGAACGTCCTATGGGCGGTCTCCGAGCGGCAGCCGTTCTACGTCCGCCGGGTGGCCGTCGAGGGGAACACGTTCACGCACGAGTCGGTGATCCGCGAGCGCCTGATGGTGCTCCCGGGCGACGTGTACAACGAGGAGCGCGTGATCGCCAGCTACACCAGCATCGGCGGCCTCGGGTTCTTCGAGACGCCGCTCCCGACCCCGGACATAAACCCCGACCCTGAAACCGGTGAGGTGGACATCACGTTCCGGGTGAAGGAGAAGCAGACGGGGCAGATCAGCTTCGGCACCACCATCGGCGGCAGCTACGCCGGCCGGGGCGGCGGGCTCTCCGGGTACGTCAGCTACGGGCAGCCCAACCTCTTCGGCCAGGGGAAGCAGGCCAACCTGCGCGCGGAGTACGGTTACGGCAGGAGCAACGTCGAGCTGTCTTACACCGACCCGGCCATCTTCGGGACCCGGAATTCGGCGAGCGCCTCCGTGTTCCACACCGGCGACCGCTTCTACACCTTCGGGAACGTCCGGCGCTTCCGGACCGGTGGAGCGCTCCAGATGGGCTTCCCCGTTCCGGGCTTCTACCGGACCCGGGCCTTCCTGGGGTACTCGCTGGCGGAGACGCGGTACGAGGGGCCGAGTTCCGACGACTGCTCGGTCGAGTCCACGGAGATCGAGTGCCTGGGGAACGCGCTGGCGAGCAGCGTGTCCCTCGCCCTCACCCGCGACACCAAGAGCCACCCGCTCTTCCCGGTGTCGGGGACGCGGCAGTCCCTCTCGATCGAGCAGACCGGCGGTCCGCTGGGCGGCGACGGGAACTTCCGTAAGGTGTTCGGCGACCTGGAGTGGTGGGTGCCGGTCGCGCGGCTCGGCGGCTCCGCCCCGGGGCAGCGTCCGGTCCGGTTCGCGCTGGGCCTCAACGCCCGCGCCGGAACGATCTTCGGCGACGCGTCGCGGTTCCCGTTCGAGCAGTTCTACGCCGGCGGCACCCGTCTCGGCCAGTCGCTCCGGGGCTACCCGGACGCCTCGATCACGGCGCTCGGCTACGACGAGACCTGCGGGAACCAGTTCCGCCTGGAGTGCCTCGGGAGCGCGTTCTTCACGGTGTCGGCGGAGTACGCCCTGCGGCTCACCGACCAGCTCTCGGTGTCGGTGTTCGGCGACGCAGGGAACGTGTGGAGGTCCGTGGATCAGTTCAACCCGACGCAGCTGTACCGGGGCGCCGGGTTCGGGGGGACGGTGGTGACCCCCTTCGGGCCCATCGGGCTCGACCTCGCGTACGGGTTCGACAAGCCGAACCCGGGTTGGGAGATGCACTTCAAGTTCGGCCAGGGTTTCTGACACTTCCACGGAGCTTTCGATGAAGCGCTTTCTGTCCGTCAGCGGTCTGCTGACGCTCGCTCTCCTCGCGGGGGGAGTGCGTTCTGCCGATGCGCAGGCGCCCAAGTTCGGATACGTGAACACCGACAAGATCCTGTCGGGGATCCCCGCCGCGTCGCGGGCGCTGCAGGAGCTGCAGACCGCCGCCGAGGCGTACCAGGTCCGCGCCGACTCGCTGGGGCGCCAGTTCCAGACGATGCAGCAGGCGTACAACAACCTGCCGGTGACCGCCACCCAGGATCGGCGCACGCAGGAGCAGCAGCGCCTCCAGCAGACCATGCAGCAGTACCAGCAGCAGCTCCAGCCGCTGCAGCAGACGGCGGAGCAGAAGGAGCAGGCGCTTCAGCTCGTGGTGCAGCCGTACGTCCGCCGCATCCCCGAGATCGTGGAGCAGATCCGCCGAGAGCAGAGCTACTCGATGATCTTCAGCGTGGGGGAGAGCGGCCTCATCGCCGCCGATCCGGCGCTCGACCTGAGCGACCTGGTCCGCACGCGGCTCCTGGCCGCGCCGCCCGCGCAGTAGCCGTAGCGGCGGCGCCCGTACGCGGGCCCTCCGCGCGTTCCGTTGCCTGCGGTCCCTCCGGGGGCCGCAGGCACGTTGTCATTCTACACCGAAGATGATGCCGGAACTTACCGTTTCCGAGATCGCCCGCCTCGTGGGCGGAGAGGTTCGGGGCGACGACGAGAAGACCGTACGCGGGGTCGCCGCGCTCGACGCCGCCGGACCGGATCACCTGTCCTTCATCGCGAGCCCCCGCTACCTGCCTCAGCTCCAGGGATCCGCCGCGGGCGCCGTGCTCGTGGCGCGGACGCTCGACTGCGAGGTGCCGGCGGGCGCCGCTCGCATCCTCGTCCCGGACCCGCACGCAGCCCTGGCCGAGATCCTTCCGGCCCTCTACCCGGAGCCCGCGGTTCCGGCGGGCGTCCATCCCACGGCCGTGGTGGGGGAGGGAACGGTGATCGGGGAGGGTGCGAGCGTGGGCGCGTACGCCGTCGTGGGACGGGGCGTGACGATCGGGCCCCGTGCCCGGATCGGCGCCCAGGCGGTGGTAGGCGACGGGTGCGTGATCGGCGCGGACTCGACGATCCACCCCCATGTCACCCTGTATCACGGAGTCATCGTGGGCGAGCGCTGCACCGTCCACAGCGGTACGCGCCTGGGGGCGGACGGCTTCGGCTACGCGTTCGTGGACGGCGCGCACCGCAAGGTGCCGCAGGTGGGTGGCTGCCGCATCGAGGACGACGTGGAGATCGGGGCCAACACGACGATCGACCGCGGCTCGGTGGGCGACACGGTGGTCGGCCGGGGAACCAAGATCGACAACCTCGTCCAGGTGGGGCACAACTGCCGGATCGGGCGGCACGTGATCGTGGTCTCCCAGGTTGGGATTTCCGGCAGCACGGTCGTGGGCGACTACGCGGTCCTCGGTGGGCAGGCCGGCGTGCAGGGGCACATCACCATCGGGTCCGGGGCCAGGGTGGGCGCCCAGGCCGGGGTGATCGGTGACGTGCCGGCGGGAGAAACGGTGTCGGGTTACCCGGCGCGGCCCCATCGCGAGGCCCTGCGGGTGAGCGCCCTGGTCTTCAGGCTCCCTGAGCTGGTGAAGCAGGTCCGCCGGCTCGAGCGGACGGTGTTCGGGCGGGGAGAGGGCGGGTAGGGGTAGGGGCTGCCCGCGCAGAGCGAAGGACGACCGGCGCCCGCGGGCGCCGGTTGTGTTTCAAACCCGATGCTGCCAGATTCATCCGCGAACCCGGCGGGACGAGCCCGGGAGTCCCCGGGCCACGACATCGAACGAGCCGGCCCGCTCGAGAAGCGGCCTACGATACGGATGAGCACGCCAAGACAGAATACGATCAGGGCCTCGCGTGAGGCCGAGGGAGTCGGGCTCCACACGGGCGCCCGTACGCGCGTCCGCTTCCTTCCCGCCCCGGTCCACACCGGAATCGTTTTCCGCCGCACGGACCTTCCCGGCTCGCCCGAGGTGCCCGCGCTGGTCGCGAACGTCGTGGACACGGACCGCGGCACCACCATCGGCGTGGGAGACGCCCGTGTCCACACCGTGGAGCACGTCCTCTCCGCGGCGGTGGCGCTGGGGATCGACAACCTCTTCATCGAGCTGGACGCCCACGAGCCGCCCGCAGGTGACGGGAGTGCGAAGCTGTTCGTCGATCTTCTCGCGGATGCCGGGATCGAGGAGCAGGACGCTCCCGCCCGGGTGCTCACCGTGGACGAGCCCTTTTCGGTGAACGAGAAGGGCGCCGCTTACGTGGTCGCGCCGTCGCCGGACTACCGGGTCTCCACGACCATCGAGTTCGACCATCCGCTGATCGGCCGGCAGTTCGGCTCGTTCCGCATCGCGCCGGAGAGCTTCTGCGGCGAGATCGCGCCGGCCCGCACCTTCTGCCACGAGCGCGAGGTGGAGGCGCTCCGCGAGCGCGGCCTCGCGCAGGGCGGCACGGTGGACAACGCCGTCGTCCTCTCCGAAAGCGGCCTGCTGGATGGGATGGAGCTGCGTTTCCCGGACGAGTTCGTCCGCCACAAGACTCTGGACGTCGTAGGCGACCTCGCCCTCGTGGGCGCCCGCCTCTCCGCCCACGTGGTCGCGGAGCGGCCTGGACACCGGGGGAACGTGGCCCTGGCACGGGAGCTGGTCGCCCGGCAGGAGAAGAAGGCGCTCGCGCGCCCGATCCTCAACATCGAGCAGATCGCGCAGTACCTCCCCCACCGCTACCCGTTCCTTCTCGTGGACCGGGTGGTGGAGTTCGAGGAGCGGAAGCGGATCGTCGGGCTCAAGAACGTAACCATCAACGAGCCGTTCTTCGTCGGCCACTTCCCGGGCCGGCCCATCATGCCGGGCGTCCTCATCATCGAGGCCATGGCCCAGGTGGGCGGCCTCCTGGTGCTGGAGGCGATGGAGAACCTCGAGGACAAGATCGTCTACTTCATGTCGCTGGATAACGTGAAATGGCGGCGCCCCGTGACCCCGGGCGACCAGATCCGGTTCGAGGTGGAGGTGCTGCAGATCCGCGGCGCCACCTGCCGGATGAAGGGCGTGGGTACCGTCGACGGGCACGTCGTCGCCGAAGCGGAGATAATGGCCCGTGTCGTCGACCGCTGAGCACCGCGCAATGGCGCTTCCCTCCCGTCGCGGCGTAGACATCCACCCCACCGCCCTCGTGGACCCGGCGGCGAAGCTGGGCGAGGGCGTGTCCGTCGGGCCGTTCAGCATCATCGGCCCGGACGCCAAGATCGGCTCGGGGACGGTCGTGGGGCCGCACGTGCTGATCGAGGGTGACACGACGGTCGGATCGGACTGCGTCCTCCACAAGGGCGCCGTCCTGGGAACCGCGCCGCAGGACCTGAAGTACCGGGGCGAACCCACCCGCCTGGTGATCGGGGACCGCACGCACATCCGCGAGTACGCCACGCTGAACCGCGGGACGGCGGCGAGCGGGGTCACCACGGTGGGGAGCGACTGCCTCCTGATGTCGTACGTCCACGTGGCGCACGACTGCCACCTCGGGGACCACGTCATCCTCTCCAACGCCGTGAACATGGCGGGGCACGTGGTGATCGAGGACTGGGTGATCGTCGGGGGAATGACCCCGATCCACCAGTTCGTGAGGATCGGCCAGCACGCCTTCGTGGGCGGACAGTCCAGGATCGCCAAGGACGTCCCCCCGTACGTGAAGGCCGCCGGGATCCCGCTCCAGCTCTACGGGCTCAACTCGGTGGGGCTGCAGCGCAGAGGCTTCTCCGAGGAGGTGCGGCGGGAGCTGAAGCGGGCGTACCGCCTGTTCTTCGCCTCGGCCCACAACACGACCCAGGCGCTCGCCCGTGCCCGCGAGGAGCTGCGCGCGATCCCGGAGGTGGAGAACTTCCTCGCCTTCTTCGAGCGCAGCGAGCGGGGGGTCTCGGTTTGACCGGGACCGCCCTTCCCGTCGGGGTCGTCGGGGTCGGCTCGCTCGGCTTCCACCACGCCCGCATACTCCGGGACGTTCCCGGGGCGGAGCTGGTGGGGGTGTACGACGCCGACCCGGCGCGCGCGGCCCGGGTGAGCGAGGAGCTGGGGGTCCGGGCGTTTCCCGCCCTGGAAGACCTCCTCGCCCGGGTGGAGGCGGCGGTGATCGCCGTGCCCACCACCGAGCACGCGGCGGTGGCCCTCGCGGCGCTGGAGCGGGGCGTCCACCTTCTCATCGAGAAGCCGATCGCCTCCACCCTGGAGGAGGCGGACCGCATCGTCGCGGCCGCGGACGCCCAGGGGGTGACCGTGGCGACGGGGCACGTCGAGCGCTTCAACGGCGCGCTCCGTGCCTGCGAGCCGTACCTGGACGTTCCCCGCTTCGTGGAGTCTCACCGCCTGGCCCCGTTCGCCCCGCGGGGCACGGACGTGGCGGTGGTGCTGGACCTGATGATCCACGACATCGACCTGGTGCTCAGCCTGGTCGGGAGCGAGGTGTCGTCGGTGCAGGCCGTGGGGGTCCCGATCCTCACGCCCAACGTGGACATCGCCAACGCCCGCCTGGAGTTCGAGAACGGTGCCGTGGCGAACATCACGGCCAGCCGCGTCTCCATGGAGCGGACCCGGAAGATCCGCCTCTTCCAGCCCTCGGGGTACCTGAGCCTGGACCTGGCGAAGGGAACGGGTGAGTTCCTGCGCCTCCGGAGGGACGCGGCTCAGCTCCTCATGCAGGGCGATCTGTCCGGGCTCTCGCTCGACCGGGTGGTGGAGCGGGTGGAACTCGTCGGCGACGGCGTGGAGCCGCTCCGCGCGGAGCTGGAGGCGTTCGTGAAGGCGGTGCGGGGGGAGGGTGAGGTGGTGGTGAGCGGGCACGACGGGCGGCGCGCGCTGGCCGTGGCACTGGAGATCATGCAGCGGATCGAGCACCATGTTACCGGGTGGAAGGCCCCGTAGGCGGGCGAACGTACAGGGAGGCACGCCGCCGCCTTCGCCGGTGAGACTTCTCCTCCTCCTGGTGGTCGTGGTCGGCGCGATCTGGTTCCTCCTGACGAAGATGGCGGGGTGAGTCGCGCGAACCCGACCCTCTTCATCGCGGCGGGCGAGCCCTCCGGTGACCTTCACGGGGCGGGGCTCGCCCGCGCTTTGCGCGCCCGGTTCCCCGGGGCCCGGCTCCTCGGCCTGGGCGGCTCGCGGATGGCCGCGGAGGGAGTGGAGCTGCTCGCCGGTGTGGAGGAACTGGCCGTGATGGGCTTCGTGGAGGTCCTGCGGCACCTACCCTTCTTCCTCGACCTGCGGCGCCGTGTCTTCTCGGCCCTGGAGAGCGAAGGGGTGGACCTGGTGATCCCCATCGACTACCCGGGCTTCAACCTCCGTCTCGCGAAGCACGCGCGGGAGCGGGGGATCCCCGTCCTCTACTACATTGCCCCTCAGGTGTGGGCATGGCACGCGGAGCGAACCCGGGACCTTGCCCGGGACGCGGACTCCGTGGCCGTGGTGCTCCCGTTCGAGGAGAAGTTCCTCCGCGACCGGGGCGTCCGCGCGACCTTCGTCGGCCACCCCCTCCTCGACCTCCCGCCCCGCACGGAGACCCGCGCCGAGTGGGCTGCCTCCGCGGGGCTGGACCCGGCCCGGCCCATCCTCGCACTCTTCCCCGGCTCCCGGCCCCAGGAGCTGAATCGCCACCTGCGGCTCTTCTCGGACGTGGCATCTCGTGTGGTCGCCCGCGACCCGCGGGTCCAGCCGGTGATCGGAATCCCCGGCGACATCGACCGGTCGATCTACGTGGGCGCGCGCTGGCCGCTCCTCCCGGGTTCGTCCGGGCTGCTGGAGTTCGCGGACGCCGCGCTGGTGAAGTCCGGGACCACCACGCTGGAGACCGCGCTCGCCGGGACACCCGGCGTGGTCGCCTATCGGATGAACGCCCTCAGCTATCAGATGGCGAAGCGCCTGGTGAAGGTGCCCCACATCGCGCTCGCGAACCTGATCGCGGAGGAGCGGGTGTTCCCGGAGTTCGTGCAGGACGCCGCGACGCCGGAGTCGCTGTCCGCCGCCCTCCTCCCCCTGCTCGCGAAGGGTTCGCCGAAGCGCACGGAGATGGTCGCGCGTCTGAGCGCCATCCGCGCCCGGCTGGAAGGCGGGGAGGGCGAAGGGGGAGCCGCGGTGCGGACGGCCCGGATCGCCGCCCGGCTGCTGGGGCACGATGGCTGAGGCCGCCCGCGGGAGCGCCCGGCCGGCTCCGGACCGGGCGGACCTGAAGACGCGGTTGATCGCGCGGGCGGGGGGCGGGCTGCTCTCCACGCTCCTGGACACCTGCCGCGTCTCGCAGAAGGGGACGGAGAATTTCGAGCGCTTCCGGCGGGAGGGGAAGCCGGTCGTCTTCGTGCTGTGGCACGGACGGCTCCTCCCCTGCACGTACTGGAACGGGCACCAGCGGCTGGTGACGCTGGTCAGCCAGCACCGGGACGGAGAGTACATCGCGCGCATCGTGGAGCGGTGGGGGTACACGGCAGTGCGGGGATCGAGCAGCCGGCGCGCGGCCGGCGCGCTTCGCGAGCTGGTCCGACACGTGAGGGCGGGCCGTTCGCTCGCCGTGACGCCGGACGGCCCGCGCGGACCCCGGGCGGTGATGAAGCCGGGGGCCCTGCTCGCGGCCCAGCTCTCCGGCGCGCCGGTGATCCCGGCCGCGGGGGGAGCGAGCCGCGGGTGGTGGTTCGGGAGCTGGGATCGCTTTCTGGTGCCCAGGCCCTTCTCGCACGTACGGCTGGCGTACGGCGAGCCCGTCTGGGTTCCCAGGGACGCGGACGAGGCGGCGCTGGAGGAGATCTCGCGCGTGGTCCAGGTGCGCCTCGACGCCCTCACGGCTCTGGTGGACGACGAGGAGGCGTGGAACCGGGCCTGACGGCGCGCGCCTGGGTGGCGCGCTGGTGGGAGGGCGGCGGCGGGGTGCCGGGCGCCCTGCTGAGTTCGGCGCTGGCCCCCGCGGAGCTGCTCTTCCGCGGGGGCGTCGCGGCGCGCAACCTCGTCTACGACCGCGGGTGGCTGCGGGTGGAGCGGGCGCCGGTTCCGGTGGTCAGCGTGGGGAACGTCGGGGTCGGCGGGGCGGGGAAGACACCCGTCGCGGCGTGGATCGCGGCGCGGCTGCTCGAACGGGGCCGGCTCCCTGCGGTCGCCCTCCGGGGCTACGGCGCGGACGAGGTGCAGGTCCACCGGGAGCTGAACCCGGAGATCCCGGTGTTCGCCGCGGCCAGGCGGATCGAGGCGGCGCGCGCGGCCGCGGAGGCGGGCCGGGACTGTGTGGTGCTCGACGACGGGTTTCAGCACCGCGCTCTCGGCCGGGACCTCGACGTGGTGCTCGTGTCCGTGGAAGGGTGGACCGACCGGCGGCGCCTCCTCCCCCGCGGTCCGTGGCGCGAGGGTGCCGACGCGTTGCGGAGGGCCGGGGTCATCGTCGCCACCCGCAAGTCCGCCGACGCGGAGCGGGCGGCCGCCGTCGCGAGAGAGCTGCGGGGCCTGGCGCCCGAAGTCCCCGTGGGGGAGGCATGGATCGCCCCGGACGGGCTGGCGCCCCTGGGCGCCGCACCGGCCGCTCCTCCCCCCGCGTCCGGGGACGCGGTCCTCGCCGTCGCGGCACTGGCCGACCCCCGGCCGTTCGCGGCCAACCTCCGCCAGCGCGGGTTCGCCGTGGAACTCGCAGCCTTCCCGGACCACCACCCCTTCGATGCCGCGCAGGCCGCGTCGCTGCGGGCCCGCGCCGGAGCCCGCCCCATCGTGATGACCCACAAGGACGCCGTGAAGCTCCGTCCGCTCTTCCCGGATGCCACCTCGGCATGGGTGCTCCGCCAGAGCGTCCGCGTCACCTCCGGAGAGGACACGCTCCTGCGCGCGCTCGACGTCGCGCTCGAAAGGGGGGCGGAGTGACCGCGACGGACGTCCTTGTGGTGGGGAGCGGGATCGCCGGCCTCTCCTTCGCGCTCCGTGCTGCGCGCTTCGCGGACGTGGTGGTGGTCACCAAGAAGGAGCGCCCGGAGTCGAGCACCAACTACGCGCAGGGCGGGATCGCAGCCGTCTTCTCGCCGGACGATTCGTTCTCGCTCCATGTGGAGGACACCTTCGTGGCCGGGGCGGGGCTCTGTCACCCCGACGCCGTGGAGGTGCTGGTGCGGGAGGGGCCGGCGCGGGTCCGCGAGCTGATCGAGGCGGGGGTGGAGTTCACCCGCGACGACGCGGGCCTCTCTCTGGGCCGGGAGGGCGGCCACTCCCGGCGCCGCATCGTCCGCTCCGACGACCTCACGGGCCGGGAGATCGAGCGCGGCCTCCTCGCGGCCGTCGCAGCGTCTCCCCGGATCCGCGTGCTGGAAGACCATGCCGCAGTCGACCTCCTCGTCGAACGGTCGTCGGACGGCGCGCCTCGCTGCTGCGGCGCGCTCGTGCTGGACCCGGCGGCAGGCGAGGTGGTGCCGTTCCTCGCCCGCGCGGTGTTCCTCGCCACCGGCGGCTGCGGGCAGGTGTACCGCCACACCACCAACCCGGGGATCGCGACGGGGGACGGGGTGGCGATGGCGTACCGGGCCGGCGCCCGGGTGGCGAACATGGAGTTCGTGCAGTTCCACCCCACGGCCCTCTACCCGGCGCGGGAGCGGACGCTCCTGATCTCCGAGGCGGTGCGTGGGGAGGGGGCGGAGCTACGGCGGATGGACGGCACTGCCTTCATGTCCGACTACCATCCGCTGGGCGCCCTCGCCCCTCGCGACATCGTCGCCCGCGCCATCGACCGGGAGATGAAGCGCACCGGCGACCCCCACGTGCTGCTGGACTGCTCGGCCATCCCCGAGGCGGAGATCCGGGCGCGCTTCCCGAACATCCTGCGGGAGACCGCGGCCCGCGGCATCGACATGCTCGCGGAGCCGCTCCCCGTGGTCCCCGCCGCGCACTACCTGTGCGGCGGGGTGCTCACCGACACGCACGGCCGCACCTCGCTCCCCGGCCTCTACGCGGCGGGAGAGACGGCGTGCACCGGGGTCCACGGGGCGAACCGCCTGGCCTCGAACTCGCTGCTGGAGGCGGTGGTGTTCGCCCACCGGGCTTCGCTCCGGCTCCGGGAGGAGCTTCCGTCGCTCCCGCTCCCCACGTCCGTGCCGGCGTGGAGCGCGCCCGAGGGGAAGAGCGAGCCGGAGGGAGTCCTGCTGGTCCACGACCGCGAGGAGATCCGGTCGCTGATGTGGGACCTCGTGGGGATCGTCCGTTCCGACGAGCGACTTGAGTTCGCGGAGGGCCGCATCCGCCGGATCGCGGAGCAGAACGCTACGCTGTGGGCGTCGTCCGTTCCCTCGGCGGACCTGGTGGAGCTGCGCAACATGGTGGAGACCGCGCTGCTGGTGGTGCGCTGCGCCCGCCTTCGGCGTGAGAGCCGCGGGCTCCACTACAACGTGGACCACCCGCACCGCGACAACGAGCGCTTCCTGCGCGACACCGTGCTGGAGCGTTGAGGTGAAGGTCCAGCTGCTGGCCGTCGGGAAGGTCCGCGGTCCGGTCGCGTCGGCCGTGGACGAGTACGAGGGGCGGATCCGGCGCTACTATTCCTTCGAGGTGGTGGAGGTGAAGGAGGAGCCCTACCGGGGCGCGGGTGGCGCGACGCGGGTGCGCGACGAGGAGGGGAAGCGCCTCCTGGCGCGGGTCGCCGCCGGGTCCGAGCTGGTCGCCCTCCACGAGACGGGGAAGTCGTGGACCTCGGAACACCTCTCCCGGTACCTTTCCGAGCTGGCGGTGCGAGGGAGCCCCGGCGCGAGCTTCGTCATCGGGGGCGCCTACGGCCTCTCGGACGAGATCCTGCGGACGGCCCGTCACATGCTCTCGCTTTCTGCATTCACGCTGCCGCACGAGGTGGCACGGCTGGTTCTCGCAGAGCAGCTGTATCGGGCGGGGACCATCGCGCGGGGGGAGCCGTACCACAAGGGAAGGGAGGGGTAGGTGCCTTGATGCCGGGAGACGCGACGGGGGGAGGGGTGTCCGAGGGGCGCATCCCGGACCCCGGGCCGTCGAGGAGGTTCCGGGAGCATGCCTGACACGCTCGACCACCTGCGGGCGGAGTCCGGAGACGAGTGGTACGAGCGCTGGTTCGGCGAGGAATACCTCCGGCTGTACGGGCATCGTGACGAAGCGGAGGCCGCGCGCGCGGTGGCTCTCGTCCTCGCTCAACGGGGAGGAGCCGGAAGCGGGCGGGCGCTCGACCTCGCGTGCGGGGCGGGCCGGCATCTGCGGGAGCTGGAGCGGCGGGGAATGAGGGCCTTTGGCCTGGACCTCTCCTTTCCCCTCCTGGTCCGCGCACGTGGCGAGGGACTCGTAGTCGTGCGCGGCGACATGCGCGATCTCCCGTTCGCGGACGGCTCGTTCTCGCTGGTCACCAGCTTCTTCACCTCGTTCGGCTACTTCGAAGACCCAGCCGACGACGAGCGCGTGCTCGCGGAGGTCCGGCGGGTCCTGGATCCGGACGGGTGCTTCGCGCTGGACTTCATGAACGCCGGACGCGTTCGCGCGGAGCTTCGTCCCCGGGACGTCCAGGAAGTGGACGGTCGGCGGATCGTGGAGATGCGCCGCCTGGTGGAGGGTGGCCGCGTGGTGGAGAAGGAGATCCGGATCCACTCCGCGGATTGGGCGGAGCCTCGCTCGTTCCGGGAAAGGGTGAGGTTGTACGAGAGCGACGATCTCCTCCGCCTCTTCTCTCGCCACGGCTTCCGCGCGACGGAGTGCTTCGGCAACTACGACGGGGCGCCGCTCGCGCCGGACTCGCCCCGGGTGATCATCATAGGGAGGCAGCGCTGAACCTGGACATCCTGGTCGAGCCGCTCCGCGGGCCGCGCCTGGTCCGCGACTACCTGGCGGGGGAAGGGAGCGCCCCCTCGTTCTATCCCGGATCGCCGTTCGACCTCGCGTCGTTCCGCGAAAAGCTGGAAGAGGTGAGGGGCCGCTTCGGACGGGCCGAGCGGGAACGGGCCGCCGCAGCACTCCACCCCACCTCCGATGCCGCCGCGGAGCGCCTGGCGCGCTTCGTCGAGGAGGGCGGTGCGATGGTCACCACCGGCCAGCAGACCGGGCTCTTCACCGGCCCCCTCTACACCGTCCACAAGATCCTCACCGCGATCCGCCTCGCGGCGGAGCTAGAGCAGGAGCTGGGCGTCGTCGTCCTTCCCGTGTTCTGGGCCGCGTCGGAGGACCACGACTGGCCCGAGGTCGACCACGCCGACGTGCTCACCCATTCCGGCATCGTCCGCCGGATCCGCCTCCCCAGCGACGAGGCGATTCCCCTGCCGATGAGCGAGAGGAGGGTGGGGGAGGGGGTCGAATCCGCTTTAGGAGAACTGTCGGATGCGCTTTCAGGAAAAGAGTTTGTAGGTGAATGTCTCAGGCTCGTTGAAGGAACGTATTCGCCAGACGCCACGGTCGCGGCTTCCTTCCGCGACACCATCTCGCAACTCTTCGCTCCCTTCGACCTCCTCGTCACCGACGCGGCCGACCCGGCGCTGAAGCGAGCTTCGGCGCACGTGCTGGAGGGCGCGGTCCTGCGTACCCGGGAGCACGAGTCGCTGCTGCGCGCCCGCACGGAGGAGTTGCTGGCGGAGGGGTACCACGGCCAGGTCGCGGTCCTCCCGGACGGAGCCAACGTGTTCTACCACGGACCGGCGGGGCGGGAGCGGCTGTACGCGCAGGGGGATGGCTGGGTGGCCCGGGAGTCGCGGCGCACCTTCTCGGCCCCGGAGATCCGCGATGAGATCGCGGCCGGTCCGGAGCGGTTCAGCCCCAACGTCTTCCTCCGCCCCGTGGTGGAGAGCGCCGTGTTCCCCACGCTGGCGTACGTAGGCGGGCCGGGCGAGATGGCCTACTTCGCCCAGCTCGGACCCCTCTTCGGGGAGTTCGGCATCCGCATGCCTGTGGTGTATCCGCGCTTCTCCGTGACCCTCGTCTCTCCCGCGGCGAAACGCGCGCTGGACCGCCTGAGAATCCGGCCGGACGACCTGGCCGCACCGGAACACGAGCTGGTCCGGCGGCTGGCCCGGGAGAACCTGCCCGAGGGCGTCCAGGCGGCGCTCCAGGTCCTCCGGGAAGGGATCGCCGGTGGCTACGCGGCGCTGATCGAGACGGCGGCGGGAGTGGATGCAACGCTCCGGGGGGCGCTGGGAAGCCTGCGGAACCGCTCCCTGCTGGAAGCCGCGGAGGCGGAGCGGAAGATCGTCTCCGCGGTCGCCCGCGCCGGCGAAGGGATCGCGCGCGACGTGCGGCGGGCGCGAGCGGAGCTGAGGCCGGACGGCGTGCCGCAGGAGAGGGTCCTCAACGTCTTCTCCTTCCTGGCCGACGGCGGTCCCGCGCTCCTCCGGGAGATCGCGGAGCGGATGGAGGTCCGTTTCGACGGGCGCGTCCCGGCCGCCACGCCGGTGGAGCCGGCGGTCGCGGGGCAGGCGTAACGCGCCGCCGCGCCGCTGGCCCGAGCTGTGCACCTCCTCCTCGCGGAGCCGGCACCTCCGACTCCGTTCCTCAACGGACACGATCGACCGCCCGCCCGGGACCTCCAGGCGGGCGGTCTGGCGAAGAATCGACGATGAAACCGGATCCCGGACCCCCGCAGGCCGACGAAACACTGGTGATGGAGGCTCCTCCCCAGGAGGTGAAGAGTACCGGCACGACGGCCTCCGCCGTGATCGCGGGCGGGATCCTGCTGAGCCGGGTCGCGGGGCTCGTCCGCGAGCGCGTAATCGCCCAGTTCCTCGGGACCTCGCTGTACGCGGACGCGTTCCGGGCCGGGCTGCGGATGCCGAACTTCCTCCAGAACATGCTGGGGGAGGGGACGCTGAGCGCCTCGTTCATCCCCATCTACTCCGAGCTGCTGCACGAGGGGAGGAAGGAGGAGGCGGGGCGCTTCGCCGGCGCCATCTTCTCGCTGCTCCTGGCCCTCGCCGGTGCCCTGGCCCTGCTCGGCATCCTCTTCGCGCCCCTACTCACCGACATCTTCCTCCCCGGGTTCGAGGGGGCGCGGCGGGAGCTGACCATCCGCATCGCCCGGATCATCTTCCCCATGACGGGGGTGCTGGTGCTTTCCGCCTGGTCGCTGGGAATCCTGAACAGCCACCGCTACTTCTTCGTCCCGTACTTCGCCCCCGTCCTCTGGAACGCGGCGATCATCGCCACGCTCTTCATATTCGGCGGGCGGATGGATCCAGGCGCGCTTGTGATCGCCCTGGCCTGGGGCGCGATGGTGGGCGGGGTGCTCCAGTTCGCCGTGCAGCTCCCCTGGGTGCTGCGGCTGGAGCGGTCGCTGCGGATCTCCTGGAACACGCGGCTGGTCGAGGTGCGCGAGGCGGTGAGGAACGCCGGTCCCGCGATCATGGGCCGCGGTGTCGTGCAGGTAAGCGGCTACATCGACATCTTCCTGGCGAGCTTCCTCGCCGTCGGCGCGGTCTCGACGCTTACCTACGCCATGACGCTGTACCTTCTCCCGATCAGCCTCTTCGGGATGTCCGTGGCCGCGGCGGAGCTTCCGGAGCTGTCCCGCCAGCGGACCGCGGCGCTGGAGGTGCTGCGGGAGCGCGCCAACTCCGCCCTCTCGCGGATCTCGTTCTACATCGTCCCTTCCTTCGTCGGCTTCCTCCTGCTCGGCGACGTGATCGTCGCCGCTCTGTACCAGACGGGAGAGTTCACCCGAGACGACACCCTATGGGTGTTCGTTACGCTGGTGGGTCTCGCCTTGGGGCTGCTGGCCTCCACCTGGTCGCGACTCTTCTCCAGCACCTACTTCGCGCTGCGCGACACGCGCACGCCCGCGCGCTACGCCATGGTGCGGGTGGCGCTCTCGGCCGGGCTCGGGATCACGCTGATGCTGCTCTTCGAGGGGGTGAACCTGGGGTGGCTGAGGATCCCCGCGGGGCCGCTGGCGGAGGTGAGGGTCGCAGGGCACCCGCTGGGTGTTTTCGGGCTGGCGCTGGGGGCGGGGGTCGCCGCGTGGGTCGAGTGGTGGCTCCTGAGGCGCCGGCTCCTGCCGCGGGTGGGGGAGGTCGGCGTGCCGGGGGGCACGCTGGCGAAGCTCTTCGGCGGAGCTCTCCTGGGCGGCGCCGCCGGGTGGGGCGTCCGGCTCCTCGCCGCGGACCTCCACCCGCTCCTCCTGGGCGTGGCGGCGGTAGGGGCCTTCGGCGCCGTGTACTTCGGCGTGACGGCGGCGCTGGGGGTGGGCGAGGCGACCGTCTTCCTGCGTCGATTCGGACGGCTCACGGGGCGTCGCTGAGCCGGAACGCGGCACCCGCGGTCGGTTTATCAGAGATGCCGAAACCGAACCGAAGATTCCGCGCAGCCGCATGGTCCACGAAGCCCTGAAGGCGAAGCTCCGCCACCTCCCCGACCGCCCCGGCGTGTACCTGATGAAGGACGACGCCGGGGACCTCCTGTACGTGGGGAAGGCCAAGTCGCTGCGCTCGCGGGTGAGGTCCTACTTCTCCTCGTCGCACGCCGGCTCGCTGAAGACGCGCGAGCTGGTGAGGCGCATCGCCGACTTCGACACCATCGTGGTGGGGTCGGAGGCCGAGGCGCTGATCCTGGAGAACAACCTCATCAAGGAGAACCGCCCGCGCTTCAACATCAACCTCAAGGACGACAAGACCTATCCGTACATCAAGGTGAGCGTCCAGGAGGCGTTTCCGCGCGTGTGGGTCACCCGGCGGCTGGAGCGCGACGGGGCGCGGTACTTCGGGCCGTACACCGACGTGCGGCGGATGCGGCAGGCGCTGGAGCTGGTGAAGAGGCTGTACACCGTACGTTCCTGCCGCTACGACCTCCCCCGCGAGGCGCCGGCACGCCCCTGCCTGGACTACCACATCGGCCGGTGCCAGGCGCCCTGCGTCGCCTTCCAGTCGGAGGCCGAGTACCGGGAGATGGTGGACGAGATCCTCGACATCCTGAGCGGGCACACGCGCCGCGCCGCCGAGCGGATCCGGGGGAAGATGGCCGCCGCCGCCGCGGAGATGGACTTCGAGCGCGCGGCGGAGCTGCGTGACGCCGTGTCGTCCCTGGAGGCGCTGGAGGCCCGGCAGACGGTGGTGGACCTGGAGGGGGGCGACCGGGACGTCGTCGGCATGGCGCGCGACGGAGCGGACGGGTGCGGGGTGGTGCTCCGCATCCGCGAGGGGAAGCTGCTGGGGCGCGAGACCCAGTTCCTCACCAACCTGGACGGCGAGCCGGACGAGGAGGTCCTCTCCACCTTCGCCACCCGGTTCTACGCGCAGCGCAGCGCGGTGGACGGATCCGACCTGCCCCCGGAGGTGTTCTTTCCCCTGGACTTCGAGGACCGGCCGGTGCTGGAGTCTCTCCTGCGCGACCGGGCAGGGCGGGCGGTCCGCAGCCACGTCCCGCGGCGCGGGGAGAAGGTGCGGCTCGTGGAGCTGGCGGAGCAGAACGCCCGGCACCTCCTGGAGGAGTGGAAGCTCCTGGGGAGCACGGCGGCCACGCGCGCGCCGGACGCCCTCTACGAGCTGCAGGAGACGCTGGAGCTGGACGTGGTCCCGAGGATGATCGTCTGCTTCGACATCTCGCACACGCAGGGGAGCGAGACCGTGGCATCCGCGGTGGTCTTCGAGAACGGCGAGCCGGCCCGGGGCGAGTATCGCAAGTTCAGGATCCAGGGAGACTGGGGGAACGACGACTTCCGCTCCATGCACGAGGTGGTGACGCGCTACTTCCGCCGCCGCCTGGACGAGGCGAAGCCGCTCCCGGAACTCGTGGTCATCGACGGCGGAAAGGGGCAGCTCGGCGCGGCGGTGAAGGCGCTGGAAGCGCTCGACCTGGCCCAGCAGCGCGTGGTGTCGCTGGCGAAGAAGGAGGAGGAGGTGTTCGTCCCCGGGCGGCCGGTCTCCATCCGGCTCCCGCGGCGCTCCCCCGCGCTCCGGCTCCTGCAGCGCCTCCGCGACGAGGCCCACCGCTTCGCCATCACCTACAACCGGAAGCTGCGTACCAAGCGCACCGTGCGCTCGGAACTCTCGGAGATCCCGGGGGTCGGCGCGGCGCGGCAGCGGCAGCTCCTCGAACGGTTCGGGTCGTTTCGGGGGCTTCGCGAGGCCACGGTGGAGGAGGTGGCGGCGATGCCGGGGTTCGGGATGTCCCTCGCGCGAAGGGTGCTCGAACACGTGCGGGGGGAAACCGGAGGGGAGGGGAAGGGGACGGGCGGGTGACCGCTCGTACGGTTCGTGCGGGGTGCGCGCCCACGGTCGCGGCCGGTTCCCGGCGCGTCCGTGACGGCACGCACACACACCAGACGGAGGGGGAATGAAGATCGCCGTACTGATGGGAGGGACGAGCGCGGAACGGGAGGTCTCGCTCGCTTCGGGGCTCGCCATCGCGCGCGCGCTCCGCGAGCGCGGCCACACGGTGTGGGCGGTGGACACCGCGCGCGGCTTCGTGCCGGCGGACGAGGAGGTGCAGCTCCTCCCCGAGGGCGTGCACGCCTCACCGCCGGACGAGACGGAAGGAACGCTCCGCCCGATCGAGCTGGGAGAGGTGGAGCAGGTCCGCGAAGCCGACGTCGCCTTCCTGGCCCTGCACGGCGGAGCGGGGGAGGACGGGACGATCCAGGCGCTGCTGGAGCTGGTGGGGGTGCCGTACACCGGCACCGGCCCGCTGGGCTCCGGGATCGCGATGGACAAGGACGTGACCAAGCGCCTCCTTCGCGACTCACAGGTGCCGACCCTCCCGTGGCGGGTGGCGCGCGCGCCGGATTTCTCGTACGATCCGGACACCATCGAAGACTACGTGGGCTTCCCGTGCATCGTGAAGCCGTCGCGGCAGGGGAGCAGCGTGGGGATCGCGGTGGTGAACACGCCGGAGGAGCTGCGCCCCGCCGTGGAGGCCGCGTCCCGGTACGACACCGAGGTGATGATCGAGCGGTTCGCCCGTGGACGCGAGCTGACGGTGGGGATCCTGGGAGACCAGGCTCTCCCCCCGGTGGAGATCCGTCCCCGGAAGGGGATCTACGACTACCACTCGAAGTACACCGCGGGGATGACGGAGTACTTCTGCCCCGCGCCGGTGGACGAGGAGATCGTCGCGCAGGTCCAGGCGTACGCGCTCCGGGCGTTCCGCGTGCTGAAGCTGCGGGGGTACGGGCGGATCGACTTCATCCTCGCCAAGGAACAGCTCTTCTGTCTGGAGGCGAACACCCTCCCGGGGATGACGGCGACCAGCCTCCTCCCCAAGGCGGCCGCCGCGGCGGGGATCTCCTTCCCGGAACTCTGCGAGCGGATCGTCCAGCTCGCGACGTCCGACGCCTCTCGTTAGGCAGGCCCTCCCGGCGGTCGCCGCCGGGTCCACGGCGGCGCGGCCCGCTCCGCGCCGCCCCTCGGAATCGACACGTATGGCGTACGCAACCAGCCGGTTCGGAAACCCGTTCGGCTTCACGGTCACCCCCTGGGTGAAGCGTCTCCTCATCGCCAACACGGCGATGTGGGTGCTCGCCTTCCTGCTCGCTCACTCCGGTGCTGAGGATGTCCTGGAGAGAGCGCTGGCGATGACCCCCGTAGAGGTGCTGCGAAAGCCCTGGACGCTCGTGACGTACATGTTCGTCCACGACGGGCCGCTGCACCTCCTCTTCAACATGCTCGGCCTCTTCTTCTTCGGGCCGCCGCTGGAAGAGAGGTGGGGAGGGCGGGAGTTCCTCAAGTTCTACCTGATCGCCGGGCTGGGCGCGGCGCTCCTCTCCTTCATCACCCCGACGACCCCCATCGTCGGCGCTTCGGGAGCCATCTACGGCATCCTGATGGCCTACGCGATGTACTGGCCGGACAACCCGGTGTACATCTGGGGGATCTTCCCGGTGAAGGTGAAGTGGCTGGTCACGGGAATCGTCGTCATCACCGTGCTGGGCTCGCTGTCGTCCGGAACCTCCGGGATCGCATACCTGGCCCATCTGGGCGGACTGGCGACCGGCTTCCTCTACCTCAAGAGCCCGTTCGCGCCGAGCCCGTGGGGACCCTCCCCCCGCTCGCGGTCGGGGAAAGCGAAGCCGGGCGGAGGTCTGTCGCTGGAGTGGCTGAAGCGTAACCGGAGCCCCGCCGCGAAGCAGCCGACGCCGGAGAAGCCCGCAGGAGCCACGAACCGGGCCCGGGACGAGCAGCAGCTCCTGGACGACGTCGATCGTATCCTGGAGAAGATTTCTGCGCGCGGTCTCGGATCGCTGACCGAGGAAGAGCGTAAGCGGCTGGACGAGGTGAGCCGGCGCTACCGCTCGAACTGAACGACGGCTCGATCCAGATCGCCTGGAGCGCGGGCGGCGAGAACATCTCGTCGCCCGCGTCGTTTTTGTGTCCGTACCGCTCCCTGGAAGCGGAACCGAGGGATAGGTGGACCGCGGAGGCGATGCCCATAGCGCCGAGGCAGGTACACAGGTCGAGCGAGAGTGCTGGGGCTCACGTCCGGATCGTACACAGGAACCACCGTCTGCCGGCTTACGATTCGGCTGGACGGGGGATAGAGAAGGGCACCGAGGGTCGGCCGGACGTAAGGACAGTATCCGATAGTACTCTCCGCGAAGCGGTGAATGAATATCCATCAACAGGCTGGGTGGAGTGTCGCGGATGTTAAAATCGGAGTGACTTGCAAGTATAACAATCACAACAATCTTTCTCGAATTATACATTAATTACGAATGTTACATGTAGTATAAGGTGTTCGTACGTGGGAAGCCTGTTGTCCGCGACAGAGTGTTGTGGGACCGGAGGAGCGTCCTGTGTCTTGGGTGTGGTGTCGAGTTCCTGGCGCTTGGCCACACCAGAAACCGAACTCACCGGTTTCGAGCTGTCGAGCGCGCCCGATGGGAGTCGAACCTGTGAGCTGCGGCTTAGAAGACCGTTGTTCAGTCCAGCTGAGCGACCGGCGGCCGCCATCGGCAGGTCGGTGCGGCCTGGATCGGAGCCGGTGCTTCCTGCAAAACAGGCGCGCTAACCGAGGCGTCACTTCGGTTAGCGCAAGCGCCCGGTCGCTGGGGATCACGCGCTCTACTTGAGTAGTCGTCCTGGGTGGTGGATCCCGCGGAAGGGTTGGCCTCGACCCGGAGTTCTGTTCTCGACGAAATTTCGTATAATACACATTATGTAAACTAAAGGCTGTGGATTTCTGTGGAAAACCCCTCCCCCTGGGTTCGGGTTATCCACGTGGGTGAGTTTTCCCCGCCTGTGGATAAGACTGCAAGTCGTTGAGATGCCGTGAGATCAGATACTTACCTGAGAAAGCGCCTCCATCGACTTCGGTGGAGGCGCTCTGGGATGGATTCCCTGGTCGGGTGCGAGCCGGCTTTACTGCGGCTCAGAGGCGGCCGAGCATGGAGAGGATCCGCAGGCGCCAGACCCGCCACACCGCCTCGCGGACGATGCGCCCGGACATCTTGCTCTCCCCCACGTCGCGGTCCACGAACATGATGGGGATCTCGCCCAGCCTGAACCCCTTCTTCCAGGCGCGGAAGCTCATCTCGATCTGGAAGGCGTAGCCGTTGGATTCCACCCGCTCCAGCGGGATCGCCGCCAGCACCTCGCGGCGGAAGCACTTGAAGCCGCCGGTGGCGTCCGCGATCGGGAGGCCCGTGACGAATCGGGCGTAGACGTTCGCGAAGTAGCTGAGTAGGAGCCGGGTGATGGGCCAGTTCACCACCGTCACCCGCCCGTGCAGGTACCGGGAGCCCAGCACCACGTCGTAGTGCTCGATCGCTTCGAGAAACTGCGGCAGGTGCGCCGGATCGTGCGAGAAGTCGGCGTCCATCTCGAAGAACGCGGCGAAGTCCCGCTCCAGCCCCCAGCGGAACCCTGCGATGTAGGCCGTTCCGAGCCCCAGCTTTCCGCTTCGGTGGAGGACGTGGACCCTCGGATTTTCCGCGGCCATGGCGTCGGCGAGCGCGCCCGTGCCGTCCGGCGAGCCGTCGTCCACCACGAGGACTTCCAGCCGTGGGTCCTTTGCGAGGATCAGGGGGATGAGGCGGGGAAGGTTCTCGCGCTCATTGTAGGTCGGGACGACGACGAGGACTCGCTGCACTCTCGGCTGGTAGTGAGGATCCTTGAATTCGCTCGGGGGCGGGTGGTATTATGGCGAACTTGAAAACATAACCCCCGCCCGCCGCGGCCGACAAGTGAAAGTCCTCTACCTCGTGACCGCGTATCCGCGCGACCCCTCCGACGTCATCACACCCTGGATGGTGGAAACCATCCGGAGGCTGCGGTCGCGCGGAATCGACGTGGAGGTGCTGGCACCGTCGTACCGGGGCCTTCCCGACCAGACGGTGGAGGGGGTGCGCGTACACCGCTTTCGTTATGCGCCCCGGCGGTGGGAGACGCTCACCCACGACCAGACGGCGCCCGACCGCGTCCGCGAGCGTCCCTACTTCCTGGGACTGGTTCCCGGGTACGTCGCGGCCGGCTCGCTGGCGGCCGCGCGGCTGGCCCGCTCCGGGGAGTTCGACCTCGTGCACGCCTTCTGGCCCCTGCCCCACGGGCTCCTGGGGCTGGCCGCGAAGCGCGCGTCTGGCGTACCGCTCGTGTCCACCTTCTTCGGGGTGGAGCTGACCTGGATGGAGTCGCAGCTCCCCTTCCTCGGCCCCGTCCTGAAGCGGATCGTGCGCGGCTCGGACGCGGTGACCACCATCTCCACCTACACGGCCGAGCGCCTGCGCCGCCTGGTTCCGGATGCGCGCTCCACGGTGATTCCTTTCGGCGCGACGGTGGAGGCGCCGGCGGAGGTGCAGCCCGCATCGGATCCCGGGGCCGAAGGTCGCCCCTTCGAGCTGCTCTTCGTGGGTCGTCTGGTGGAGCGCAAGGGGATCCACGTGCTGCTGGACGCGCTCGCCCGGATCGAGCCGTCCCGCCGCCTGCTCCTCCGCGTCGTGGGCGACGGTCCCGAGCGTGCGGCGCTGCAGGAGCGCGCCGGACGCCTGGGGCTCGGGGATCGAGTGGCGTTCGAGGGGTTCGTGTCCAGCGAGGAGCTGGCGGAGCGCTTCGCCCGCTGCGACGCCTTCGTGCTGCCGGCCGTGGTGGACGCGAAGGGAGACACCGAGGGGCTGGGCGTGGTGCTCCTGGAAGCCATGGTGAACGCCAAGCCGGTCATCGCCAGCGAAGCGGGCGGGATCGTGGACATCGTGCGGGACGGGCGCAACGGCTGGCTGGTTCCTCCGGGCGACGCGGATGCGCTCGCCGCGGCCGTCCGGGAGTGCGTGGCCGACCCGGCGCGGAGGCGCCGCTTCGGGCTCCAGGGGCGAGAGGACGTGGCGGCAGGGTTTTCCTGGCCCGCCATCGTCGACAGATTGGCGGGCCTGTACCACGAGGTCGTCGCGCGCGCCGGAGGGCGCGGCCGCGGCGCTTCCGCAGCGTAGCCGAATGACGGAGCACGATCGCAGGGAGCGTGGGGCCGGAGCGTCCGCGGGCACGGTCGAGGAGCCTCGTTACCTGGCGCTCCTGGAGGAGGACCGCGAGCGGTGGTGGCAGTCGGAGAACTTCGACAAGTGGAAGAGCCACTACATCAGCGAGTACCCGCGCGGACGGTTCATCCTCGATACGCTGCGCAGGTACGTCCCGAGGTGGAGTCCTCGCGGGGTGAGGATGCTGGACGTGGGGTGCGGCGACGCAGGGGTGCTGATCGCCTTCGCGGAGGCCGGCGCGGAGGTCTCCGGGATCGAGCCGTACGAGCGCAGCGTGGAGCGGGGGCGCGTCCGCGCCGAGGAGCACGGCGTCGCGGCGGACATCCGGGTGGGCTTCGCGGAGTCGCTCCCCTTCCCCGACGCCAGCTTCGACCTGGTGACGCTGGACAACGTGCTGGAGCACGTGCAGGACCGGGAGCGGACGCTTGCCGAGATTCGCCGGGTGCTGCGCCCGGACGGGATCCTCTACCTGGTCACCCCGAAGCCGTTCGCCCTCTACAGCTTCTGGAGCGACCCGCACTACTCCATGGCGGGGCTGGTGCTGATGCCACGCGCGATGCAGGTGTGGTACTTCGAGCGGGTCCGTGGCGGCGGCGAAGGGTCGTACGGGGTGGGCGTGATCCCGACACGACGAGGAGTGTTTCGCATGCTCCGTCGCCACGGGTTCCGCTCGCTGGTGCCGCCCCGGGAGCTGTGGATGAACTACCTGCGCGAGAAGGTCTCCCGACCCGGCGAGATGAGCACTGGGCTGAAGCGGCGGGCCGCGGAGTGGGTCTCGGGGCAGAGCTGGGTGACCGAGAACCCGGCCGCGCGGGCGCTCTGGGACGTGGGGATCGGCTCCAACTTCTTCATCGCGCGGCGGCTCCCGTGACCCTGCGGGTGCTCCACTGCATCTACGACGACCCCCGGAACCCGTGGGTCGGCGGCGGCGGTTCCATGCGCGTGCTGGAGATTTACCGGCGGCTCGCGGACCGCGTGGACGCCACGGTCGCGACGGGGAACTTCCCCGGCGCCCGGGACGGCACGATCGACGGGGTGCGGTATATCCGCCTTGGAGCGCGCTCCCCCTACCCATGGAGCCGCTGGACCTACGCGCGCGCCGCGACGGACCTCCTCGCGAGGGGCGGTTACGACGCCGCGGTGTACGACTTCTCCGTGTACACGCCGCTCCGCATTCCCCGGGACCGCCCGGTGGGCCTGGTGGTGCACATGCTCCACGGCCCCACTGCGCGCGACCGGTTCGGCCCGCTGCCGGGCGGCGCGGTGGTCGCGGCGGAGCGCAGGTCGCTCGCCCGTGCCCGTTGGGTGAGCACCACCTCCCGGTGGATGACGGACCAGCTCCGTCCCCTGCTCTCCCCGGATGCACGGGTGGAGCTGATCGGTAGCGGGGTCCCCGACGAGTTCGCGCGGGTGGAGCGCCGGGAGGCCGGATACCTCCTCTACTACGGGCGGTTCGACCTCTTCCAGAAGGGGCTGGACACCCTGCTCCTCGCCTTCGCGGAGATCGCGCGGAAGCGCCCCGGGATCGAGCTGCGCATCGCCGGCCGCGGCAAGGACGAGGCGCGGGTGACGGAGCTGGCTCGTGACCTGGGCGTCGCGGAGCGCGTCCATCTCCACGCGGGGGTGGAGCGCCCGGAGGTGCTCGACCTCTTCTCCGGCGCGCTCGCGCTGCTGATGCCGTCGCGGCTCGAGGGGCTTCCGATGGTCCCCGCGGAGGCCATGGCCGCGGGCGTCCCCGTGATCGCGACTTCTGTCGGGGCGGTGCCGGAGGTGGTGGATCCGCCGCGCGGCGGGATCCTCGTCCCTCCCGACGACCCCGCCGCCCTCGCCGCGGCCGCACTGCGGCTCTGCGACGACGCGGACGCGCGGGCTGCGCTCAGCGCCTCGGCCCGCGTCTCCGCCGAGCGCTTTTCCTGGGACGTGGTCGCCGACCGCCACCTGGAGTTCCTGCGGCGGATCGCGGCGGACGGCCGCGCAACGTCCTCCCCTCATCCTCCACGCTGAATGAACGCTCAGACCCGAGCTGCCGGCTCCGCCCGCGGCACGACGGCCGCCACCACGGCCGATCCCGGACCGCAGATCTCGACCGCGGTCGCCGCGCTGATCTACTTCGGCCTCGCGCTCGTCTACTTCCTCCCCGCCTTCCTCCCGGGCCGTCACATCTACGGGACGGACTACCTGGTGGGCGGGTACTTCTTCCACGAGTTCATCTCCGAGCAGTTCGCGAAGGGGGAGCTGCCCAAGTGGGTGCCGTACGTGTACGGCGGCCTCCCGCTATATGCGAACCCGGGGAGCACCTACTACCCGGTGCGCTTCCTGGCCGACTGGATCTTCCCGGTCTCGAAGATCTGGCCGACGTTCTTCGTGGTCCACTTCGCGGTCGCCGGGATCGGTACGTACCTGCTCTCGCGGGAGCTGGGGACGCGGCGGTGGGTGGCGTTCGTCGGCGGGCTGGCGTTCCAGTTCACCGGGGTCACGATGTCCTGGGTGCTGGGCGGGCACGAGGGACGGGTCATCGTCGCGACGCTCACGCCGCTGATCTTCTACTTCTTCCACCGGGGGATTCGCACCGGCGCGCTGGCGCCCTTCGTGGGTGCCGCCGCCGCGATCGGTTTTGCGCTGCTCACGTTCCAGATCCAGAGCTCCTACTACATGCTGCTGGGAGCGATGGTCTGGTGTGTGTTCTGCTTCTGGCATCTCGGGCTCTTTCGCGAGCCGCGGAGGCTCGCCCGGCCGATCGTGCTGGGGGTGGGCGCGGTCGCGTTCGGCTTCGCCATGGCCTCGGTGAACTTCCTCCCCTTCATGGACTACGTCGCGGAGTCGCCGCGCGGGATGTCGGGGGGGCGCGGCTACGAGTACTCCGTCTCGTTCTCCATGCCGACGGCCGAAGTGGCCGCCGTGGCCGTCCCGGAGCTGGCGGGGTACCTGGAGACGTACCGGGGGACCAACCCCTTCAAGCTCCACGTGGAGTATGTCGGGGCGTTCGTGCTCCTGCTGGCGGCGCTGGGCGGCATCTTCTCGCGGAGGAACCGGTACTGGTGGTTCTTCGTGGGGCTCGGGGTCTTCGCGCTCACCCTGTCGCTGGGCGGCAACACGCCCCTCTATCGTCTCTACTACGAGCTACTCCCCGCGACGAAACGGTTCAGGGCACCGTCCATCTCCTTCTTTCTCGTGTCGCTCTCGCTGGTGATGATGGCGACACTCACGCTGGAGGCGATCGCGGTCCGCCTGGACGAACGCCGCGCGTCGGCCCGTGCCCTGCGCGAACCCGAGCCGCTCCCGGAGTCGAATACCGCCGGGGTGATCCTCGCCTCGGTGGTGGCGGTGGGGCTGGTCCTCGGCGCCCTGGCGGCCGGCGCCGCCGCGCCGAACGCGCCCCCGACCGGGCCCGTGGCGTTCCGGTTCGCGCTCTTTGCCGTGGCCACGGCCGCGGTGGTGTGGTACTGGATCCGCGGCTCGCTGGGGACCACGGCGACGCTGGCGCTCCTGTCGGCGTTGACCGTGGTGGACCTCTGGATCGTGGACCGGAAGTTCTTCGACACCGTGCCGTCGCCCGAGGAGATGTTCGCGCCGGACGACGTGGCGAACTTCTTCCGCTCTCGGCCCGGCCACGATCGGGTGTGGGTCCTTCCCTTCCCCGCCGGCGCGGTGTACCGCGGAAACGCGGGGAACTACCTGATGCACTTCGACGTCGACCAGGCGGGAGGCGAGCACGGCAACCACCTCCAGCGGTACGCCCAGTACGTCGGGACCGGGACCCAGACGTACATGGACTGGCACAACTTCCTGGAGAGGCCAACGTTCCTCGACGCGGCGAACATCCGCTACATCGTCTCCGGGGTGGAGTTCCAGGATCCCCGGCTGCGCGAGGTGCACCGGGGGAGCGCGCTGGTCTATGAGAACCTGGAAGCCCTTCCGCGGGCCTTCCTGGTGCCGCAGGTGGTCACGACGGCGCAGGACACGGGCGCGCTGGAGATCATGAAGCGCCCGGACTTCGATCCGCGGACCACGGCCGTGGTGAACAGCGGGGAGCCGCTCCGCCTTCCGTCCGGACCGCTCCAGGGCGGAGCCGAGCTGGTGGAGTACACGCCTGACCGGGTGGTGGTGCAGACGAGGGCGGACCGCGAGGCACTTCTCGTCCTGGCGGACAACTACTACGCGGACTGGAAGGCCGAGGTGGACGGCCAGGCCACACCCATCCTGCGCACGAACCACACCTTCCGCGGCGTGGTGGTACCCGCGGGCGAGCACCGGGTGGTCTTCACCTTCCACCCGGCGGACCTGTACACCGGGTTCTACATCTACCTCGCGTGCATGGGCCTCCTTGCCGCGTACGCGGTCTTCCTCCTGGTCCGCCGTTTCCGCGGCGGACCGGCGGCGGAGTCCACGGCCGCGACCGGATGAGCCGCTATCCCCGGCTGCGGCGGCTTCTCACCTTCGGGCTGGTCGCCGCGGCCTTCCTCTTCCTGGGGAGGAGGATCTGGAAGGACGCCGCGGAGCTGCGGACGTTCGAGTGGGACGTACGTCCGGGGCTGCTTGCTCTCTCCGTCCTTCTGCTCGTGGCGGTGCTCCTGTGGGGGGTGGCGGTCTGGCGGATCCTGTTGCGGCACTTCGGGGCGGAGGTGCCCTTCCGGGCGCTTGCCCGAGCATGGTTCCTGTCGAACCTCAGCAAGTACATTCCCGGGGTGGTGTGGCAGTTCGTCAGCCTGGCGCAGCTCGGCCCGTCCGTGGGGCTCTCGCCCGCGGCGACCGTCACCACGCTCCTGGTGCTGATGGGTTTTCAGCTGCTCTCGGCGGGGGCAGTGGGGGTGTGGCTGCTCCCGGCCTCACTGGCGGGAGAATTCGCGCCGATGCTCCCGACGCTACGCTGGGCTTCGCCCCTTGTGCTGGCTCTCGTGCACCCGGCGGTGATCAAGGGGGGGTTGGGGGTGGTGGAGAGGGTGGCGCGGCGAAGCGTGCTGCCGTGGAGAGGAAGCTGGCTGGACGGGGTGGGCCTCCTGCTTCTGTCCGGCGTCACGTGGGGGCTGTACGGCGCGGTCTTCTACCTCTTCCTGGCGTCCTTCGTGGCCCTCCCGGCATCCGCGATCGCTGCCGCGACATCCATGAACGCGCTGGCATTCATCGTCGGATACGTGGCCTTCTTCGCACCGGGAGGGCTCGGGTTCAAGGAGGGAGCGCTCGCGCTGCTGCTGGGAGGGCTGGTTCCGCCGGCGGTGGCGGCCTCGCTCGCCATCGCCTCCCGCCTCTGGACGATCGCGGGCGAGCTGATCCCCGCCCTCTTCCTCCTCCGTGGAGGAGGCCCTCCGGCGGACCGGGTGCCCATCAGTCCCGGAGAGGCTTCCGCGCGACGGTGACGGTGTCGTACGCGGCCTCCACGGGGAACTTCACGGTCGCGTTCAGCATCCCCAGCACGCCGGAGAGGCGCTGGAAGACCTGCTGCTTCCGCACGAGCCGCGGCGAGCGCGCCTCGATACCCTTCATCTCCATGCTTCCCCACTCGGAGAGCACCACCTCCAGTCCCGCGTCCTCGCTGAGGGCGCGCATCCCCTCCGGGTAGATCCGCCAGCAATCCACCGGCGACTCGTGGTAGTGCCAGCTCACCGGGTTGATCGTGATCACCATGCCGCCCGGTTTGCAAACGCGCGCCACCTCCGGCATCCAGCGCCAGATCTTCCGCACGTGCTCGATCACCTGCGCCGAGAAGACCACGTCGTACGTGTCGTCCGGTACGGGGAAGGAGTACTCGGAGTTCGCTAGGTAGGTGAGGGATACGTCGGTGCGCGGGAAGGCGTCCAGGGTGTCCCAGACGGCCGTGGGGCGCCCCACGAGCTGCCGGTAGGTAGAGGGATCCCGGTCGGGCCCGATCTCCAGCACCCGGGCCTCCGGAGTGAAGAACGGCTTCGCGTACCTCTCGAAGAGGAGACGGCTGTTCTTGTGCATGGTCCGCGGGTGGACGCGTGGTTGACCGCCCGGCGGGACCGGGAGGCTGGCGCGAGGCCGTACCATAACCGTCTGCCCGCGATTCCACCATACCGCCGCGACGCTGGCGCGGGGCGGCCGGTCGCTGTTACATTGTTTTCGAACAGGGTGCGCCCTCCTCTCCGGCGGGCGCACGTTCCTTTTTTCCCCATACGACGATGCTGGAAGAACTCAAGAGCAGGCTCGGGGAGGAGATCGAGCGCCTCACGCACGAGCTGCAGGTGACGCTTCCGCGCGCCATCCAGAAGGCCGTCGAGCACGGCGACCTCCGGGAGAACTCGGAGTACAAGTCGGCGCTGGAGCGGCAGCAGTTCGTCCAGGCGCGGCTCAACCACCTCACCAAGCGGTACGGCGAGCTGTCGAAGATCGATCTCTCCGAGATCCCGTCCGACCGGGTCGGCTTCGGCTCGAAGGTGACGGTGGTGGATACGCGCTCCAAGGAGAAGGAGACCTATACCCTGGTCTTCGGCGACTATATCGACATCGACAGCGGGCAGATCTCCATGGCGTCTCCTCTCGGGCAGGCCCTGATGGGGAAGAAGGTGGGAGAGACGGTGGTCCTCTCCCTGCCCCGCGGCGAGCGGAAGCTGAAGATCAAGGAGCTGCAGACGCTGACGCAGATGGTGGACGAGAAGTAGCTTCGCCTCCCGACGGAAGCGACGAAAGAGCCCCCGGGACCGCGCGTGTGGTCCCGGGGGCTTCTTCGTGCCTGGTGACGGGGATGTGGACCTACGCCTCCCTGTCGCGGTGGCGCAGCACGTCCACTTCCGCACGGAGCGTAGCGATCAGCTCGGCCAGGAACCCGAATCCGAAGAGCATGAAACCCACCGTCTCCAGAAGGAGCACCAGCGTGAGCATGGGCCGGTACCCGAAGGGCGGCATCCAGCCGACCACGCGGAGCGCCACCGTCACCAGCCCCACCAGCAGCCCCAGGACGATCAGGATCAGCCCCGAGCCGCCGAAGAACTGCATGGGCTTCGCGCTGAACTTGAGGTAGAACCACACCACCAGGAGGTCGCCGACGCCCACCAGCACGCGGCTCCGCCCGGAGTACTTCGCCACCCCGGCGCGCCGCGGGAACAGCTCGATGTCGATCTCGGTGACGGAATACCCCTGCGCGTGCGCCAGGACCACGAAGAAGCGGTGCCAGTCGTGCCGGAGGGGGATCTCGCGGAGGATCTCCGTCCGGAACGCCTTCATGGAGTTGAGGTCCCGGACGGGAACGTCGAAGAGGGTCTGCGATAGACGGTTGTAGACCGAACTCACGGCGCGCTTCTCGTACGCCCCCACCTTGCGGCCGGTGACGATGTCCCACCCCTGGCCCAGCTTCTCCAGGAACCGGGGGATCTCCTCCGGGGAGTGCTGGAGGTCCGCGTCGAAGAGGACCAGGTACTCGCTCTCGGCGGCGAAGGCTCCGGTTACCATCGCCTCGGTCTTCCCCCGGTTGCGCCGGTGCCGGAGCACCTTCACCCGCTGCATCCCCTCCGCCTCGCGGAGCGCGGCCTCGTACGTCCCGTCCCGCGACCCGTCGTCCACAAGGATGATCTCGCCGCCCAGCCCGTGCCGCGCGAAGGTGGCCCGCAGCTCGGCGAAGAGCGCGGAAACGTTGTCCACCTCGTCGAAGGCGGGCACCAGGACCGCGAAATCGTTCCGCAGGGACTCCGGTACCGCCGGGAAGCGAGCCGCCGCCGTGGAGGGTTCCACGGCGGCGTCGGAGGTGTCGCGCGAAGGGAGCACGGTGCTCAAACGCGCTTGCGCATGCGGGCGGAGAGGATGCCGAGCTGGTCGCGGTACTTGGCGACCGTGCGGCGGGCGATCTGGATTCCCTCTTCCTTGAGGATGTTCACGATGGCCTGGTCCGTCAGCGGGTGCCCCGCGTCCTCCTCGCCCACCAGCTTCTCGATCTGGGCCTTGATCCCGCGGGCGGAGACGTCCTCGCCGGAGGTGGTGGAGAGCCCGGACGAGAAGAAGAACTTGAGCGGGAACACGCCGCGGGGCGTCTGCACGAACTTCTCGTTGGTCACGCGCGAGACCGTGGACTCGTGCATGTCGATGACCTCGGCGACCTCGCGCAGGGTGAGCGGCTTCAGGTACTGGACGCCCCGCTCGAAGAAGTCGCGCTGCCGGTCGACGATGAAGTTCATGACCTTGAGCATCGTTTGGCGGCGCTGCTCGATGGCCTGGATCATCCAGTTGGCGGAGTTCAGCTTGTTGGAGATGAACTCCTTGTTCTCGCCGACGAACTTCTTCTTGTCCTTGGCGATGTCGCGGTAGGTGCGCGACAGCTTGAGCCGGGGCAGGCTGGTGTCGTTGAGGAAGACCAGGTACTCGCCGTCGATCTTCTCCACGATCAGGTCGGGGACGATGTAATTGTCCCCGCCGCTGGAGTACTTGAGCCCCGGCTTGGGGTCCAGCTTCGCCACCTCGTCCGCGGCGTCCTGCACGTCGCGGGGGGTGATGGAGAGCTCCTTGGAGATCTCGGACCAGCGGTGGTTGATCAGCTGGTCGAAGTACCCTTCCACGATCCGGAACGCCAGGTTCCCGGCGAGGTGGGCGCGCACGTCCTCTTCCTCGGGCTCGGAGCCGCCGTTGCGCCGGGTGAGTTCCTGCACGGCGGAGTCGCGGAGCTGAAGGAGGATGCACTCGCGCAGGTCGCGCGCCCCGATCCCCGCGGGGTCGAAGCCCTGGATGACCTGAAGCATCGCCTCGACTTCCGCCACTTCGTACGGCCGGGCCTCCTCCTGGCTGTCGGCCCAGTCGGCTCCGCTCTCCTGCAGGAAGTCGTTGAGCGAGACCGCCATCTCGTCGAGCGGGCACGCCAGGTACCCCTCGTCCGTGATGTTCCCGATGATCTCCTCGCCGAGGAGGAGTTCACGGGGCGAGAGCCGGAGGAGGGTGAGCTGGTCGTGGAGGTGATCGCCGAGGTCCCGCTCCGCCACGGAGACGGGCTCGTAGTACTCGCGATCCTCGTACTCCTCGCGGCGGCCGCCGGCCTCGAAGCCGTTGAGGAGGATCTCCTCCCAGTCGATCTCGTCCTCGTCGTCCTTCTCCTTGTCCTTCTGCTCCTCCACCTGCTCCTCCACTTCCCCTTCCATCATCTCCAGGAAGGGGTTGTTGAGGAGCTCCTGCTTGAGGTGCGCCTGAAGGTCGAGGAGGGGCATGTACAGGAGATCCATCGCCTGGTAGAGGCGAGGATTGATCTTCATCTCCTGCTTGAGCGCAGTTCCCTGGTAGAGACCCGTCTTCATTCGGCGTTATCCGTGTGCAGGATGGGGGTATCTCTCTCTCATTCGAGCGGTCAGCGTCGGACCCAGGTAGATTTCCGCGACCTCATCGTTCCAGACCAGCTCCGACACCGTACCGGAGACCCGGACACGCCCATCGTACATGATATAGGCCCGGTCGACGATGTCCAGCGTCTGCTCCACGTTGTGGTCGGAGATCAGCACCCCGATGCCGCGTCCCTTGAGGTCCGCGACGATCTGCTGGATGTCGTGCACGGCGATGGGGTCGACGCCCGCGAACGGCTCGTCGAGCAGCATGAAGCGGGGCCTTCCCACCAGTGCGCGGGTGATCTCCAGCCGCCGCCGCTCGCCGCCGGAAAGCGCGTACGCCCGGTTGGTGCGCAGGTGCTTGATGTGCAGCTCGTCGAGAAGCTCTTCCAGCCGCCTGCGCTGCTCCGCCCGGGGGAGGTCCATCATCTGGAGCACGGCGAGGAGGTTCTCCTCCACGGTGAGCTTCCGGAAGATGGAGGGCTCCTGCGCCAGGTAGCCGATCCCGCGGCGCGCCCTGCGGTACATGGGCACCCGGGTGAGGTCCTCCTTCCCCAGGTGGACCTTGCCGGAGTCGGGGGAGATCAGCCCCACGATCATGTAGAAGGTGGTGGTCTTCCCCGCCCCGTTGGGGCCGAGGAGCCCCACGATCTCGCCCTGCGAGACGTGGACGTCCACCTCGTTGACCACGCGTCGCTTCCGGTAGGTCTTCACCAGCCCCGAGGCTCGCAGCGTGGGTGCGTCGGCGGGCGGCGCCGGCGCGGCGACGACGGCGACCTCCCCCGTCCCCGCTTCCTCCGGCGACCCGGTCGTCCCGTCCAGGTGCTCTTCGATGGTCTCGTCCATCCGTGTCATCAGCTCCGGCAGTCCGGCGCCGTTTCCGGCGTCGAACAGTTCTCCGTGGATCTCCGGGCTCAGCCGGACCTCGATCCACCGGCTCGCGGGACCGGCTTCCTCTTCGAAGATCGCCGGCCGGGCGATGATCCCCTCTTCCGCCAGCGTGTCCAGCGCGGAGTCCGGGACGGATCCACCGTCCGGTCCGTAGAGCCGGCTGTACTCGTCGGCCAGGTCCTCCCTCCGCACCGCGGCCCGCGGGTTGTGGCCGCCCAGGAGAGCGCGGAGGACCATGAGCGGACCGACGCCGGACGGCGGCGTCTCCCTCACGAAGCGCCGGAGGCGCGGCTCGCCGGTCACGGGGCCCCTCCGGCGGCCGTGGGCGGCTTCGGTGCCTGCGCGGGCGTCTGTGCCCGGGGCTCTCCCCCGGCTCCCGTCGCGGGCTCGGCCGGCGCTCCCACGGGCGTAGGGTCGAGGTACACGCCGCGCTGCAGCCCGCGCGCATCCGCCACGTCCAGCCGCCCCTCGGTCAGCGTCAGTTCGATCTCCCGCGCGGCAAGGTAGTTGAGTCCAGGCCGCTCCCCGACCGGCTGTCCCTCGTCCCGAACCCGGTAGAAGGCGCGCGCCGCGCCTGTGGCGACGATCCGCTCCAGCTCCACGTCCTGCTCGGGACCCCGGGTGGTGTCCCCCGCGGCACGGGCCGGTGCCCGGGCGACGGCGGCGGAGTCCTTCTTCGCGAAGAACCCGACGACGGTGTCGCCCAGGACCCAGTCGTGGTCGGGGGAGACTCCCGGCTCGCTCGGACGCGGCTGCTTCGCGATCCGCGCGCGGGGCCCGGTCTCGAGGGGGGCCCGGCCCGTGGTGTCGAAGGTCTCCCCGTGCGCCCTGCCGATGGCGGTCACCCGCTGGAGTTCCTGCCCGGGGAGCAGGGCTTCCACCGAATCGGCCTCAAGCACCAGCCCCGTGGCGGCGACCAGGGGCCGCTCCTCGCCCTCCTTCGCCTCACCGCCCATCCGGCGCGTCACGAGGCGCTGGAGGAGGTCGTTCGCGAAGTAGAGCTGGATCTCGGGTCCGTCGACCCGGAGGCGGTCGCTCACGAGTTCCGCGTCGCGTCGGGCCACCACGCGCTCCAGGCGGTTCTCCGGGAGCGTGGCGTCCACGGTCTCCCCCGCGAGGTCGAAGCGCTCGCCGCTGATCCGGGCCGCGCCCCGGAGGTTCAGGGTCTGCGAGGCGGCGTCGTGGGTCGCCTCGGCGGCGGAAGCGTCGAGGTCGCTCCGGTGGATCACCACGTTCCCGGTCGCGGAGAAGAAGTCCTCACCGACGCTGGTGATCCGGTCCCCGTCGATCTGCAGCGGCTCGCGGTTCTGCGCGTTCCCGCTGGGGACCACGGTGAGGTGAGGGCGCTGCCCCGCGATCACCTGCGCCTGCGGCCGGCCCTCCATCGCACGGAAGTACTCAAGCTCCGGGCCACGAAGTGTGGAACCCCGGGTGACGTCCGTGAAGACCACCCTCCCCGTGGCGTACAGCCGGCCCATCGTGGACGAATAGGTGGCGTAGTCGGAGGTGAGGGTCCGCGTCGGATCCCGGTAGTCCACGTTGCGGAAGAGGTGGACCTCGTTGCTGGCCTGGTACACGGCCGCGCTGTCCGCCCGGATCGTGGTCCCCCCGTCGCAGACCACCTGGAAGTTGCCGGATACGGAGATGAACCCTGCCCCGGCCTGGTAGGTCCCCTGGTTGCCCCCGACCAGGGAGCACGTCCCGGCCTGCGCCGCCGCCGTCGAAGCGGCTGCGACGTACAGCACGAGCGCGGCCGCGAGGGCCGGGATCGCCTTCATCAGAACCGGATCCCCTCGCCGCCGCCCGGCGCGGGGCCGCTCCCTCGCGGGTTCCGGACGGTGACGTTCTGGAACTTGGCGTCGGACTCGAAGCTGGTGCCCCGCACCTCGCGGCCCCCTTCCTTCATCACCGTGGGCTTGTCGCTCCAGACGCGGTTGCCCTGGGCGTCGAAGTTGAGTTCCTCGGAGGTGATCACGCGCGTGCCCTCCGCGCCCTGGAGGGTCAGCACCGCGTCGCCGGTGGCGGTCATCGCCCCGGTGCGCATGTCGTACTTCCCCGTCTTCGAGGTCAGCGTCCCCGAGCTGGTCCCGGTGGCCTCGTTGAAGAACTCAAGGCGAACTCCCCTGAGGTCCATCTCCGACACGGCGTCACGGAGGTACGCGGTGTCGCCCTGAACGTTCGCCTTGCGGACGCCGCCGGTGGTGATGACGTGCTGGAGATCGTAGATGACCATGTCCACGTTCAGCTCCGCCAGCTGGTCCTGCTGCGTGGGAACGGAACTCTCGCGGGAGCAGGCGGCGAGGACGAGGAGGCCCGGAACGAACAGGCGCATCGGGAGTCGCGGCATCAGACGGCTCCGGCCCGCATGAGGTCGTGGAGGTGGACCATTCCCAGGACGCGCCGGTCCTCCCCGACCACGGGGAGCGCCATGACGCCGTGGCGCTCCATCACGCCCACCGCCGCGGCGGCGAGGGATTCGGGCAGCACGGTCTTGGGATCCGTTGTCATGACTTCAGATACGACGATGGAAAAGAAGTGTTCCTCGCGCTCCATCAGCCTCGTGAGGTCGCCCGAGGTGACCACGCCCAGGAGGGCCCCGTCGTCGTCCACCACCGCGACGGTGCCCCGCTTCTCGGCCAGGAGCACGGTGCACTCCCGCATCGTGGCGGAGACGGGGAGGAGCGGGAGGTCGTCCGTCACCATCACGTCCCTCACCCGCAGCAGGAGCTGCCTCCCCAGAGCGCCGCCGGGGTGGAGGCGCGCGAAGTCGTCGCGTCCGAACCCGCGCCGGAGCAGGAGCGCGACGGCCAGGGCGTCTCCCATCGCGAGCGCGGCGGTGGTGGAGCAGGTGGGCGCCAGGTCGTGGGGGCACGCCTCCTCTTCCACGGAGCAGTCCAGCACGAACTCCGCGTGGCGGCCCAGCGAGGAGCCTGTGCGCCCCGTCAGCGCGACCACCCGCACGCCGTTCCGTCCCAGGAATTCCAGCAGGCCGCGCAGCTCCTCGGACTCTCCGCTCTTGGAGAGGAGGATCGCCACGTCTCCGGCGCCCACCACCCCGAGGTCGCCGTGGAGCGCCTCGACGGGGTGGAGGAAGACGGCCTGCGTCCCGGTGGAGGTGAGGGTCGCGGCGATCTTCCGCCCGACGATCCCCGACTTGCCGATCCCGGAGACGATGACCCGGCCCGGCGACGCCAGGATGGCCTCCACGGCGCCCGCGAAGGCGTCGTCGATGCGGTCCACCAGCGCCGCGACCGCTTCGGCCTCCATGCGGATGACGCGGCGGGCGCGCTCCAGCGTCTCGGAGATGGAGTGCGAGTCCTCCACGTGCGCCTCCACGGCCGTCGTATCGAGGGCGCTCACAGCCCCGCCTCGCGGTCGCGGACGTACGCCTCGACCCGCTCCGCCCACTCGCCGCGGGCGCCCAGCAGCGCTTCCGCGAACTCGCGCACGGCGCCGTACCCCCCCATCCGCTGCCCCTGCCAGAGCGCACAGGAGCGGGCGTCGGTGGCGGCGTTCCCCACCACGGCGGGGAGGCCGACGCGGCGGAGGATGGAGAGGTCAGGGAGGTCGTCTCCCAGGAACGCGATCTCCTCCCACTCGACGCCGAGCCGCCCCTTCAGCTCCTCCACGGTGCGGAGCTTGGCCGCGGTGCGGTCCTGGTGGCACTCCACGATCCCGAGTTCCTCCGCGCGCAGCCGCACGGCGTGCGACTCCCGCCCGGTGACGATGGCGCAGGTGATCCCTGCCTCCTGCAGGAGACGGATCCCCAGACCGTCCTGGATCTCGAAGCGCTTGAGTTCCACCCGCTCGCCGGAATCGGTGGCGCCCAGGTAGACCCCGCCGTCGGTCATGACGCCGTCCACGTCGAATACGACCAGGCGGATGCGCCGGGCCAGCTCCTTCGGGATCCCGCCCGCGCGCTCAGCCATGCCCCGCCTCCTCGCGCGGCGCCAGGGCCGCGCGGATCGCGAGAACCTCCTCCAGGAGCGGACGGAGGCGGTCCAGCGGGAGCATGTTCGTGGTGTCCGAGAGGCCGCGCGACGGCTCCGGGTGCGTCTCCAGGAAGAGGGCGTCCGCCCCGGCCGCCACCGCGGCGCGAACCAGGCCGGGGATGAACCGGGGCTCGCCGCCGCTCACGCCGGCGCCCTCGCCGGGCCGCTGCACGGAGTGGGTGCCGTCGAACACCGTGGGCGCCTCGCACGCTTCCCGCATCTGCGGGAAGGAGCGCATGTCGACCACGAGGTTGCCGTAGCCGAAGAAGGTGCCTCGCTCGGTCACCGCCACCCCGTCCGCGCCCGCGGCGCGGAGCTTGGCGACGGCGCCGCGCATCTCGCCCGGTCCCATCCACTGCCCCTTCTTGACGTTCACCGGCCTTCCCGTGGCGCCGGCGGCCAGGAGCAGGTCCGTCTGCCGGCAGAGGAAGGCGGGAATCTGGAGGACGTCCGCCACCTCGGCGACGGCGGCGCACTGCGCGGCCTCGTGGACGTCGGTAAGCAGGGGGAGCCCGGTGGCGCGCTTCACCTGCGCGAGGAGTTCCAGCCCCTCGTCCAGGCCGGGCCCACGCGGGGATCCCGGCGAGGACCGGTTTGCCTTGTCGAACGACGCCTTGAAGATCACGGGGAGCCCCAGGTCGTCCGAGAGCCGGGCCAGCGCCTCTCCCACCCCGACGTTGAGCCGCTCGTCTTCGAGCACGCACGGCCCGGCGATCAGGAAGAAGGGGCCGCCCGCCCGGAACAGCTCCGCCACTGCGGCGCCGCTCACCCCGCGACCTCCGCGGCCGCGCCCGCGTTCGATCCGAACATCGGCGCCGCCTCGTCCTCGCGGCGGCGCATCGCCGCGGCCACGAAGGCGGCGAAGAGCGGGTGCGGGTGGTCGGGACGGGACTTCAGCTCCGGGTGCGCCTGCGTGGCGACGAACCAGGGGTGGTCCGGAAGTTCCACCATCTCCACCAGGTTTCCGTCCGGCGAGACGCCGCTCACGCGCATCCCGCTCTCGGCCAGGGTGTCGCGGTAGGCGTTGTTGACTTCGTAGCGGTGGCGGTGCCGCTCGCTGATCTCCACGGATCCGTAGATCTCCGCAGCCCGCGAGCCGGCCTTGAGGCGCGCGGTCATCGCCCCCAGCCGCTGCGTCCCGCCCAGGTCCGTCACCTCGCGCTGAGAGTTCATCAGGCAGATGACCGGGTCGGAGGTGTCGCGGTCCCACTCGGTGGAGTGCGCGCCGGAGATCCCGCAGACGGAGCGGGAGAACTCGATCACGGCCGTCTGCAGGCCCAGGCAGATCCCGAAGAAGGGAAGGCCGTTCTCGCGCGCCCAGCGGATGGCGGAGAGCATCCCCTCGACGCCGCGCACCCCGAAGCCGCCGGGGATGAGTAGGCCGTGGTAGCCCGCCAGGCGGTCGGCACGGTTCCCGTTCTCGAAGTCCTCGGAGGAGAGCCAGTCGATCTCCACGCCCACGTCGTTGGCGATCCCGCCGTGGATCAGGGCTTCCTGGACGGACTTGTACGAGTCGACCAGGGCGACGTACTTGCCGACGACGGCGATCTTCACCGTCCCGTTCCCCGGCTCCTTGATCCGGCCGACGAGGGCCTTCCATTCGGTGAGGTCCGGGCGCTCCGTCTCCAGCCCCAGCTTCTGGCAGACCAGGTCGTCCAGACGCTGCCGGGCGTACTCCAGGGGCACCTCGTAGATGGTGTCCACGTCCTTCGCCTCGATCACCGCGGCCACGTCCACGTTGCAGAAGAGGGCGATCTTCCGGCGCACGTCGGCCTCGATGGGGCGGTCGCTCCGGCAGAGGAGGACGTCCGGCTGGATCCCGATCTCCATCAGCTCGCGGACGGAGTGCTGCGTGGGCTTGGTCTTCACCTCGCCGGCCGCGGCGATGTACGGGAGGAGCGTGAGGTGGATGAAGAGGGTGTGCTCCTTCCCCACCTCCTGCCGGTACTGGCGGATGGCCTCCAGGAAGGGGAGGCTCTCGATGTCGCCCACCGTCCCGCCGATCTCGGTGATCACCACGTCGTGATTGGGGGCGAGCCTGCGGATGGCGCCCTTGATCGCGTCGGTGATGTGGGGGATCACCTGCACGGTGGCGCCCAGGTACTCGCCGCGGCGCTCCTTGGTGATGACGTCCTGGTAGATCCGCCCCGTGGTGATGGAGTTGGCCTGCGAGAGGCTCTCCCCCACGAAGCGCTCGTAGTGGCCCAGGTCCAGGTCGGTCTCGGCGCCGTCGTCGGTGACGAACACCTCGCCGTGCTGGAACGGCGATAGGGTGCCGGGATCGACGTTGATGTAGGGGTCGAACTTCTGGATCGTCACGCGGAGCCCGCGCTCGACGAGCAGCCGACCGATCGAGGCTGCGGCGATCCCCTTCCCCAGGGAGGAGACGACGCCGCCGGTGACGAAGATGTACTTGGTCGGAACGCTGTTCGGATCGATCATTCGCTCGCTCTTGCGGCTCTCGGAAGTTGCTCGGTCAGGATTCGTGCTGCGCGTTCGGCGTCGGCGGGGGTGTCGATCCCCCCCTCCCCCGGGCGCGCGATGCCCACCCCGATCCGCATCCCCGCGGAAAGGGGTCGGAGCTGTTCGAGGCGCTCCACCCGCTCCAGCTCGCCCTCGGGGAGGGCGACCCACCGGAGAAGGGCCTCGCGCCGGTACGCGTAGATGCCGAGGTGGCGCAGGTACAGCCCGCTCGCCAGGTCATCCGGGCCGGGATCTCCGTCCCGCCGGAACGGGATCGGGGCGCGGGAGAAGAGGAGTGCCCCTCCGTCCGCGCCCCGGACCACCTTCACCACCGACGGCTCGCGCCACTCCTCCGCGGTGGAGACGGGAACGGCGGCGGTGCCGATCTCCCACCCGCCCTCCGTCACGCAGCTCAGCGCCGCTTCGAGCTGGTCGCGGCGGAGGAAGGGTTCGTCTCCCTGGACGTTGACCACCACGGGGTACCGGTCGTACCCGGCGCGCCCCGCCACCTCGGCCACCCGGTCCGTGCCGGAGGGGTGGTCCTCCGCCGTGATCTCCGCCCTCCCCCCGAATCCGCGCACCACGGACGCGACCTCCTCGCTGTCGGTGGCGACCACCACATCGTCCAGCAGGTCCATCGCAACGGCGGCCCGCCAGACCCACTCCACGAGCGGCCGTCCGGCAAGGGGGTGGAGCGGTTTTCGGGGGAGGCGAGAGGAGCCGATCCGAGCGGGGATGATCCCGAGAACGGGGAGGCTCATCGGTGTACTCACCGAGGAGAGACGGGGAGTGCGCTCGCAATAATCACGCCATGCAAGATAGCCGCTCCGCCTGCCTTTGTCAAAACGGCGAACTTTCCGGCACGAGGCGGTGCTTCAGGGCCAGGGGAGTTCCACGCCCAGGCGGAACGTGGGGTCGAGGTCGTCCTCCGCGGGGTTCACCCACACCTCCGCCCTCACGAGAGAGAAGAAGAGTCCGCCGCCCAGGTTCTGCTCCCAGTCCGGCATGGGGGTGCCTGTGAGCCAGGCCATCCCCGCGATGTGGGTGAAGCCCAGCGACGGCGGCCCGAGGACGGGGAGCGCCCAGCGCTGCGGAAGGGGGATGCCGTACGTGGACCTCACGTACGCGAGCCGGTCGCCGCGGAAGCTCGCGGTCTCGAAGGTGGGGAGCGTGGGCGGGCCGCCGATGAAGGTACGCCTCTGGGGAGGCGCCGGCTCGTCGCCGAGGGTGCCCATCCCGCGGAAACGGACCGAGAGGGTGTGGCGCCACATCGCTTCCATGGTCCACAGCCCGTCGACGGTCCACTGCGTGAGTTCGATGCTGCCGCCGGGGAGGGCCTGCTCCACCCCCGCGTCGGCCACGAAGGCGGTGGTGGTCCCCTGCCACCGGAGCGCGGCGCCCAGCGACGCGGAGGCCCACTCCGTCTCCTCCACCGAGGGGTTCACCCGGTCGAAGTCGCCGAAGAGCGACCACGGATCGCGGTTCCGGAGGGAGCGGTCGCGCATCCCCGCCACCGTGACGCGGGGCTCGAAGGCGAACTCTCCCGCGATCAGCGGCTCCTCGTGGTAGCGGGCCAGCGTGAGCGCTACCCGGTCGGATTCCCAGTAGTCGCGGTAGTCGTTCGCGAAGAAGAGGGAGCCCAGGGTGTTGACGAGGTTGCCGCGGGCCCAGCGCTCGTTGGTGAAGGTGGCGCGCTCCGCCCGTGCCTCCAGGCGCACGCCCCGTCCGAGCGGCGCCCGGGCGGACGCTCCGCCGCCGAAGGCGCCCCGTGCGGTCCGGTACGAGAGCCAGGCGTCCACCCGGGGCCCCTCCGGTTGCCGGGTCGGCAGGTAGGCCGGTCCGGCGGCGAGCGTGAGCCCGTTCACCCGGTCGTAGGTGGGAACCCGCAGTCCCAGGATCCCCGGGAGGACGAACCGGGAGCCGTACGCCACCCGGGTGATCCGGACGCGAGCCGTATCGCCTTCGAAGTCCACCTCCACCCGCACGTCCGGGCTCGTTTCCACGACCCCGGCTACCGCGGCGGTGGCGGCCGGGTACACCTCTCCCCCGACGCTGGCGACGGTTCCACCGACGCGCGCCCCCGGCCGGACGTACAGCACCCCCCCGAGTACCGCGACGCGCCCCTCCACCGTTCCTTCCAGGCGCACGTCGGCGTCGACCACCAGCAGGTCGCCCTCGGTCCGGAAGGTCGCCGGGAGGACGGTGTCCCGGTGGATCCGGAGGTAGTTCCCCGTCTCGATCACGTCGCGCGCGATGCGGACGGCGCGGGTGTCGATGCTCCCTTCCAGGATCACGTCCTGCGCGCGGAGGGGGACGGCGAGCGCGCCGAGAAGCAGTGCGCAGAGGAGGAGGCGGAGCCGCGACGCGCTCATCGGTCGAGGAAGTTGCGGAGGAGGGCGTGTCCGTGCTCGCTGGCGATGGACTCGGGGTGGAACTGCACGCCCCAGACGGGGTGCTCGCGGTGCCTCACGGCCTGGATCTCCGTCTCGTGGCCCGGCTCGTCGGTGGTGGCGAGGACCTCCAGCTCGGCCGGGAGGGTGGAAGGCTCGATCACCAGCGAGTGGTAGCGCGCGACGGTGAGAGGCGACGGCAGCCCATGGAAGATCCCTTCCCCGGTGTGGCGGATGGGGGAGGTCTTCCCGTGCATCACGCGCCGGGCTCGCACCACCTCGCCGCCGTACGCGGCGCCGATGGCCTGATGCCCCAGGCACACGCCGAGGATGGGGGTGGTGGGGCCCAGGCGCCGGATCACGTCCACGGAGACGCCGGCTTCGGCGGGCGTGCAGGGGCCGGGAGACACTACGATCCGCTCCGGGGCCCGCCTCTCGATCTCCTCCACGGTCAGCTCGTCGTTCCGCCGCACCTCCAGCTCCGCGCCAAGCTCGCCCAGGTACTGCACGAGATTCCAGGTGAAGCTGTCGTAGTTATCTATAACCAGAATCAAAAGATACCTCGGGTGGTCTCAGGCGGTTCGGACGTCCGGGGTGATCCCGTCACGCTCTCGGGTGGAAGCTCCTGTGTACCTCGGCCAGGTAGCGGCGGTCCACGTGGGTGTAGATCTGTGTCGTGGAGACGTCCGCGTGTCCCAGCATCTCCTGTACCGCCACCAGGTCGGCGCCCCCTTCCAGCAGGTGCGTGGCGAACGAGTGGCGCAGGGTGTGTGGGGAGACGTGCTTCTCGATCCCCGCGGCCTCCACGTGCTGCCGGAGGATCTTCCACACCCCCATCCGCGTGAGCGGCGCCCCCCGCGCGTTGAGGAAGACGCGGCCCTCGCCCTTCCCCCGCTCCAGCCGCGGGCGCGTCTCGCGCAGGTAGATCGCGAGCGCGCCGACGGCTCTCCGGCCGACCGGGACCAGCCGCTCCTTCCCTCCCTTGCCGTGGACGAGCGCGAACTCGTCCTCCAGGGAGAGGTTGCGGAGCGGGAGGCCGATCAGCTCGGAGACGCGCACCCCGCTGGCGTAGGCGAACTCCAGCATCGCCCGGTCGCGCCAGGCGAGCGGGTGCGACAGGTCGGGCGCGTCCATCAGCTTCTCGATCTCGCCGACCGACAGGACCCCGGGGAGCGCCTTCCAGCCGCGGGGCGGATCGATGCGCTCGCTGGGGTCGGAGACGACCAGGTTCTCGCCCAGCAGGAAGCGGAAGTACGTCCGCACCGCCGAGACGTTGCGGGCGATGCTCGACGGCGCCAGCCCCACGTCCTTGAGGAGCAGGACGAAGGCGCGAAGGTCCTGCGTGGTCACCTGCGACGGGGTGATCCGGTCGAGAGTCCGGGAGAAGGACGCGAGCCGCACGATGTCGTGCTCGTACGAACTCACGGTCAGCTCCGAGAGCCCGCGCTCGAAGCGCAGGTGGTCCACGAAGCGGTCGACCTGGAACTCCCGGCGGATGGATTCGGTGCTCACGCGCGACCGTCGATCCGGGTCACGGCTCCGCGCCGGACCGGTCGCGGCTGCGCCACCATGCCAGGGCGACCCCTGCGGCGAGCGCCAGCGCGACGACGTAGATCCACCGCCCCGTCGCCTCCAGCGTGCCCCGGATCAGCTCCCAGTTCTGTCCGGCGGTCGCGCCCACGTACACGATGAGGCCGTACCACAGCCCCGAGGCCGCCAGGATGGGGAGACCCGCCCGCAACCATCCCAGCCCGCTCATCCCGGCGAATGCGGGGACCACGGCCCGGAACATGGGGAGGAAGCGGCTCACGAAGATGACCCCCGCGCCGCGCCGCCGGTAGAAGGCGTCCAGCTTGACGAGCTGCTGGGGCTGGAGGACCAGCTGCCCGATGCGGGTGGAGAAGAAGCGCTGTCCGTAGTTGCGGCCGATCCAGTACATCAGGAGCGCCCCGGCCACGTTGGAGAGCCAGACGACGACGAACACCACCCAGGGGTTCGCGCCGCCGTTTCCTGCCAGGAACCCCCCGAAGAGCGCGATCACGTCCGCCGGGACCGGGGGGAATACGTTCTCCACGGCCGCGAACACCCCGACGACGACGTAGATCAGCAGCTCCGGGAGGTCCGTCATTCCCTGGAGCAGCGTTTCCACGACGTCACCCACGGCGACCTGCCTCCCGCCGCCGTGTCGCCGTCATTCGCCTCACGCCCGCTCGCGCGCGAGGAAGGTGTCCATCGGCTCCATCTGGTCGACGAGGGCCACCGCGAACGCCGCGATTCCCTCTCCCCGTCCGATCCACCCCATCCCTTCGTTGGACTTCCCCTTCACGGAGACGTGGTCCGGGGAGATCCCCAGCACGGCGGCCAGCCGCACCCGCATGGCGTCCGCGTGCGGGCCGATCTTCGGTGTTTCCGCCACCACGGTCACGTCCACGTTCACCGGCTGGAAGTTGTGTCCTTCCAGCAGCCTCACCACGCGGGCCAGGAGCTTCAGGGAGTCCGCGCCCTTCCACTCGGGGTCGGTGGGCGGGAAGTGGCGCCCGATGTCGCCCAGCCCGGAAGCCCCCAGGAGCGCGTCCGTGACGGCGTGCGCCACCGCGTCCGCGTCGGAGTGTCCGTCCAGTCCCTTCTCCGCGGGGATCTCGATCCCGCCCAGGATCAGCTTCCGCCCTTCGGCGAAGCGATGGGAGTCGTACCCGTGCCCGATCCTCATTCCCCGTCCATGTCCTTTCGTCGTGTGCCCGCAGTGAGGGGCCGCGGCCCGCGGCGAGCAACAATAATGCCCCATCGAAGGAAGGAGCAACGGGTCAACGCAGCCGCGGAAAGCACGGCGGGGCGGACCGTCGATCCGGTCCGCCCCGCCGTCGACATGAGTCATCCCGAACTTTGGAAGTGAGGTAGGAGAGGAGTTCGGAGGCTCAGGCAGAGGAAGCAGATGGCAGCACGCAGGCGGTAGAGCGGAGTCGAGACCTCTCGGCTCCGCTTTCCTG
>Ga0180215_1000377_pt1 | contig 58315 bp, 37 predicted proteins | sample eDN3rd37CBELigBY_FD_128871 | JGI IMG/M metagenome (GOLD analysis project Ga0180215, IMG submission 128871) | Enriched backyard soil microbial communities from Emeryville, California, USA - eDNA 3rd pass 37_C BE-Lig BY (version 2) (version 2) | ecosystem: Environmental > Terrestrial > Soil >... | reverse complement strand
ATCGTCCCCCGACTCCAGCCCCCCTTCCGAGACCCGCCCCCTGATGAGCAGGACGCTGACGAAGACGTTGGGGATCATCGCCTCGTCGATCGGCACCTCCAGGGTGTTGGCGCTCCCGACGAGCTTCACCCTGCGTGAGAGGATCACCCCCTCCCGCTCCACCGTGAGCAGCGCCTCCGCCTCCGGGTAGGGGCTCTTCACGAGGATCTGCGCCGTCTGTCCCGGCTCATAGAGCGCGCGGTCCGCCACCAGGTCGATGCGGTCGGTGTCATTTCGCTGCCAGGAGACGAAGCCGCTGCCGATCACGTAGCCCGAATCCCTCGTGACCTGCTGGCGCCCCTCCCGATCGGTGAGCACGGCTTCAAAGACGTAGAGGCCCGGCGCCGCCGGCTCGAAGGAGCAATCCACCGGCTCCCGCCGGCTCTTCACGGCGCAGTCGAAGACCTTCTCCTCCACCGGCTCGCTCACGGTGAACCACTGGCCGCCCACCCCCTTCTTCCGGATCGACCTCCACTCCCTGCGCCTCACCTCCAGCTCGATCGAGATCCCCTCTGCCCGAGCGCCTGCAGGGTCCACCGCGACCAGCTCGATCCGCAGCGGCTCCCCCACCTTGCCGAAGCCAGTGGAGGGATCGCGAAGCCCCGCATAAAAAGCAGCAGGGTGCACCCGATAGCTCGCCCGCCCGGCGATCCGCTGGCGGTCGACGTCCTCGACCTCCGCCTCCAGGGTGTAGTCATAGACCTTCTCACCAGGAGCGAAGGACGCACCCAGCTCGAGGGCGAGCTCCCCCTGGGCGCCGGTGAGTCCTTCCCCGCTCCCGATCACCTCGCGGGAGTGCACGGGCTGGTCGTCGTTCCACCACCAGGTGTTCACCCCGAAGGTGAAGCCCTGGTTGCCGGGAGGCGAGAAGGTCCCCGGCGTCCGCACCAGGCTCCATCTCACCGGGGCCTCCGCCATCGCAGCGCCGAAGAGGTAGCGGGCGAGGATCCGACCCACCATCGGCTCCCCCGCGATCGAGTCGGCCTCGTCGGTGGTGACATCCACCCGGAACTGGGGCGCCCGATACGCCTCCACCCGAAACGAGCCGTGGAGCCAGAGGCTCTGCCCCTCCACCTCGATGGTGGCGCTGACGTGGAAGGTTCCCAGCGGGACGTCCTTCCCCAGCTCCACCCCGCTGGCGAAGGTCCCGAAGGCGTTCGTCGCGAGCTCCCGGACCAGGACCTCCTTCCCTCTGGGATCCTCGATCCGGAGCTCGACCCGGCTCCCGGCCTTCGGTGTCTGCAGCTCGCCCAGCCTCAGAAATCGAGACAGCCCCTTGAGATGAACCTCGTCGCCGGGGCGGTAGATCCCCCGCTCCGCGAAGATCATCCCGAGGGAGCTCGCGCGGTTTCCATACCACTCCTGCCGGAGGTCGAAGGCCCAGGGCCCGAGGCCGTCGTTCCACCCGGTGGCGGAGACGCCGATCTCACCGTCCTTCTCCGCAGCAAGCATCGCGAAGCGGCTCTTCCAGGAGTTCTCCGGCCTTGCGTCCGCCCGAAGCGCGCCGAGGCCGGGAACCTGCGCGAGCCCCTCCGGATCGGTGACGCCCTCCCACAGCTTCGTCCCTTCCGCGTCGTAGAGGCTGAGCCTTGCGCCAGGCACCGAGCGTCCGGTGGAGAGGCTCGTCACCCACGCGATTCCGCTGGTGGTCCCCAGCTTGGTGTGGACCGCAAGGTCGGTGACCTGTCCGATCACGTAGGGGGGATACTCCTGCGCCTCTCCCGGCAGGCGGAAGGTGGCGGCGAAGAGGCCGCTCTTCCTCCCGTCGGGAAAGACCGATCTCACATCGACGGGGGTCCACCGCGCCGCGTTCTTCGTGCCGCTCACGTCCAACGAGAGCGTCTTCTGCGCCATCCCCTTCCGAGGCCCGCGATCGAAGAGCATCCGAGCCATCTCGGAGGGGCCGAGGTTCCAAAGCTCCGCCCGGACCTCACTCAGGTTCACCGTCTGGATGGGCAGCGCCGCCTCCCCCTCGCTCTCGAGGAGGGCCAGGCTGTTGCCGACGTCCAGGGTGGGTTCGCGATCGTCGAAGGCAACCTCCATCGCCACCGCTTCGGACCTGCCGCCGAAGACATCCTCCACCCCTGCATCGATCCGGAGCGAATAGGTGGTCCCCGGGCGAAACGCGCCGGGGATCACCACGTAGGGATCCTTGCGGTTCTCCCAGCGAGAGGGGAATCGGGCCATCGCCAGATCCCAGTCGATCTCCACCGCGGGCTCGGAGCGGAAGCGCGTGCGCAACGACTCGACGTCGGCGAGGTTGCTGGTGGTCAGGATCAGCGGTCCCCAGGGGCAGCGGTCGCCCTCCCAGAGGCAGGGGCTGGCGTCGATCACCTTCATGCCCCCGTGGGTACGGAAGTCGAACCGCTGCTCCTCGCCCAGCTCGAGAGGGCCGTCCCTTCCCCGCAGCGCCGGATCGATCACCAGGGTGATCGCCCGATCGGCTGGCAGTTTCACCGCGTTCGTCAGCTCATAGCGGACCTGTCGGCTCTGCGGCTCCAACTCGTCCGGCGCAGCCCGCGGATAGCGGCGCTCCTCCTCCTCCCGTGCCTCCTGGATCAGCTCCACTTCGCGCACGAGGCGTAGCGCCACGCGCCCCTGTCCCTCGACCTCCAGGCGGGCGTGCCGGGCGATGTCCTGCACCGGCTGGTTGAGCTGGATCCGGAAGGCGGTCTCCGCCTCGAGCCAGCGATCCCCGTCGGCGGGCTCGATCTTCTGCACCCGGGGCTTCGGCGTCTCGAACTCCCACTCGAAGTCGCTCGAGAGAGTGGAGCCATCCAGGGCCCGGAGCCCGGCGGGGACCCGGACTCGGTAGCGGGTACTGAAGGGGATCGGCGCGTCCGGGACCAGCTCCACGCTCGCCGATCCGAGCCAGCGCCAGCTCCCCGCGATCGGGGGTTCGATCGTCGCAGGGGCGGCGAGGCCCGCCTCGTCGGCGACGCTCCCGAGGGCGATCATCGGCTTGGAGAAGGTGATCGTGGGCCTGGCGTTTCCGGGCGAGTTCCCTTGGGGCCGCGCCACCACCACCGCCAGCTCTCCGGCTGCGCCGGGGACGGCCTCCTCTTCGATCGCGAGGCGAGGGGGATCCGGCAGCGGCTCGAGGACCCGTCCGACCTCCGCCCCCTGCTCTCCTTCGCCGTCAATCTCGTCGGCGCAGCCAGCGATCAGCACGACGCCGATCAGCACACCACGTGAAAGCCATCGCCTGCCGCTCGCCTGCCTCATGTCGGTCCGACCCCTGCGATCGATGAAGGTCCACTCGTACCACAGCCGCCGGACAGACCTCGCGGTGATCGCTGAGCGCATCGAGCGCCTGCTGGCAACGCCGACCGCGCCGTTCGGACCGCGCGGGTCAGGCCACCGTCGGCCGCTGCGGCACGGCCCGCTTCCCGGGAACCAGGTTCTTGACCCAGAGGTTCATGTTCTCGAAGTCACCGTAGATGTCGCAGTTGTTGATCATCCTCCCGTTGTACTCGTAGCCGAGAGCGTGGAAGGCCGCGTTCATCCCGAAGCTGGGCGCCCGAGCCAGGGTGTAGGCGCAGCGGTATCCCTTGCGCCGCAGATCCTCCTCCAACGCGTGGAGGAGCACGCTCATCAGCCCCTTCCCCCGCTGGTCCGGGTGGGTGGCGCAGTCGGTGAGTTCGGATGAGAGGCGCCTGTCGTCGAGCTCCGCGGAGGCGGCGGCGACCACCTCGCCCTTCGGGCAGCGGATCACGCGGAAGATCGCGTCGCGGTGGAGGACCGAGAGCAGATACTCCCGGTAGGTCAGCGGTGCGGGGTAGGTCTCGAAGACCCGCCGGTAGAGGGAGAGCATCCCCTCGACGTCTCCCTCCCTCGCGAAGTCGAGGGTGTAGCCCTCCGGCGGCGCAGGCGGGCGGGAGCGCCGCTCGCGCTTGGTGATCTTCTCGATCAGCTCCGTCTCCTGCAGGAGGCCCGGGGAGCGAAGGCGGCGCTGGCTGCGGAACTTGGAGACCATGTACGCGGTGCGACCGCGATCCGCGTGCTTGAGGAGCCCCTCGAGCACGAAGCCGAACTGGAGGAAAGTGTCCCAATCGCTCTTGCGCGCCTGCACCCAGATCTTGTCGAAGCGGTTCGCAGCAGCGAGGAACTCCAGCTTCTCCACCATGGGTCGGTAGTCGCTCGCCTGGTAGTCCAGCACCTTCAGCCGGCGGTTGTAGTGATCGAGAAAGACGTCGAGCCGATAGGACGGCGTCCGGATCTGGTGGGCGAGGCCATAGACGATCCCGATCACCTCGGTGGACTCGCCTTCATCCAGGACGAGACGCACCCTGCCGAGCTGGCGATCGCGCCGAATCGGCTTGGGGAGAGACTCGCTTCGCAGATCATCGGACGCCTTCGCCTGGGCGGCATCGGACTTCGAACCTCGGATGGGAAGAATGACAGCGGATTTGGCGCGGGCCATGACCACCTCCTCGCGCAGCACCGAGGCGAGGCACACCCTCTGGGCGACCACACACGCTCGGCTGGTTCAGGCAGCGCACCCACGTGGGCGCAGCGTACCGACACACCCCCCTGACTTTCGGAGGGTACGGGCCTGAATCGTGGGTGGAGCGCCGAAGCGCCGCCTCTCCATCCGGAGATGGAACCTCGATCAGGCAGGACGTGCGGAAGATAACATCTCCTGCTCGTCAGGCAAGGCGGTGTGGCCCGTCGCGAAGAATGCGTGGCCCAGACGCCTTCGCCACAGACTGGCGCCCATCAGCCCTGCGGATCCACGAGCTCGAAATCGGGGACCGAGACGACCCCCTCCTCCAGCACGACGTCCCGCCCCGAGTGATCGGTGGCGAGGTGCACGGCGAAGGCAGAGGGGAAGGCAAGGCGGTAGCTGTTGATGTGGGTCGGCTCGTTGTCGAAGGCAGCGAAGACCGTCCCGATCTGGTTCAGACGCTCGGGGATCCGGCGCTTGAACTCGTCGTCCTTGTCGGTGGGGACCGGCTTCATCTCCAGATGCACCTCCGCGTCGTCTGGTGCCGGGAAGCCGAAGCGCAGGAAGCTCTCGACCGTTCCCTGTCGCATCAACGAAGGTCGGCCGGTGCAATAGACCACCTTGGAGCCTGCGGCGCGCAGCTCTCGCAGGAAGGCGACGGCACCTGGTGCAGCGACGTCGTGGACGCAATAGGCGTCGGTGAAGAAGCGCTCCTCCCAGAGGCGCAGCACCTCCGGCAGGATCACCTCGATCGAGGCCTTGTCCAGCCCCGCGCGCTCCATGGCGCCCTCCACGTCCCAGCTCGATCCCCAGTGGACCAGAGAGGAGCCGGCGAGAGCGGGCACCTTCAAGAGCTCACCGATCTCTCGGAGGATCTGGGCCTGGCGGGGGGTGTTGTTGATCAGGGTGGAGTCCAGATCGAAGACGGCAGCTCCGGCTGGCCCGAGGACCCTGGCTCGGTCGAGGATCTGGCGGAGGACCTGGCGGCTGGTGGGCGGAGGCTTTGGGAACATCATTTCGGCACTGGTTCTATGGTCCGATTCCCGACAGGGCAAGGCGATTGGCGCTCGAAGCCGGTGGAGGAGTCCCCCTGCGCATGCTCCCGCCTCGGGGGCGGCCCCCTTGGGGCGGACCAGGAGGCGCATTAGCTTTCGAAAGGGCCCGTCCCATTCACCCGGCCTCGAAGGAGATCGCCATGCGCATCCGTGAGCTGATGACCCGCAACGTCGCCGTGGTGAGGGAGTGGGACGAGCTCGGGCTCTCCTCGGACCTCATGCGATTCCGACGATTTCGTCATCTGCCCGTCACCGACGCCAAGGGGCGGGTGATCGGGATCATCTCGCGAATGGATCTGGTGGAGCAGGCGGGGCGGCCGGGGAACCCTCGGCTGATCCCTGCCTACGACGTGATGAAGCGGCCGCCGATCACGATCCGGGCAGACACGCCGCTGGAGGAGGCAGCCGCGCTGATGCAGCGCGAACGCATCCACGCCCTGCCCGTCACCGACGAAGACGGCGTGCTCCAGGGGATCGTCACCGACACCGACGTTCTCTCGGCGGTGGCCAGGACCTCCGCCCCGGTCCGCGACTTCACCGAGGTGCGCGTGGCCAGCGTGATGACCGGAGATCCCATCACGATCACCGGGGAGGCGACCTTGAGCGACGCTGCAGGGGCCCTGCTCGAAGGCGGCTTTCGCCACCTCCCCGTGGTGGACACCGACGAGAAGCTGATCGGGATGCTCTCGGAGCGCGACCTCCGCTCCGCCTTCGGCACCGACTTCATCGACTGGACCTCGGTGGAGCAGAGCCGCCTCGACGAGGTGGTGACCAACGTGATGGCCCCGGATCCAGTGGTGATCCGCGCCAGCAATCGCCTCGTCGACGTCCTCGACGTCTTCACCGACGACCGGATCGGCGCGGTGCCGGTGCTGGACGAGGAGGACCATCTGGTGGGGATCCTCTCCTACGTGGACGTCCTCCTCTGGCTGCGGGATCACAGCAGGACGGGCCAGCCCGAGGCTTCCGCGAGCCCTGCCCCCTGAACCAGCGTCTCTCGGGGTGCCCGAATTCCCGGGGGCGAGCTGCGACGGGGTGCATGATCGACCCGACGGCCGCGGGCCGCGCAGAGGACGTGGGGCAAGAGAGCGTGCGGCGGAGGATCTGGCGGCGCCGGATCAGGCGGCCTGAAGCTGCCAGAGGGACGCGAAGCGGCCACCGAGCCGGAGCAGCTCCTCGGGGGTCCCCTCCTCCACCACCCGCCCTTGATCGAGGACGACCACCCGGTCGACCCCGCGCAGGGAGGAGAGGCGGTGGCTGATCACCACGCCGATCCGGTCTCCCCCCAGCGCCCGCACGAAGGTCTCCTGCAGGAACGCGTCGTTCTCCGCGTCCAGGGCGCTGGTCGCCTCGTCGAGGATCAGCACCTTCGCGTCGCGGGCCAGGGCCCTCGCCACCCCCAGCCGCTGGCGCTCGCCGCCCGAGAGGTTCCCCCCCCCTTGGGCGAGCTGGCTCTCGTAGCCCTCCGGGAGCCGATCGATCCAGAGGTGGGCGTTGGCGTCTGCCGCCGCCTTCCGCATCGCCTCGTCGCTGAGCGAGGCGCCGCAGGCGATGTTGGCTCGAACGGAGTCCGCGAAGATCACCGTCTCTTGGGGGACGTAGCCGACCTGCGCGCGGAGGGAGCGCAGGCTGGCCTCCCGCACGTCCCTTCCGTCGAAGGTCACCCGGCCAGCGGAGGGATCCAGGAAGCGCAGGAGCAGGCCCGCGATGGTGCTCTTTCCCGCGCCGCTCTCCCCGACCAGCGCCACGGTCTCGCCTGCGCGGAAGACCAGATCCACCTCCCGCAGCACCTCGCGATCCCCGAAGCGAACGCTCACCTTCTCCAGCCGGACCTCGGCGGGTGGCCCGAGCTCGATCGGATCGGGACCGTCGCGGACCGCGTCGGGGGCGTCCAGGAGCTCGAAGGCCCGCTCGGCGGCGGAGCGAAGCTGGGCGAGCTGCTGCCCCAGGCTCCCCAAGGCCTTCACCGGCTGAAAGAGCATGAAGGCAGCGGCAGCGAAGGAGATCACCGCCTCGGGGGGCAGGCTCTGATCGACCGCTGCCCGGGCGGAGTAGGCGATCGCCGCGGCCAGCGCCGCGACCCCAAGGAACTCCATCATCGGGGTGAAGACGCCCTTCACCGCGAGGGAGCGGCGCATGACGCCCAGGAGGCGTTGGCTGGAGCGATCCAGGCGCTTTCCCTCGAAGGCCTCCGCCCCGTAGGCCTGGATGATCCGATGCCCGAAGATCGCCTGCTCGGCCCTGCGACCCACCTCTCCCTGGGCGGCGAGCTGCTCCTTGCCGAGGCTGCGAAGACGTGCGGAGAAGGTGCGCACCGGCACGAAGGTCCCGGGGATGATCACGACCGCCGCGATCATCAGGCGCAGGTCGATCGCGGCGCAGATCGCGACCAGCGCCACCGCCTGGGTCAGATCCCGCACCAGGGTCACGACCACCTGGGTGGCGGCCCCCTCTGCCACCGCCACGTCACCGCTGAAGCGCGAGAGGAGGTCGCCGGTGGGGCGGGTCCGAAAGAAGCCGGGGTCTGCCCGCAGCAGCCTGCTGTAGAGCTGCTGCCTCAGATCCGAAGCGGCGGCGGCGATCGATCCGGGGAGGAGGATGTTGAAACCGGCGGAGGCGACGGCCTTGAGGAGCCCTGCAGCGATCAGCAGGAGGGGCAGGCTCCCAAGCACCCCGCCCGCCAGCGCGTCGACCCAGGGCTGGGGCAGGATCTTGCCGAGCATGGGCCCCACGTCCAGCGAGTCGCCCTGGACCAGGGCCCGCAGCGCGGGACCCGCCAGGAACGCGTAGCCCCCCATCCCCGCCGCGGCGAGGGCGGCGAAGCCGATCGACGCGAGGACCCGCAGTCGGTAGGGGCGCAGCAGCGCCAGAAGGCGGGAATCCACAGGGCTCACGGATCGCCTTTTCGCAAAGTTGCGCCCCACAAGCAACCGGCGAGGGGACTCAGGCGCGAGGGGAAGGCAGCTCGTCCCTGGCCTCCACCTTTGCTGCGTCGATCTCCGGCTCCGGGGCAGCCGGCTGCTGCTGCAGAGCGAGGCTGCCTTCGCCGCTCGAACCACCACCCTCCCCCGCGGCGACCTCTCCTGCGACGGCCTCCACGCCGTTCGGCTCCGCCCTCTCCGGGCCCCCGCCTTCGATCGCCGCCGTCTCCTGCCGCCGTCGGGCCTCTCGCAGCGCCCGCTCCTGCGCCTCCAGCCTGCGGTTGTACAGGTTGATCAGGAGGTCGAAGCCGACCAGGCCCACGATCATGAGCGCGGGGAGGAGCATGGTGAGGGCGTCGTGGCGGAGGTAGAGGAGCGGCCCCCCCACCGCACCTGTCGTGAACGAAAAGAAGATCGCCAGGTGAAGGGCGAGCTGCTTCATCTCCGCGTTGCGGGGGAGCTTCGTGAAGAGGATGAGACGCTCCAGCAGGGTCTTGCCGAGGGCGGCGTCCCTCCACCAGTAGTAGACGGCGACCAGCTCGATGCCGATGTCGGTGACGATGCCCGTGATGTGGGTGGTTCGGATCACCGCCCCCGAGATCCGGGTCACCAGCGCGTTCTGCATCCCCATCGCGAAGCAGAGGATCCCGGTGAGGTAGAGCTGCAGGGTGTAGGGAGGGGCCTTCACGAAGGTGCTGGTCAGGGTGAAGGCGAAGAGGAGCACCGCCTCCAGGATCAGGGTCTGGGCGTAGCGCGCCTTTCCCCTCCGCTTCGCTGCGTGCATGAAGACCGAAGCGGTGACCACGCCGGCGATGAAGAAGAGGACGAAGACCGCGGCGGCGACCGCCCCGTCCACGTTGCCCTGGGCGAACTCGTCACCGGCGAGGCTGACATTCCCGGTCACGTGCGAGGTGTAGGTCCCCACCGCGAAGAAGCCGGCGGCGTTCACGATCCCCGCGACGCAGGAGAGCGTCACGGCCAGGGTCACGTTGGACGCAAACGATCGATCATTTCCCTCTGCAATGAGCATGAAGCCAAGGACCCGCGAACCATCCAGAAGAAAGAACGAAGGGGGAGGCCCTTCCGGACCAGAAAAGCCCCGACGACGAGCGCCGGGGCCACGCCCCTCCACCAACTACACCGGAGCTCGTGAAGGATCACGAACTCACGGTCTCTGCGACCGAAGCTCCCTCCGCCGGGGCTTCGGCGTCACGACACGAGCCTGCGAAGGAATCGCCCCAGCGGAGCGCGGGGTGCTTCCCTCCACCTCGAGTCTCTCACGAGAGGGCTCCCTCTCGTCTGCTCACCTTCGGCTCCCGAGACCTCGCGAAAGATTCACAAACTCTCAGGCATCGACGCCCTTGACCGCCTTGGCGATCGCGTCGGTGACGCTCTCGTCCGCCTCGTCGATCTCTCGAGCGGTGGCCTCGACCCGAAGCAGCATCTTGTGGACGAAGCGCTCGGCCAGCTCCCTTCGCTCCGGGAACGCCTTGGCCTGCTTGACCAGCACCTTGCCGATCGCGACGTCCGCCAGCATCCGGGTGAGACGCTCCGCGTGAAGGAGGCCCGGCGAGAAGTCGGACTTGGCGTCCCACTGCCGCATGAACCTCTTGGATAGGTAACGGCCCCAGGCTGCAGGATCCTTCCCGATCATTCCCCCTTCCCACTCGGATCGCACCTTCTTGCCGAAGATCCGGAGCATGATCGCCTCGGTGGCCCGGTAGACCTCCGCGTCCGCCTTGTTCACGTCGCGGTTCAGCTTGTTGGTGGCGGTGCGGGCCAGGAGCCGCGCCCTGGCGCCACGGCGCAGGAAGCCGGCGGGATCCCGCGCCACCCAGCCGAGGTGATCCTTGGTCGCCATCAGCGCCTGGATCTGCGACGTACCCTCGTAGACCGGCATCACGAGGGCGTCGCGCAGGAGCTTGTGGATCCCGGTCTCGTCGATGTAGCCCATGCCGCCGAAGATCTGCATCGCGTCCCTGGCGATCTCCACCGACTTCTCGCTGGTGATGTACTTGAGGAGCGGGGTCAGCCGCCTGGCGCGGGCCTTGAGGCGGGAGTGCTTCGCCTTCAGCTTCGCGAGCTCCTCCTCGTCCTTCGGAGGGTCGGTCCGCAGGATGATGTCCAGGCGCTGCGAGACCTCCACCGCGTGGATCGCGTCGAAGGCGAGGGCCCGCATGGCGCGGATCCAGGTCTCCATGTCCAGGAGCTTCTCGGCGATCAGCTCGTGCTGCGCGATGGGCTTGCCCATCGTCACCCGCTCTTCGGCGTAGGCCTTCGCCTTGCGGTAGGCGGCCTCGGAGTTGCCGATGGCCTCGAGGGACACGCCGATCCGGGCGGAGTTCATGAGCACGGCCATCAGCTCGAAGCCCTGGCCCCGCTGGCCGATCAGCTCGCCCACCGAGTTCTCGTAGAGCAACGAGCAGGTGGCGGAGCCGTGGTGCCCCAGCTTCTCCTCGAGCTTGGTGATGGTGACGTTGTGGATCTTGTCTCCATTTTTCTCGATCACCCGGGGGACGAGGAAGAGCGACAGGCCCTTGAGCCCCTTGGCGCCGCCCTTCTCGGGATCCTCGGTGCGGGCGAGCACGAGCTGGTGCTGACCGTGGCCCGAGGTGATGAAGATCTTCTCGCCGTTGATCCGCCACTCGCCGTCCTTCTCCTCTGCGGTGGTGCGGATCTGGGCCAGGTCCGATCCGGCGCCGGGCTCGGTGAGGACCATGCAGCCGAAGCTCTCACCGGCGGTGATGCTGCGAATCACGTCCGCCCAGCGGGTCTCCACCAGGCGACCGTCTTCGAAGCGGGTCGAGCCCTCGCGGATCGAATAGATGAGGAGGGAGCTGGAGACCCCGCCGTGGAAGCCGAAGTGGGTCATCACCGAGACGTCGCCCCGCGCCATCAGCTCGTTGGCGACGAAGTAGAGGGCCAGGGGGCCGTTGAGGCCGCCGAGCTCCCGCGGCGTGGAGATCCCGAAAAGCCCCAGCTCGCCCATCCCCTGGAAGACCTGCTCGAGCTCCGGCGAGAAGACCACCTCGCCCCCCTCCAGGCGGGTCCCCTTCGCGTCGATCGCGTCGGCCTTCGGGGCGATCTCCTTGGCGACGTACTCGCCGGTGGCGTCCATCATCTGCTCGTAGAACGAGTAGGCCTCCTCCAGATTCTTCGGACCGTCGGGGAGGGTGTAGCCGTTCTCGACCAGGGAGACGAGCTCGTCCCAGCGCAGACCGTGGCGGAACTGGAACATGAGATCATCGTTGTCGCGAAAGAAGTTCGAAGAGTCGTTACCCATGCGGGAGCCTCCAGAGGATGACGCGCCGAATCATATCCGACTCTGATTGATAACGGGAAAGTGGCGGCCCGCCAGCGAACCGCCCGGGGACCGGGCAGGAGGCACCGGCTGTCGTTCCCGCGCAAGCCGATTGCGCACACGCCGATTGAGCACAGAAGGTCCCCGCGTTCGCGGGGACGACCACGCAAAGCGATCGAGGTCGGGGGAATCTCAGCCGTACGACTCGGTGTGGATCGCCTTCCGGGGGACCTCGAGCTCCGCCAGGATCCCCTTCACCGTCTCGATGAAGCGGGGCTTCGGCTCCACCCCCGCCTCCCTCGCCCGCTTCTTGTCCCAGCGGGTGAGCGCCGTGCCGCAGGCGAAGACCAGGCAGGCGTCGGGGTTCGGGATCGCCGACGCGAGGACCTCCCGGTCGATCCGGCCCAGCCGCGCGTTCGGCACCCCTGCGGGGATCTCCTTCTCCCGCGTGAGGCAGTGCAGGAGCCGCAGGGTGTCGGGGAACTGGACGGCGAGCTCCTGGAGCTGCCGTCCGAAGATCACGTCATCCCAGGTCTTGTTCGAGTAGACGAAGGTGTGCCGAACCGAGGGCTGGTGGTTCAGCGCCCACTTCAGCATCGCGAAGTTCGGGACCACCCCCGAGCCCGCCACCACGTGCACCACGTGGTCCGTCTTCTGGGAGAGGTCCGGCCCCACTGCGTAGAAGCCGCTGTACCCCTTGACCGTGATCCGGCGGCCGGGGGCGAGGCCGTGGACGAGGAGGGGCGACAGCAGCGGGGGGTACTCCGTGACCCCCGCCTCGAAGGTCTCCTCCTTGATGGTGATCGCCAGGAGCGGTTCGTCCGGCGTGGAGGCCATGGAGTAGGCCCGGACCGCTTCCCGCCGTCCCTTCACGTGCTCGAAGTAGGCGATCTGCTGGCGCAGCTCTCGGAACTGCGCCGGATCGATCGAGACGAACTGCCCGGCCAGATAGTTCCTGGGATGCTCCCCCGGGTCCAGGAAGAGGGTCACCGTATCGGGGGTCTCCCAGACGATCTCCCGCAGGATGGTGTCAAAGACTTGAATTCGATTGGGCCCGGTCGGGGCTACGACAGCAGTGGGCTCGATCACCGCACCTCCCTTCAGCCGTGAGAAGCTAAGCCTATCGCGGCTGGACTGCCCCCTCAAAGCGCAGGCGGCCGGTCTTCCTGCGCCGATCGGATGAAACCGGACCTTTGGGTGCGGGGTCCTTCGCCGGGGGCCCAGGGAGCCGCCCGCTCTCGGCCGTGCGGTGCGCAGGATCGAGAAGAGGGGAACCCGTCAGCCGGATTCCCCTCTCTCTTCTTGGTGCCCAGGGCGAGACTCGAACTCGCATGCCTCGCGGCGCCACCCCCTCAAGATGGTGTGTCTACCAATTTCACCACCTGGGCATATTCACTTGTTTTCTTCGCGTGCCCGGATGTTTTCGGCGGCGAAGTGACCGGCTGTGTACCAGCGCCCTGCCCCGGCAGGCAAGGACTTTTTCGCCTCTTTGCGGTGGATTCGAAGCAGCAGTGGGGCGGGCGATCCACGCTCCGCCCCAAGCCGGAGAAGGACCGTTATTCGGCGGCGTCCGGGGCGTCGGCTGCAGGTGCCTCCTCCGCTGGGGCAGCGTCCTCTGCGGGGGCCGCCTCCCCTGCGGGAGCCTGGGCGTCGGCGCCGGGAGCGGCCTCGCCTGCGGGGGCAGGTGCAGCGTCGGTGGCCCCCTCGTCCGCAGGTGCGGCTTCCGTCGCAGGAGCTGCGGGGGCGTGCTCACCCGCGACCACCGAGCGACCCTCGATCGAGCCCGCGTACGAGAGGGCGACCGAGGTGAGGAAGAAGATCGCCGCAGCGCCGGTGGTGAGCTTGCTCAGGAAGGTCTGGGCGCCACGACCACCGAAGACCGTCTGTCCCCCGCCGCCGCCAAAGGCCGCACCGATCCCCGCCCCCTTGCCTGCCTGGAGCAGGATGGTGAGGACGAGAAACACACAGACGAGGACGTGGAGGATCTGGATCGCGAATTCCATGGACCGTATCTACCGAGCTAAGAGGGAAGAAACGCAAAAAGGCGCGGCAAGCTAGCATAGCGATTCTGACACCGCAACCCGCGTCATCGCTCGTGAATTTCCCCGGGACCAGGGTAGGCTGCAGCCATGCATCCCCTCCTCCCTGGCAACCTGGGCCGCGCGGCCAGAACCGCGCTTCGGATCGGCGACAGCCGCCACTCCTACCACGATCTGCTCCGCGCTGCGGAGGCGAGCGCGGCGCACCTCCTGGCCGAGGGACTCCGGGCAGGCGATCGGATCGCGGTCTGGGCCACCCCTTCGCCTGCGACCGTGGCGGCGCTGATGGGGAACGCCCTCGCGGGTCTGGTCTCCGTCCCCCTCAACCCCCACCTCGGCGAGCGGGAGCTGGCACATGTCCTCGAGGACGCCCGGCCCCGGCGGATCCTCGCAGACGGCCCCGACGCCTACGCGGCCCGGATGCCCGCTGGCTTCCGGGTGGAGGGGATCGTCACCCAGGGGAGCAGGCGGGCGAGCTGGCCCGAGGTCGCCCCCACGGACCCGCTGCTGATCCTCTACACCTCCGGGACCACCGGCGCGCCGAAGGGCGCCGTCCTCACCCAGGGCAACGCGGCCTCGAACCTGGACGCCCTCGCCGCAGCCTGGGGCTGGACCGGCGACGACACCCTGGTCCACGCCCTCCCTCTCTTTCACGTCCACGGCCTGGTGCTGGGGCTCTTCGGCAGCCTGCGGGTGGGCTCGGAGCTCATGCTCCTCCCCCGCTTCACCCCGGCGGCGGTGGCTGCCTCCTTCGGGAGCGGCGGCGCCACCATGCTCTTCGGGGTTCCGACCATGTACCACCGCCTCGCCGAACACCTGGAGGAGAACGGGGCGGATCGGGAGCGCCTCGCAGCGGCGCGCCTCCTCGTCTCCGGCTCGGCGGCGCTCCCCTTGCGCGAGCACCAGCGGCTGGCGTCGCTCCTGGGGCAGGGTCCGATCGAGCGCTACGGCCTGACCGAGACCCTGATCAACTGTTCGATGCGGCACGACGAGGCGCGCCAGCCCGGCTCGGTGGGTCGCGCGCTGGACGGGGTGGAGCTCAGGCTGGTCGACGACCACCGGGCCGTGTTGCCCCCCGGCGACGAGGAGGCCATCGGCGAGGTCGCGGTCCGGGGCCCCAACGTCTTCGCCGGCTACCTGAACCGGCAGGACGCTACGGCGGCGGTGATCGACGACGGGGGCTTCTTCTACACGGGGGATCTCGCCAGGCGCCGGGCGGACGGCTCCGTGCAGATCATCGGCAGGCGGGCCACCGACCTGATCAAGACCGGAGGCTACAAGGTGGGCGCCGGCGAGGTGGAGGGCGCGCTCCTGGAGCACCCAGGGGTCCTCGAGGTCGCGGTGGTGGGGAGGCCCGACGAGGATCTGGGCGAGCGGATCGTCGCCTACGTGGTCCCCCGCCCAGGGGAGCCGCCCCGCGCCGAGGCCCTCGCCGATCACGTGGCGGGGCTCCTCGCGCCCCACAAGCGCCCGCGGGAGGTGATCCTGCTGGAGGCCCTGCCCCGCAACGCCATGGGCAAGGTGATCAAGGGCCAGCTCGGCCCTCGATGAACCTGGGCTTCAGCGCGCCGCTGCGCGGATGATCGCCGCGAAGGAGTCCGCGGTCAGCGAGGCGCCGCCGACCAGCGCCCCGTCCACATCGGGCTGCGAAAGGAGCTGCGCAGCGTTGTCGGGCTTCACCGACCCGCCATACTGGATCGCGATCCGCTCAGCGACAGCGCCGCCGAGCTCCCGCAGGATCCCTCGGATCGCCGCGTGGACCTCCTGGGCCTGCTCGGTCGTCGCGGTCTTCCCGGTGCCGATGGCCCAAACGGGCTCGTACGCGATCACCAGCCGCTCGAGCTCGTCCCCCGAGAAGGCGGCGAGGCCGCCTCGAAGCTGACCGCCCACCACCTCCATGGTGCGGCCCGCCTCCCGGTCCTCGAGGCTCTCCCCCACGCAGACGATCGGCTGGAGCCCCGCCTCGAGCGCAGCCTTCGTCCGCTTTCGCACGGTCTCGTCGGTCTCGCCGAAGTACTGTCGGCGCTCCGAGTGTCCGATGATCACACAGGAAGCACCTGCCCCGAGGAGCATGCCCGCCGAGATATCCCCGGTGAAGGCGCCCTTCTCCTCCCAATGAAGGTCCTGTCCTGCGACCTCGATCCCGCTGCCCGCGAGGGCCTGGGCGACGGGGTGGATCCCGGTGAACGGCGGCGCCACCGCGACCCGCACCCCGCTGCCCACCGGCACACCTGCGAGGCGCTCGCGCAGCTCCTTCACGAGGGCGACCCCCTCGTCCACGTTGGTGTGCATCTTCCAGTTGCCGGCGACGAACTTCTTGCGCTCGCTCATGAGCTTCTTGCCTCCCAAAAGAATTCCCCCCCCAGGCTCCCTGCAGAGAGCCGCCCGCTTCTCAAGCCTCCAACGCCTTCACCCCCGGGAGCTCCTTGCCCTCCAGGAACTCGAGGGACGCGCCGCCTCCCGTCGAGACGTGGCTCATCTTCGCCGCGAGCCCCGCCTGCTCCACGGCGGCGGCGCTGTCGCCCCCGCCGACGATGGTCGTCGCCTCGCTCGCAGCCAGCTCCTCGGCGACGGCGAAGGTACCCTTGGAGAAGGCGTCGATCTCGAAGAGCCCCATCGGCCCGTTCCAGAGCACGGTCTTCGCCAGCCGGATCTTCTCGCGGTAGAGGGCGACGGTCTTGGGGCCGATGTCCAGGCCCATCCAGCCGTCGGGGATGGTGCGCTCCTTCACCTCGAGCACCTCGCCGCCGGCCTTCGGCTCCTTGGCGCAGATGTGATCGAGAGGAAGGAGGAGCTGGGTCCCCCTGCGCTGGGCCGCCTCCAGCAGCTTCGACGCGAGGTCGAGCTTGTCGCGCTCCACCAGGCTGGTCCCCACCCCGATCTCCTGGGCGGCGAGGAAGGTGTAGGCCATGGCGCCGCCGATCAGGAGCGCGTCCACCCGGGGGATCAGGCTCTCGATCACCTGGATCTTGTCCGAGACCTTCGCGCCCCCGAGGATCGCGACGAAGGGGCGCTCCGCCTTCCCGAGCACCCTGCCCAGGTAGTCGAGCTCCTTCTTCATCAGGAAGCCCGCCGCCTTCTCGGCGACGAAGCGCGCCATCCCGCTGGTGGAAGCGTGGGCCCTGTGGGCCGCGCCGAAGGCGTCGTTCACCCAGACGTCGGCGTTCGCCGCGAGCTGCCTCGCGAAGTCCTCGTCGTTGGCCTCCTCCTCCGCGTGGAAGCGCAGGTTCTCCAGCAGGAGCACCTGCCCCGCCTCCAGGTCGGCCAGGACCTTGGCGACGCCCTCACCGACGCAGTCGTCCGCGACGATCACGTCGGTCTTCCCGAGGAGCTCCCGCAGGCGCTCGCCCACCGGCAGCATGGAGTAGCGGGGATCGACCTTTCCCTTGGGCCTCCCCAGGTGCGACGCGAGGATCACCTTGGCGCCCTTGGAGATCGCGTGTTCGATGGTGGGGATCGCCGCCCGGATCCGGGTGTCGTCGGTGATAGTTCCGTCCTCGAGGGGGACGTTGAAGTCGACGCGCACGAAGACGCGCTTTCCGGCGAGCTCGAGCTCGTCGAGGATGCGGATGGCCATCTGGCTCCTCCCTGCGTGGGGATGTCTCGGCATGGAACGAAATCGCTCCCGCGAGCGGGAGCGATCTCATTCCGGGACACGCGTTCGCGCAGCGGGCTGCATGCAGCAGCATGCCGCCCGCCTCGCGTACTACCTGCTGCTCGTCAGCGCTTCGTCGCCACCAGCTTGGCCACGTCGACCATGCGGTTGGAGAAGCCCCACTCGTTGTCGTACCAGGCGAGGACCTTCACCATGTCGTCGATCACGAGGGTGGAGAGGGAGTCGATCGCCGCCGACCAGGGGGTGTGGTTGTAGTCGATGGAGACCAGGGGCTCCTCCGAGTAGTGGAGCACGCCCTTCAGCGCCCCTTCGGCGGCTGCCTTCAACGCAGCGTTGACCTCTTCGACGCTGGCCTTCTTGCTCACGTTCGCCGTGAAGTCGATCAGCGAGACGTTGGGGGTCGGCACCCGGACGGACATCCCGGTGAGCTTGCCCTTCATGGAGGGCAGCACCTCGCCCACCGCCTTGGCGGCGCCGGTGGAGGTCGGGATCATCGAGATCGCCGCCGCCCGCGCCCGGCGCAGGTCCTTGTGGGGCAGGTCGAGGATGCTCTGATCGTTGGTGTAGCTGTGGATGGTGGTCATCAGCCCCCGCTCCACCCCGAACGACTCCATCAGCACCTTCACCACCGGCGCGAGGCAGTTGGTGGTGCAGGAGGCGTTGGAGAAGATGTCGTGCTTGGCCGGATCGTACTGCTCGTGATTGATACCGTAGCAGAGGGTGATATCCGGGTTCTTTGCCGGCGCCGAGATGAAGACCTTCTTCGCCCCTGCCGCCAGGTGGCGCGCAGCCGCGTCCCGATCGGTGAAGCGCCCGGTGCTCTCGATCACCGTCTCCACGTCGAGCTCCTTCCAGGGGAGCTTCTCCGGCTCGCGGATCGCCGAGATCGGGATCTCCTTGCCGTCGATGACGATGGCGTTCTCGGTGGCCTTGACCTCCCCGCGGAAAGGCCCGTGCACCGAGTCGTACTTGAAGAGATGAGCGAGGGTCGCGGGCGAGTCGAGGTCGTTGATCCCCACGATCTCGACATCCTTCTCCTTCCGCTCCAGAGCTGCACGAAGCACGCTCCGACCGATCCGCCCGAAGCCATTGATGGCAAACTTCATCGCCCGCCTACCTTTCTGTTATCGCGAAAAAAAAACAACCGCCGACCTGTGGCGCGTACATAGGTTCGACCCCGCATTCGGTCAAGAACAAGATGGCGCGCAGCGCGGTGGAAGTGGGGGATAGGACAAGTATGGGAGTGCGAACTCCCATTCGCGCCCCTCCCCGTCCCGCATGGGTCCAACTGCGCAGCGAGGGACGCACCTTCCCTACATGACCGACCCCCAAGATGCCGGATTCATTGAACCTGGCCCTCGGCTGCCCCCCTGGCCCACAAGTTGCTTCCTCCTGGAGCCACAAGGAAAAGGCTGGTCGGTCGAGAAGTCCGAACGCGGAAGCGTAGCGGACCGCTGCCGCTGTTCACCCCCCCCCAGCCACCACAGGCCCACCGGCCAAGGAGTACGACGACATGGTTCCCGAGAAGATGCTCGAAGCCAAGATGAACGGCCTTCTGCTCTCCGGTTCCAGCGGCCCGAAGATCCTGGCCCGCTCCTTCTACCGGGAGCTGCGGGAGGGAGGCTTCAGCCCGACCCAGATCCTCGCCGCCTCCAACGAGCTGCTCGATCTCGTGACCCAGGAGCTCCGAGATGGAGCGTCCGATCGCGCCGGAGCCGCATAGCCGGCGCCCTCCCCCGAACCCGCCCCTGCCGCGGCCCCTTCTTGCGCAAAATGGAGAGCCGGGATAAGAGCCGCCCTCCATTTTTCTGCGACGCGATGAAGGCGGCATGCGGCTCCGAATCAGCAAGCTCTCGCTCTGGCTCGACGAGGACGACGTCCTCCTCCACCAGCGCGCTGCAGAGGCCCTCGGCCTGGATCCCCGCCTCGTCTCCGCCCCCAAGGTGGTGCGGAGGTCATTGGATTGCCGCAAGAAGGGCCACCCCCGCTTCATCCATGTGGTCGACGTCGAGGTCCCCGACGATGCGCGGGTGAGCCTCGGCGACGACGTGGTCCTCGCCCCCGACGATCCGCCGCCGCCGAAGGCCAGCCGCAGGCCTTCGCTGCGCCCGATCGTGATCGGCACCGGTCCCGCAGGCCTCTTCGCCGCCCTCGGCCTGATGGAGCGGCGGATCCCGACCCTCCTCCTCGAGCGTGGAAAGCCGATCGCCCCGCGCCGCCGGGACGTTGCCCTGATGGGGCGCGAGGGGAAGCTCGATCCGGAATCGAACATGAACTTCGGCGAGGGAGGGGCCGGGGCCTACACCGACGGCAAGCTCACCACCCGGGTCACCCACCCTGCCGTTCGCAAGGTGGTGGAGACCTTCGCCCGCTTCGGAGCGCCGGACGGGATCCTCGTCGACGCCAAGCCGCACATCGGATCCGACCTCCTCCCTGGCGCAGTCACCGGCCTGCGGGAGTGGCTCGAGGCCCAGGGATGCGAGGTTCGCTTCGGCGCCAGGGTCGTGGCGATCCTGCGGGACAGCAGGGGGCGCACCAGGGGCGTCCGCCTCGGCGATGGACAGGAGCTGCTCTCCGATCGGGTGATCCTCGCCCCGGGCAACTCCGCCCGCGACCTCTACGAGACCCTCCACGCCGAGGGCTACGTCCTGGAGGCGAAGCCCTTCGCCGTGGGCTTCCGCGCCGAGCACCCCCAGGAGCTGATCAACCGGATCCAGTACGGCGAGGCTGCCGGACACCCGAAGCTGCCCCCGGCGGACTACCGCCTCGCCGAGAATCCGGTCTGCGAAGGAAAACCGCGCGGCGTCTTCTCCTTCTGCATGTGCCCGGGCGGGATCGTCGTCCCCACCCCCACCGAGCCCGGTCTCCTCTGCGTCAACGGCATGAGCAACTCCCACCGCAACGCCCACTTCGCCAACTCGGGGATCGTGGTGGCGGTCGGCCTGGACGACTTCGAGCGGGACGGCCACGGCCGCCACCCCCTCTCGGGACTCGCCTTCCAGCGCAAGTGGGAGCGGATCGCCTTCGAGCTCGGCGGGAGGAACTATCGGGCCCCCGCCCAGCGGATCACCGACTACCTCGCCGGCAGGCTGGGCGAGCCGCCCGGAAAGACGACCTACCGCCCCGGGCTCACCCACGTCGATCTCTCCACCTTCCTGCCCGCCCACGTCACCGCCACCCTCAAGTCCGCGCTGCGCGGCTTCGATCGCAAGATGCGGGGCTACGTCACCTCCGAGGCCAAGCTGATCGCCTTCGAGGGAAGGACCAGCGCCCCGCTTCGGATCGTGCGGGGGGAAGACATGCAGGCGCCGTCCGCCCCCGGGCTCTATCCTTGCGGGGAAGGGGTTGGGTACGCTGGGGGCATCGTCTCGGCGGCGGTGGATGGGCTGCGGATCGCCGACGCCATCGCCGAGAGCTGCACGTGATGGATTGCTCGAACGAGGTCTGAAGTTGCGCTACGAGATTCGGTCCAAGGAGGGAGGGGAGCTCGTCGTCCACGACGGCAGGCAGGTGATCATGCTCGTGCGGCAGCGGTTCCTCGAGCCCGACGACGAGATCCGGCGCGAAGGCCAGGAGAAGTGGCGCAAGCTCAAGGACATCCCCGAGTACGCGGCGATGTTCAAGGCGGAGAAGTACGACCTGCGCCGCTTCCAGCAGATCCTGATCTTCACCGCGCTCCTGGGCGCGGTCGCGGTCATCGCGGCAATCCTCGTGCAGATGTGAGCGAGGCCTGGCCGCGCCCCTGAGGGCGACTAGGGGATGAGGGGCCTGCCCCGCCCGGAGTCCTCGTCGGTGGGGAGCTCGGGCGCGTCCTCGTCCTCTCGCGTCTCGCTCTGCTGCGACGCTCCATTCCCCTGCGACGAGCTCTCATCCTGCGATGCGCCGTCCTCCTGCGCCGCGTCGTCTTCCGGCGTCGCCCGGTCCTCCTGCGCCGCGCCGTCCTCCTGCGCCGCGCCGTCCTCCTGCGCCGCGCCGTCCTCCTGCGCCACGCCCTCCTCCTGCGCCGCGCCGTCCTCCTGTGCCGCGCCCTCCTCCGACGGCGCTTCCGCCTCCTCGGCGCCTTCCTCCAGCGGGGACGGCGCGTTGGCGTAGCGCTTCGACGTGGCTGCCTTTCGCACCGCCTTGAACGCGTCGGGGACCGAGGTGCGGTTGGTCCGATCCGCGATCCACTTGGGGACGCTCCCGCCCGGGTTCACCCGGAGGATGTAGACCGCCCCCGTCTTCCTGCCCCCCTGCAGCGGGGTCAAGGTCCAGGAGCCCTCGTTCTCCTCCACCCGCACCACCCCGTCCTTCACAGGAGGCGCCACCTCGTTGGCCGCGACCCAGCTCGTGCCGAGGGTCCCGTCCGGCTCCTCGCGCAGGGTGATCTTCACGGCGTAGTCACGCTTCGCCCCCAGCGGCGGATCGATCACCGAATACATCCAGATGTCGTTCCCCTCCCGCTTCACCAGCCGCGACTCCTCCGTATGCGGCATGGTCTCCTCATAGGCCTCCACGTCGGCGAGGACCGCGAGCACCCGCTCCGGCGGCGCGTCGATCACACCGGAGGCGCGGACCGTGGAGACCTTGCCGGGGACCTCCTTCACCCAGACCTTGACGCCGTCGCTGTCCGAGACCTGCTTCCAATCGCGCCCGGGTCCCTTCTGTGCCTCGGCGCTGCACGCTGCCACGAGCAGAATCAGCCCCATCCGCAGCCATCGAGTCGCCATGACGCCTCCCTCCCGTTGGGTGATCTCCGCATTGTTCCCCTGGGTCACGTCTGTTAGTTTCCGCAGGTCGAACGCAGGGTAAGCCAAAGGCCCCGGTCCGCCCTCCTCCCCGGGCGCACGCGGACCGACGGCAGGGCAAACGCACGAACAGACCTTTCGCGCGACACGCGCGCCGAAGGATTCGCTCCCGCGCTGTGGGGACGACGAAAGAGAGTGGAACGAGAATGGACAGGATCTGGGTCAAGGATCTGCAGGTGGGCCAGCGCGCAGTGGGAACCTACGTGGTCGCGCGCAAGCAGCAGGCCACCGGCAAGAACGGCAAGACCTTCCTCAAGCTGCTGCTGCAGGACAAGACCGGTCAGGTGGACGCCAGGGTCTGGAACGACGCCGAGCAGATCGCCGCGCTCTTCGAGGCAGGGGACCGCGTTCTGGTCGAGGGGCAGGTCGGCTCCTTCCAGCGGCTGCCGCAGCTCACGATCGAGCGGCTGGAGAAGGCAGGCGACGACCTCCCTGCCGAGGACTTCGCCTACGAGGCTCCCGCCAGGCCCGCAGAGGAGCGCAGGGCCGCCGGTGGCGCAGCCGGCGGCGAGAGCCAGTACCAGGCCCTCCGCGCCGAGCTGGTTCGGGTCTCGGATCCCCACGTCCGGGCCCTCCTCCTCTCCTTCCTCGACGATCCCGAGGTCGTCTCCAAGCTAAGGCGCGCCCCTGCCTCCAGGGAGGCGAACCACGCTTATCCGGGTGGCCTCCTCGAACACATCCTGTCATGCGTCCGGCTGGCTGCTCGCCTCGCGGACCACTACCCGATGGCCGATCGGGACCTGCTGCTGGCCGGCTCGTTTTTGCGCGACATCGGAAAGACCGCCGCGCTCTCCCCAGAGAAGGGAGGCGGCCACACGGACGAGGGCCTGCTCGTTGGGTCCGCCGCCATCGGCGCCGCGTGGATCCGGGAGCGGGCCGGTGTGATCTCGGGCTTCCCCAAGGAGCTGGAGCTCCACCTGATGCACCTGGTCCTCGCCGACGGGGGAAGCTCCGACGCTGCCCCCAAGACCCTCGAGGCCCACCTCGTCCACGCGATCGCCGGCCTCGACGCAGGTCTCAACGCGATGCTCGGGCAAATGGCGAAGAGCCCCGGCGGCGGCAGGTGGACCCAGCCGCAAAAGGCCCACGAGAGCCAGCTCTGGAAGGCCCCCGCCCCCACCGAGGGCGGCAAGCGGCGCGGCGCCCCCGCCAAGGGTCTCGGCAAGCAGCGCGCCTCTCGCAAGGAGCGGGACGCAGAGGGGACCGCCACCGGCACCGCAGCCGTGGAGCGTCCGCGCAAGGAGCGGGCCCCCCGCGAGCGGGGAGCCGAGCGCCCTGGTCGAGACGCAGTGGCCGGCGCTGCGCCGGACGCAGCTGCGAACGCCACGGAGACGGCGCGGCCGCAGGGGGGCGGAGAGCGCCGCGGCCCCAAGATCCTCAAGCCCGCAGGCGCCGGCAAGGCGCCGCCGGCGGAGAAGCTCACCTTCAAACCCTTCTCCGCGTTCACGGGGGAGGGGGAGGCTGCGCCCGAAGCTCCCGCGCTGGAGCCGGCACAGGGAGTGTCGGAGGATGACACCTCGACCCCCGCCGCCGGCTTCCCCGCCGATCAGGGGGCGCCGTCCTCCGGACCGGAGGACTCCGTCGCATCGACGGCGACGGTCGCCGAGAACGCAGGGTCGGCGGAGGCTTCCGCCGCGCCGTCCTCGCCTGCCCCGGAGCCCTCTCCCACGGCGGAGGAGTCCTCTGCAGCCTCGCCGGCTCCCGAGCCCTCGCCCACCGCGCAGTCGTCTGCTCCCGCGGAGGCGCCGCCGGAGCCGCGCCCTGCTGCAACCACCGAGGCTGCGACCACCGATCCGGCCCCAACGGTCCAGGAGTCCTGGAAGACCCCCGCCCCCGATGAGGAGCCGAAGCCGGAGTGAGTCGGGCTCAGTCCAGCCGATCCAGCCGGAAGAGCCGCGCTGCGTTGGCGGTGGTGGCTTTTGCCACCTCCGCCAGCGGGATCCCCTTCAGCTCGGCGATCTGCTCGGCGACCAGGCGCACGAAGGCGGGCTCGTTTCGCTTGCCGCGGTGGGGGATCGGCGCCAGGTAGGGGCAATCGGTCTCGATCAGCAGGCGATCGAGGGGCGCCATCTGCACGGCGTCCCGAAGCGGCCCCGCGTTCTTGAAGGTCACCACCCCCGGGATCGAGAGGTAGAGGCCCAGGTCGAGGTAGGCCCTGGCGCGGTCGGGGCCGCCGGTGAAGCAGTGGATCACGCCGGAGGGAGGCGGCGTCTCCTGCACGATGGCGAAGGTGTCGTCGTCCGCCTCACGGGTGTGGACCACCACCGGCTTGTCCAGGCGGGTGGCGAGCTCGAGCTGATGGCGGAACCAACGCCGCTGGTCCTCGCGAGGCGAGTTGTCGTAGTGGTAGTCCAGCCCGGTCTCCCCCACCGCCACCGTCTCCGGGCGGGCGGCGAGCGCCTCCAGCCTTGCCCAATCCTCCTCCGGCACCCGCGCCACCTCGTGGGGATGGATCCCGATGGTGGCGAAGAAGGTCCCGGGGTGGCGCCTGGCCAGCTCGAAGGCCCCGCCGAAGTCCCCGGGGTCCTGCCACTGACCGATGGCGATCATCCGGCGCACCCCTGCCTGGAGCGCCCGCTCGATCACCTCGTCGCGGTCGTCGTCGAAGCGCGAGGAGTCCACGTGGGCGTGAGAGTCGATCAGTTCAAGCATGAAGAAGCACTCCGAGGGCGCGTCATCCCGATGAATGAAATCAAGGCGAGCGGGAGGCGCACCCTGCCTGGCGCCTCCCCTCACTCATGGGCCATGACCTCCTCGCCGGTGAGCGGCAGGTAGAGGCGGACCTCCCGTGCCGATCTGCCGAAGAGGGAGAGGCTGGTCGCCGCAACCCCGCGCACCCGCTCGTCCTCGATCTCCTGCGAGGCGCGCTCGAGGACGCGCCGCGCCTCCTCGGATCCGGAGAGGAGCAGCCCTTCTGCTGCGTCGCAGCGCACGTCCGGGTCCTCTGCGGGGTTCAGCAGCACCTCGCCGCAGACCTCCTCGGCGCCGGCGGCGCGGTAGGAGCCGAGGGCGCGCAGCGCGGTGCCCCGCAAGGGATCCTTGGGATCCGTCGCGACCCTCGCGACGAGGGCCTCGCCCCCCGGGATGCGCAGCTCGCCGCAGAGCTCCAATGCCATCGGCCGCTCCACCGTCCGCTTCCCTGCCCGCTCCACCAGGAGCCCGCGGGCGTCCTCGTGCCCCATGGAGGCGAGGAGCGCAGCCGCTCCCACCCGATCGAAGCGGTGGGTAAGCAGGCCCCCGTAGAGCTTGCGGGCCATGGCCTCGATCCGATCGTGGAGCTCCGGCGCCTCGGCCGCTGCGCGGCGCAGGGCGTAGAGCGCGTCCAGGCGGGTGTCCCGCCGCTGGGCAGCGTCGATCAAGACGTCGGTCCCACGAAAGTCGCCGCCCGACGCGAGCGCCACCGCCGCCGCCATCCGGACCAGTCGATCCGGATCCCGCAGGCAGGCGGCGAAGCGATCGTGGTGCTCGGTGAGGCCCAGGGGCCCCAGGGCGTGGAGCACCTGGAGCCGCACCCCAGGGGAGGGATCCTCGAGGAGCCGCAGCAAGCGCTCGACGTGCTCGCCCCGCTCGTCACAGAGCACCACCCCGACGATCGCCCATCCCCGCACCGCCGGCGCCTCGTCGGCGAGGAGGGTGACGAAGCGCATCAGGTAGCGGCTCCGATCCGCCTCGTTCTGCCGGCAGCGCTCCACCAGATCGCCGACGGTGGCGGCCCGCTCCCTGGGCGAGAGATCGAGCTCGTCGAGGCGTCTGGCGAGGTCTTCGGCGGAGAGGCCCAGCTTCATCATTTCACCCGCGATCCCGGAGGCGCGCCTGGCACCTCCGCCAGGACGACGGCGCCCTGATCGCCGCCGCCGGCCAGCAGCATCCCCCTGCTCTCGACCCCGCGGATCTTGCGGGGCGCGAGGTTGGCGACCACCACCACGTGCTTGCCCGGGAGCGCCTCCGGCTCGTAGAAGGCGGCGATCCCCGCGGCGATGGTGCGGGGCTCCGGCTCGGCGAGGTCGACGGTGAGCCTGAGCAGCTTGTCCGCCTTCGGGATCCGCTCCGCGGTCAGGACCTTCCCCACCCGGAGCTCGACCTTCATGAAGTCGTCGAAGCCGATGATCCCCACCGGAGGTTCGGCAGCCCCGGCCGCAGCCGCCGCCACGTCGCCACCCGTCCTCGCGGCGGCGGGCTTCTGCCCGCTCTTCTCGACCACCGCAGGCGCCGGCTCCTCGTCCGGCCACAGCGCGTTCAGCTTCGCGTCGTCCACCGGCGCCGCCAGGTGCACCACCTTCCCCAGCGCGAGCCCCTCCTCCAGCGGGAAGCCGCCGCCTGCGACGAGTCGGCGCGGATCGAGCTCGACCCCGCCGAGCATCGCCGAGAGCTTGGCAGCAGCGTTGGGGAGGATCGGCGCCATCCAGCACCCGATCGCGTATACGACGTTCGCACAGAGAGTGAGATCCCGCAGCGCGCCCTCCTCGTCGCCGCTCTTGCGCTTGCTCCAGGGGGCGCGCTCCTGCAGGTAACGGTTGGCCTCGAAGCCGATCTGCACCAGCCCCTGGGTCGCCTGCCGCAGCTCCACCGCGTCGTAGGCCTGGTGGACCTTCGACGAGAGCTCCAGCACCTGGGCCCAGAGCTCCACCGACGCCGGATCGTCCGCGGGCTTGCCGAGCTTTCCGCCGAAGTCGCGCTCCAGGGGGCTCAGGGTCCTGGCGGCGAAGTTCGCCAGGGTCTTCACCAGCTCCGCGTTGACCCGGTTGCGGATCTCCTCCTTGGAGAGGGGGATGTCGAAGGGCCCGGCGTCCAGGCTGGAGGCGTAGAACCAGCGCAGGGTCTCCGGATCGAGGCCCGCGTCCAGGAACTCACGGGCCGTGACCAGTCTGCCCCGGCTCTTGGAGAGCTTCTCGCCCCCCAGCGTGAGCATGCCGTGGGTCTGGATCCGGTCGGGGATCTTCAGCCCCGCTGCCTGCAGCATCGCCGGCCAGAAGAGCGCGTGGAAGTAGACGATGTCCTTGCCGATGAAGTGGACGATCCGGCTGTGAGCGTCCTTGCTCCAGTAGTCGGAGAGCGCCTCCTCCTCTCCCTTCAGCTTCACCGTCGAGGAGAGATAACCCGTAGGGGCGTCGAGCCAGACGTAGAAGAACTTCCCGGGCGCGTCCGGGATCTCGAAGCCAAAGTAGGGACCGTCGCGGGAGATGCACCAGGGCTGCAGCCCACCCTCGATCCAGGCCCGCACCGAGTTGCGCACCTGGGGCTCGAGGCGCCCCGGGGTGGCGACGAAGTCCGCCAGGAAGTCCTTGAAGTGATCGAGGCGGAAGAAGAAGTGCTCGGAGCTGCGACGCACCGGAGGCCTGCCGCAGATCGAGCAGCGGGGCTCCCGCAGATCGGTGGCGGTGTAGGCCTTGTTGCAGACCTCGCAGACGTCCCCGTATTGGTCCTCGGCGCCGCAGTTGGGGCAGGTGCCCTTGACGAAGCGGTCCGGCAGGAAGCGCCGATCGTGCTCGCAGTACCACTGCTCGAGGGGGCGCTTGTCGATGTGCCCCCCCGCCTGCAGCCTGCGGAAGATCTCCTCCACCCACCTGCGATTCTCGGGGGAGTGGGTGGAGTCGAAGATGTCGAAGCCGATCAGGAAGTCGCCGAAGTCCCGGATCTGTGCGTCGCGCATCTTCTCCACGAAGACCACCGGATCGACCCCCTGCCTGGCGGCGTTCATCTCGATCGGCGCACCGTGGGTATCGGCGGCGCAGACGTAGATCACGTCATGGCCGGTGTTCTTCATGTGCCGCACCCAGATGTCGGTCTGGATGTACTCGACCAGGTGGCCCAGATGGGTGGGCCCGTTGGCGTACGGCAGCGCGCTGGTGACCAGGATCTTCTCGGACAAGATGCGTTCCTTCGCGGGTGAGAAACGTTGACTCCGACGGTGGAGCCGGGCTGCGGTCTGCGGTCCTCGCCCGGGCACCTGCGGAGAGAGCTGTTCTATGCATGGGGCTCTGCGGGGTAAAGCGTTTCCGCGATGACACTGGTTCTTCTACCGACAGATGGGATCAGCTCCCGCAGATCCGGAAGAGGAAGCGCTCCACGTCCAGCCGCCCTCCGCCGCTCTTCACCGCCACGTCGAGGGCGGCGGCCTCCACCAGGGCCTCCACCAGCTCCCGCCGTCGAAAACGGCCGGCAGCCTCCGCCTTGAACTTGGCTGCGTTCGGATTGCCCATCTTCATCCCCGCCGCGTTGAACGCAGCGACCCATCCCGCCGCCGCCTGCCCGAAGCCGGGGACTCGCCCCCCCGTGGCCCGGGTAGCCTCCTGCGCAGCGAGGAGCTGGCGGACGCTGCTGGCGATGGAGGCGACCGCCTGCGGGAGGCCGCCCCCCGCCTCGAGGATCTGCGCGAGCCCCGCCAGGGCGCCGTTCAGATCCCGCCGCTCGATGGAGTTGGTGAGGAGGAACTCGATCTCCCGCGAGGCCCCCACCACCGCGTCGACGTCCTCCGCCTCCACCGTGCTCCGCTCTCCGACGTAGAGCGCCACCTTCTCCAGCTCTGCGTGCAGCAGCCGCACCTGGGCGTCGCCCACCAGGGCCTCCAGGCGGGCCACCGCCGCCGGCGCGATCCGCTTGCCCAGCGGGGCCAAGGCCTCCCTGCAGAGCTCGCCCAGATCGCGCTTCTCCCGCCCCTTCGCCTTGAAGGAGACCTCCGCGCCGGCCTTCTGCAGCTTCTTGAAGAGGGAGAGCCTGCCGTCGAGGCCCAGCGAAGAGACGATCAGGTGGTTGCCGTCGGGGATCCCCTTCTCCAGGAGCGACTCCAGCTCGGCCTGATCGCTGCTCGGCGCCGCGATCTTCTGCTCGGCAGCGAAGGAGGCGGCCTCCTTGCTGAACGTGAGGTCCGCAGGATCCGCCTGGATCCCCGCCTCCGACTCCCAGTCGGCGGCGCTCGCCGCAGCCGGGTCCAGCCCTGCCTTCTGCGCCAGCGCCAGGAGCCTGCGCGCCGCCTCCTTCTCCCGCCCCTGCTCCCAGAGCTCCCGCAGCCTCCCGAGCTGATCCCCGCGGGCCGCCTTCTTCGGCGCCAGGAACTCGGGGTCTCGCAGCCAGACCACCTTCGTCCCCCGGAACATCGGCACCGTCGAGAGCTCCCGCGCCACGTCCCCTGGAGACGCTGCCGCCTCCAGGATCGCCAGGTTGAAGTCCCGCTGGCCCTCGGGGACCAGGATGTCGATCAGGTCCTCCGCGGCCTTGCGCGCCAGGAACTCTTCGCCGTGAAAGAGGTAGACACTATTCGTGCTCCCCGCCTTCGCCTCCGCCAGGAGCTTCTCCACGCCGCCGCTCACGTACACACCTTCCGTCCCGCGCCTCGAGAGCACCTCTGCTCCCGAGCCGTCTCGGTCCCCCTCCCCACCTGCTGCATCCTCAAGCCGCCACTTCCGGGACCACGAAGCAGAGGAGCATCCGCTCCACCGCCAGCCTGGCGATCCCGTGCCGATCGATGGCGCCCAGCGCCTCCCGCGCCAGGCGGTGGCGCCGCAGCGCATCGGTCGCGCCCCGCGCGGCAGCCGCCTCCACGAGATCCGGCAGGTCCCGGTTCGCCAACGACGCCGGCTCGATCCCCTCCGCCGCCAATGCCACGTCCCGGTAGAAGAGCGCGACGAGCTCCAGGAGCTGCTCGCACGCCTCCCGCCCCTTGGCCCCCAGCTCCTCCCCCAGCTTCAGCAGGGGCGAGAGGCGCCCGGGCTCCAGGGACTCGATCGCCCGCAGCACCCTCGCCCGCTCCTCGACCGCCTCCGGCTCCAGGGCCAGGGCGCGCCCCAAGGATCCGCCGGCGAGGGCGGCGCGCAGCGAGGCTTCCTCCGGGTCCAGGCCCATCTCGTCCGCCAGCTTTCGTGCCACCATCTCCTCCGGAAGCGGGACGAAGGGAACACGGACGCAGCGGGAGCGGGTTGTGGCCAGGAGCGAATCGCCGGCCTCCGCCAGCAGGATCAGGTGGGTCCCCGGCGGCGGCTCTTCCAGGGTCTTCAGAAATGCATTCTGGGCAGCGGGGTTCAAGGTGTCGGCGCCGATGAGGAGAACCACACGACGAGGCCCCTCCAGCGGGGCCATGGAGAGCGAGGCCTGCAGCCTGCGCACCTGGTCGATCTTGAGTTCCCGCGAAGGGGTCCGCGGCAGATCCTCCCGGGCGATCCGCTTGCGGGCCACCGCCTCCGCCTCGGGCAGCACCTCCACCAGATCGGGGTGGACCCCGCGGTCGAGCTTCTGGCATGAACTGCAGGTGCCGCATGCGTCCATCACGGGCTCCCCTCCCCCGGCGTGGCAGAGGAGCGAGGCGGCGAAGGCGCGGGCGGCGGTCTCCTTTCCCACCCCCGAGGGGCCGGTGAGGAGCCAGGCGTGGTGGATCTTCTTTCGCTCCAGCGCGGAGCGGATGAGCGAGACGGCGCGGGTCTGCCCGACGATCGAGGAGGTTTTCACGATGTCCCCATCCTACCGAATCACCAGCGCCGGCGCCGCAGTCTTCCCTTCCCGAAATCGAAGGAGCCATCCATGAGACGCAGCCTCCCCCTCCTCTTCCTCTGCGCCGGCCTCGCCGGCTGCGCCAACGTCAACCAGACCCTCGACAAGGGCACGGGCGCCTTGGGCGAGCTCCTGCTCCCTCTCGCCGAGGAGGTCCAGCTCGGTCACCAGCTCGCCGCCGACGTGAACAAGCAGGAGAAGGTCCTCGACGATCCCGAGGTCCAGGCCTACGTCAACCAGGTGGGCCAGCGGATCGCCAAGGCCTCGAAGGACAAGCGCAAGGGGATCAAGTACACCTTCACGGTCATCGATCAGCCCCAGGTGATCAACGCCTTCGCCCTCCCCGGCGGCCACATCTACGTCTACTCCGGGCTGATCATCGCCTCCCGAAACGAGGCGGAGCTCGCCGCGGTCCTGGGCCACGAGGTGGGCCACGTCACCTCCCGCCACGCCGCGCAGAGCCTGGGCACCGCCTACGGCCTCGAGGCCCTCTCCGCCGTCGCCCTCGGCGAGCAGCCTGGGGCGGTGGCGCAGATCGCCGCCGGGATCGCCGCCCAGGGCTACATGTCCCGTCACTCCCGGGACGCGGAGCGCGAGGCCGACACCAAGGGTCTCCAATATCTGATGGCAGCGGGCTACGACCCGAAGGCCATGCCGCGCTTCTTCGAGGAGCTGGCCAGGCACAGCGGCGGCTCCAACGCCATCGCGGACTTCTTCGCCTCCCATCCCAACCCCGGGGAGCGCTCCAAGGTCCTCTCCCGATCGATCCAGCAGAAGGGCAACCCCTCCGGCGCCACGGCGCTGGTCGGCGACTTCGAGCGGATCAAGGCGCGGCTCCAGGGCAAGGCTGCACCTGCGAGCTCCAGCGCAGGGTCCTCCTCCAAGCCCGCGTCCAGCGGGGGGACGAGCGCGCCGTCGCCTGCCCCTGCGCCCGCCCCGGCTCCCTCCCGGTAAAAGAGGTCGAATCCCTGGTTCGTCGCCAGGGATGGGGGTGAACTGGCGAGCTCGTGGGTCCTCCACGAGCCCACGCGCACGAAACATCCGCGGGACTGTATGATGCGCCCGCACATGAACCCACAGCGCGTGTGGCTTGGAGCTCCCCATGGTGAAGCCGGTTCGGAAGGTCCTGCTGTCAGGCGGAGTACTCGTTCTCATCCTCGTCGGCGTGGCGGGTGTTGGCTACGGCTGGGCCTCGGCTCGGGCGAGCTCGACCCTCTCCCAGGTCTTCGAGACCCACGAGGTCGACTTCCCGGTGCCGATGCCCACGGCCCCAGACGATCGGGCCGGGGGCCCTGCAGAGGCCATCGGTGAGGTGGATCCCGGCGCAGACATCGTCGAGGTGGAGGGGGTGCACGGGGACGAAGCCGACCCGGCCCCCGAGGTAGCGCTCGCGCAGACCGATCTCGAGCTCGCCATCGCCCGGGGCAGGCACCTGGTCTCTGCCCGTTACGCCTGCGCCGACTGCCACGGGGAGAACTTCGGCGGCGGCGTGATGATCGACGACCCTGCCATGGGCCGCCTCCTCGGCCCCAACCTGACGACGGGCGCAGGCTCTGCGGTGGCGGACTACCGCGTCGCCGACTGGGATCGGATCGTCCGCCATGGCGTTCGCAAGGACGGGCGACCTGCGCTGATGCCATCCGAAGACTTCATGGCGATGTCGGACCGGGAGCTGAGCGACATCATCGCGTACATCCGCTCCCTCCCCCCTGTCGACAACACGGTCCCCCCTTCGGAGCTCGGGCCCGTCGGCAAGCTCCTCGTCGCCACGGGCAGGTTCCCGATCTCGGCAGAGATGATCGAGGCACACGACGCCGCCCACCGCGTCGAGCCGCCGGCGGAGGAGGAGACCGTCGAGTTCGGAGCTCACCTCGCGAAGGTCTGCACCGGCTGCCACAGGCAGGACCTCGCCGGAGGACCCATCGTGCAAGGACCGCCGAGCTGGGCCCCTGCCTCGAACCTCACCCCGCACGAGACCGGCTTGGTCGGCTACGATCTCCAGACCTTCGAGCGGGTGATGCGGACCGGGATCCGGCGGAACGGCGAGCCCGTTCGGGAGCCGATGAACATCATCACCGCCTATGCCTCGAACATGACGGAGACGGAGATCAAGGCGCTCTGGCTGTATCTCGAAGCCCTCCCGCCGACCCCACAAGGCAGGTAGGTCCAGCGTTCGGCAGGCGCGACGGCGGCTCCCTCCCGCGCGTCGGATCCGCCCTCCGGCTCAGATTCCCTCTGCCGCAGGGAGGGCCCCGGTGCCTTCCCAGGACACCAGGCGCTCGCCGAGGATCACGGCGCTTCGGCGCTGCGACGGCCAGACCCAGATCTCTCGCCGACCCTCGGGGCTTGGCGCGATGGTGCGGCGCTCGGGCCAGCCCCAGGCCATGGCCACCACGTCCGAGCTCATCCCCTCGATCAGCCGCTTCTCGTTCACGGCCCGGCGCATGGGGGCCGGCAGCTTTGCCAGCATCGGCTCCAGATCGTCGCGGGAGAGGAAGCGATCGATCTCCTCCTCGAACTCCAGCTGCGACCCGAGGTCGCTGCGCAACACCATGGTGGGCACCGGCTTGCCGGGGAACCCTTCCACCTCGAGGAGCAGCCAGGGGTTGTACCGGGGAACGAAGGGGTTGCGTGTGGCCACCGCGTAGCCGGTGGGGAGCTCCAGGCGCACGATCCGCACCCGGGTCCCTGCCGGGATCACGCCGGTCGGCGCCCCGGGGTCGATGGGGACACCGGCAGGATTGAGCACCCAGGGGATCTCGTCGGGGACGATGTCGGTGACGTAGAGCTTCGACTCGTCCGACCAGAAGGGCCCCACGTACATGGCGTGGCGCAGATAGAAGGTGCGGCCCGGGAGGCTGCGCTCCAGCCGGACTCGATCTTCGTCGGGGATCGTGGTGTGGCTGGCGCAGCCGCTGACCACGAAAGCCAGCAGGGCGCAAGTCTTGGCGAGGGTCGAGAAAGACTTCACTGCTATCGCTCCTTTGGCCGTCTATGGCCTCCGCCACGTCGGCGGCTGCCGCCGCGGCGTCCGTCCCGCCTCCCGTCCCGCCTCCCGTCTCTACGATCGTCTCCAGCGACACCGCTCCCCGGCGGAGCCCGCATCACGACCTCATCTCCATGGAAGCGGGGCGGCGTCCCGATGACCACCGGCCAGACCGCCCCACCCTTCAGCGCTGCGACGAGACCCGCCTCGTCGCGAAACACCTCGCGAAAGAGCGTCGCCGCCGTGCCGATCTCGTCGAGATCCCGGCTGGCGCCGCTCCCCCCAACACAGGGTACCGCCAGGTGAGAGGCTGCCTCGATCGCCAGCTCGTTCACGTTGGCGCGCTGGGTTCCGACAAAGCCTTCCACCGCAGAGATCTCACGCAAGGTGAGCAGGTAGTCGCCCATGGGCTTCTCCAACTCCCGGTCATAGGGAGCTGAAGCGATCACCGCACCACCCTGGGCCAAGGCAGCGTCCACGACCTCTCGCGCTCTTCTGCTGGAGGCAGGGCCCTCCCCCAGGAGCCGCTCCACGTCCACCTCGGAGGGATCGGGAAAGAAGCACAGGAAATTGCCGTGATCGGTTGCGGCGAGCATCCCGGCGAAGACGGCGACCTTTGCCTCCTCTCGCAGGGAACGAAGCTCGTCCGTGCCAACCAGGCCATCTCGCTCGATCATGCAGATCCCATCGAGCCCCAGGGTGGCAGCCCGCTCGATCGCCTCCAGGGCATCCAGGCCGCTGCCGGCGCTATTCTTCGATTGGACGTGGAGATCGACGAGCATGAACAGGTCCTCCTGCGACACGGATTCGCTGCATCCGCTACCACAAAGGGGGCTGACAGAAAAGCATGGCGGAGCACACCAACCCACCGCCCCTGCTCCCTCGCCACGGCAGGAAGCCCCGAGCCAACGCACCTCATGCACCAACAGAGCACCCAGACACACAGGTAGAGGAAGATTCGAGGAAACCAACCTTGATTCTTCTTTTCACCTTCTTCACATTCACTGAATGTCCTCCATCCTCTCACGAGCTCCCAGCGACGCGATCTCCCTCATCATCCTCGCCGCTCTTCTTCCTCTCGTTGCATGCGGCGGCGACCCCGATGAATCGGGGAAGTCCCTCGGTGCTGGTGGCTCAATCGCGGCCGGTGGCACCGGGGGTTCGGACGGCGTGGGTGGCACCGGCGGTTCGGACGGCGTGGGTGGCTCCGGTGGTACGAATGGCTTCGGTGGTACCGGCGGATCGGATGGGGGCGGTGGATCAGGCGGGGAGGAGGAACCACCCCAACCTCGAACCTGCTCCGAGCCGGTGGACGGAGAGTATGTGCTGCAGCCATGTGAGCCTGGCGACGGCATCTCGACCTTCGTCGACACGATCGTCGCGCCGTGCTCTGCGCCGCCTCCAGACTTCTTCGTCATGACCACCTGTGAGAGCGGCTCCTCGGCCGAGGCAGGCAATGACGCGAAGTTCGCGAGGTGTTCGGAGCCTCGCTCCGGCGAGCGGGTCGTGTCGGCCTGCACAATCGGATCCGCGTCCGAGCCAGGCACGGACACCGAATTGGCCGCATGTCTCCTACCAAAATCGGGACAGTACACCTCATCACCTTGCGAAGCGGGGACTTCGGCAAGGCCCGGCACCGAGACCCAGATCGCCGACTGCTCTACCCCCGATCCAGAAGAATACGTCGCTGTCGCCTGCGCGGCAGGGAACGCCGAGGAGGCTGGTTCCGACGCCACGATTCGTTTCTGCTCCGTGCCTGCCCCCGGCCATTATGCAGCCGCGGTCTGCGAGACCGGGACTCAGCTGGTGGCTGGCGCCGACACGATGATTCGACCCTGCTCGGAGCCTGGTCTCGGCCAGTACCTAGCCGCGACCTGCGAACCCGGTTCCCCATTCCTGCCGGGTGTCGACGCAACGATCGCGAGCTGCACGCTGCCGACATCGGACCAATACGTCACCGCCGTTTGCGACGCCGGCTCCTTGCTGGAGCCGGGGATCGACACAAAGGTTGCCTCCTGCAGCCAGCCCACATCCGGACAGTTCACCGTCGCTCCCTGTCTGAGCGGAAGCGACTCCACCCTGGGAATCGACACGGCGATTGAGAGCTGTGTCACCCCCGCATTCGGACACTACGTGATCGAGACGTGCAGAGCCGGGAGCGCTACAGAGGCAGGTGCAGACAGCTCGGTGGTCGCCTGCTCGGAGCCTGCGCCCGGGCAATACGTCTCCGTCGCCTGCAGGCCAGGGACTCCGACGGAATCCGGCGTCGACACCGTGTTCAGGAGCTGCACGAAGCCACAGTTCATATCGTATGTCTCCTCCGTCTGCGAGGCGGGATCGGCTACCACACCTGGTTCGGACACCCAATGGCGGACGTGTACGAATCCCCGAAGCGACCTCCAGGTGGCAGAGTACACGACGGCTACCTGCATTGCGGGAGACGATACAGTCCTCGGTACCGACACAGTGGTCTCGACCTGCTCGTCTCCAGGTCCGGGCGAGTACGTCTCGACGTTCTGCAAGTCTGGCAGCCGCGAATCGCTCGGCACAGACACGGTGTTGCGCGAGTGCACCAAACCCGCCCCCGGTCAGTTCGTTTCCAAGACGTGTTCAGCGGGCAGAGCCATCTTCGAAGCAGGGAGCGACACCATATTGAGCACCTGCTCCAATCCGCAGCCGGGTCACTTCGTCACCGAACTCTGCGCTGCCGGCGCCAGCAACAGTCTCGGACGAGATACGCGGACCACCCCCTGCAGTAACCCCGGACCTGAGCAATACCTGGCGGCGGCCTGCCATCCTGGTTCCTGGAACGAGCCCGGCGAGCAAGGTTCCGTGAGGGCTTGTACTCCGATAGCGGCCTGCAACCCGGGCGACCTCCGCTGCAGCAGCGACGAGGACTCGACCTGCCTCTCGTGCGCAGCGACCTACGTGCTGAATGAGGATGCCTCTGCGTGCGTGCCGCTCCCGGCGCCCCCGACGCGGGTTCGCGCCGTAGGAAGAGGAACCGAGGCCTTGGTGTACTTCGACGAAGCGGATCGGAGAGGCGGCCCTCCGGTCACGGGCTACACGATTCGCTCCTCCCCCAACGAGCCACCAGTCTTCGTCGAAACGGCGAGCGGGATCTTCCCAGGCCTCTCTCCGGGCGAGACCTACACTTTCTCCGTGACCGCCCATAACGCATTTGGGGCCTCCAGCCCTTCAGAGAAATCCAGCAGTCTCCTCCTTTCGACAACCGAAGAGGACTTCGTCGTCCATTTCTCGCATACGGAGGCAGTCGATCATTTCCAGGTCCCTGCTGAGGTCACTTCCATCGACTTCGATGTCGTCGGCGCGTCGGGTGGCATGGTTTACTCCTCCCCCACCTGGGGCCTCTCAGGCATGGGAGGGAGGGTGACAGGCACCCTCGTCGTGAACCCGGGAGAGCGCCTCGAGATCCGAGCCGGAGGTACGGGCCCTCCCCCGTGCCGTGGAGGCTGGAATGGCGGCGGCGGCGGCACCTCCCTCATGACGGACTGCGGGGGCGGTGGCGGTGCAAGCGACATCCGAATCGGCGGTTCCTCCTTGGAAGATCGCGTCATCGTCGCTGGAGGAGGGGCAGGAGGAAGCAAGCACACCATCCAGGCAGGACACGGCGGCGGGCTCGTCGGCGCAGACGGCGGGTGGAGACCCGGCTTCAATCCCTCGCTCGAGGAGCTACGAGGGCGCGGAGGAAGCCAGGCGGCGGGCGGAGCGCCGAGCTGTGAAGGGAGCCCGAATGTCTGTGGCCAGCCGGGGACTCTCGGCAGAGGTGGAGCCCCAGGAACAGAGTCGGGCAACCACGGGACAGGGGGCGGTGGTGGCTACTACGGCGGCGGAGGCTCCACCGGCAACACAACTGGTGGTGGCGGAAGCAGCTTCGCCGCTCCCCTCCGTACCCAGTCGGTGAGCCACACCCAAGGATTCCACTATGGGCATGGCTACATCGTCCTCCGCATCAAATGACGGGCGTCTCTCACTTCCGCGGGCTCCACAGCGGCGGTTGCTTCTACCTCTGAATCGGATTCAGTCCGCCAAGGGTCACCAGCGCCGACCGAGAGATCGTCACCGTCCCAATCGACTCGAGCGACTCCAGACCTCCGAGGCTCTCCAACGGCTGGTTCCCCTGGATCATGAGCTCATCGAGCGAGGTCAGCTCGCTCAGGGCGGTGACGTTCTCCAACGCCGCGTTGTCGGTCAACCGCAGGCGCCCTCCGATGGTGCGGAGTCGCTCGAGCCCTGCGAGGCTCGCTACTGCAGTGCGGCGGATGAAGAGCTCGTCTCCGACTTCCTCGAGGTTGTCGAGGATGGTGAGGTCCTCTGCGTCGTAGTCGTCCACAAAGACGTCGCCGGTCACGCGCGCGAGGTTCACTGATTCACCTGGCGCGCCGGCTATCTTGAGGTCCCCATCGAGCACGAGGCACGACTCTTCGAATTCGGGCCATCCCGTACCGTCTACGACGTCGACGTCGCCAGTGGCCACGTGGCAGCAGACGCGGTCCTCCACCGCAGATCCATCCGTGGGCACTTCGTGGAGCGCCGCCTGCTCAGGGCCGCAAGACGTGAGCGTCTCGCAGACGCGATCCGTCGTGGCGGTCGCAGCATCGACCTCGTACTCGTCCTCCCCGCAGATCGTGAGGGGCGCGCATACTCGATCCGCTGTGGCGGTAGGAGCCTGGACCTCGAACTCGTCCGCCCCGCAGACCGACACCGGTGCGCATGCGTTCTCGTCCACAGCGTATTCGGCCTCGCCGCAGCCGGCGACCGGAGCGCACGTGCGATCGCTGGTGGGTGTAGGCGCGATCGTCTCTCGCTCTCCATCGCCGCAAGTCGTCAGCGGCTTGCAGGCTCCCGCATCCTCGAAGTGGTCCTCGAGGCAGTCACCGCAATAAACATCCTCGTCACCGGTCTCGTCGACGCAGCGGCGCAGCTCATCGCCGCATCGAAGCTCGTCGCAAGCCAGCGATGACTCGGGTCGCGGCGTAGCGAGGTCCTCCTCGCCACACGCGGACAGCAGCACCCCAAGGATTACGACCGAACGAACTGTACATTTCACGACTCTCACTACAGGTTTCTCTCCGTCTCTCTAATGGTTTCTTTCGACCCCTAGCACATGCCTTTCCGTAGGCTCAAGGCGTACTTCCCGCTCGACGCGTGCAAGAGATTGAAAGAAGCGATAGCTCCAAAGAAGCGGCGATCTTTCAGGGAATGGGAGGTTTCGAGGTGGTACGGAATTTCGAACCCATCCGTTTGCGCCGATCCCGTTTGACTCTACCGGGATCCCTTGGGAACATCCCGCCGCCACGAACGGACGGCGAGCGCACGCACCGGCGGGGAAGGCTCGCCTCCTGGCTTTGTTGATCCCCCAGGTCATCCTTCTCCGCCCACAGCCGTGGAGCCCGCGGGCCCCTCAACGCCGAGAGATTCCCCTGCCTCTTCCCCTGTCACGCCTCGTCCTCCTGGCCTTCGGCGCCTCCCTCGTCCTCTCCGGCTGCCGCACCGAATCATCGACCTTCGGCCCAGCGCAGCGGGCTCGCGACGGGAACGTCTTCTACCTGGGCGGCGGTTCGGAGCCCGAGTCCATCGATCCGGGCAAGGCCTACGACTCCCCCGGCCTCGGGGTGACCCGAAACATCTTCGAGGGGCTGATGCGCTACGATCCGCGCACCCTCGATCCCCTCCCCGGGGTGGCCGCCTCCTACGAGAAGAGCGAGGACGGGACCCACTACCTCTTCCTCCTGCGCAGGGAGGCCCGCTGGTCGGACGGCAGCCCGGTCACCGCCCACGACTTCGAGTGGTCCTGGAAGCGGGTGCTCCGGCCCGAGACGGCGGCGCAGTACGCGGCGCTCCTCTGGGATCTGAAGAATGGCAGGGCCTTCGCCGAGGGGCGGGTTCCCGAAGAGGCGGTGGGCGTGAAGGCGCTGGACGATCACACCCTGGAGGTGACCCTCGAGCGGCCGATCCCCTGGTTCCTCGAGGTCCTCTCCTTCGGGCCCTTCACCCCCGTGCACCGCGGGGCTGTCGAGGCCCACGGCACCAACTGGACCCGCCCGGAGAACATCGTCACCAACGGCCCGTTTCACCTCAGCCGCTGGGTGATCAGCTACCAGATCGAGCTGGTTAAGAGCGAGACCTACTGGGGCAAGGACGAGGTCTCCCTGGACAAGGCGGTCTTCGTGATCTCCGACGACGCCCACGCGATGATGCGCCTCTTCCGGGCCGGGGAGCTGGACTGGATCGGATCGGACGTGGCCCCGCCCCAGGAGTACCTCAGCTTCCTGAAGACCAAGGACGACTTCCATACGAGCCAGAGCCTCGCCACCTACTACCTGATCTTCAACCTGCGGGAAGAAACCCCTGCCCAGCGCGCCTCGCCGCTCCTGGACAAGCGGGTGCGCAAGGCGCTGGACATGGCGGTGGACAAGGACGCGATCGTCCAGTTCGTCACCAGGGGCGGCCAGCGCGCGGCTCGATCGATCGTCCCCGACTACTTCCTCGAGCGGGGCTATCGGCCGCCCCCGGGCAACGCCTACGACCCCCAGGGCGCCCGCGATCTCCTGGCGGCGGCTGGCTATGGCCCCGGCGGCAAGCCCTTCCCCGTCATCGAGTTCACCTACAACACCAACGAATCCCACCGCCAGGTGGCCGAGGCCATCCAGCAGATGTGGCGCAAGGAGCTCGGGATCCACGTACAGCTCGTCAACCAGGAGTGGAAGGTCTTCATGAGCAACCGCAACGAAGGCTACTTCCAGCTCAGCCGCGCCGGCTGGACCGGCGACTTCCAGGATCCCTACAGCTTCCTCGCGCTCTTCCTCGGCGACGCCGACATGAACGCGTCCCGGTGGAAGAACGAGGAGTACGACCGCCTGGTGGATCAGGCCCTCGCCGAGCAGGATCAGCAGAAGCGCTACGAGCTCTACGCCCGGGCCGAGGCGATCCTCCTCGACGAGCTCCCGATCATCCCGATCTACTTCTACTCCTCGAACACCCTCCTGGGCTCCTGGGTCGGCGGATACCACCCCACCCCGCAGAACATCCACCCGCTGCGAGACATCCGGCTTCTCCCGCAGGATCGTCCGGTGGCTCGGGAGACCCCTTAGATGGGACGGTTCATCTTCCGCCGGGTCCTCGGCTTGTTTCCCATTCTGCTCGTGGTCTTCACCATGAGCTTCATCCTGATGCGCGCCGCCCCCGGCGGCCCCTTCGACGCGGAGAAGCCCGTCCCCGCCGAGGTGAAGCGCAACCTGGAGCGCCAGTACCACATGCGCGAGCCGTGGTGCGAAGCCCGCTTCCTCCCCGCGCTGCAGGAGCCCGGCCTCAGCACCGAGGCCGAGCGGCAGATCCGCGCGGAGCATGCCGGAGCCTCCCGGATCGAGCAGCTCTGCACCGGTGTCTTCCAATACGGCTGGATGCTCTCCAATTACGTGCGCGGCGACTTCGGGCCTTCGTATAAATACAAGGACCGCAGCGTGAACGAGTTCATCCGCTCGGGCCTGCCGGTGACCATGCAGCTCGGCCTGGTGGCGGTCTGCTTCGCCCTCTTGATCGGGCTTGGCGCCGGGCTGATCGCGGCGATCAAGCAGAACGAGTGGCAGGATCACGCCTCCATGGGCGCCGCGCTCCTGGGGATCTCGGTCCCCAACTTCGTGCTCGGGCCCGTGCTGATCTTCATCTTCTCTCTCACCCTCCTCTGGCTCCCACCCGCCCGTTGGGACGGCTGGCAGTACATGATCCTCCCGGGCTTCACCCTGGGCAGCGTCTACGCCGCCTACATCGCCAGGCTCACCCGCGGCGGGATGCTGGAGGTGGTGCGCCAGGACTACATCCGCACCGCCCGCGCCAAGGGCCTCTCGGAGAAGCTGGTGATCCTGCGCCACGCCATGCGCGGCGGCATGCTCCCCGTCGTCTCCTACCTCGGCCCCGCCCTCGCGGGCCTCTTCACCGGCTCGATCGTGATCGAGCGGATCTTCAACATCCCCGGGATGGGCCGCTACTTCATCGACGCCGCCTTGAACCGAGACATCACCCTGGCGATGGCGGTGGTGGTGGTGAACGCGGTCTTCCTCCTCGTGGCCAACCTCGTCGTCGACGTGGTGCTGGGCCTGCTCGATCCCCGGGTGAGGTACGAATGAGCACCGACGTCATCCAGCCCCGCCCGCCCCTCCTCGAGGTGGACGAGCCCCTCGAAGAGATCGAGGGGACCTCGCTCTGGCAGGACGCCTGGCGCAGGCTCCGCAAGAACCGGATGGCGGTGGCCTCCGCCGGGATCCTCCTCTTCGTGGTCCTCTTCTGCGTCTTCGGCCCCTGGTTCGTGGGCTACAGCTTCGAAGAGCAGAACCTGGCCTACGGCGCCCAGGGCGCCAGCGGCGCCCACTGGTTCGGCACCGATCTCCACGGCAGGGATCTGCTGGTTCGCACCATGTACGGCGGCAGGATCTCGCTCCTGGTCGGCCTCTGTGCCACCGCCGTCTCCCTCACCATCGGCGTCTCCTACGGCGCGATCAGCGGCTACTTCGGCGGCAGGCTGGACTCGATGATGATGCGGATCGTGGACATCCTCTACACGATCCCCTTCATGTTCGTGGTCATCCTCTTCCTCGTCCTCTTCGGCCGCTCCCTGGTGATGCTCTTCGTGGCCCTGGGGGCGGTGAGCTGGCTGACCATGGCCCGGATCGTCCGGGGGCAGGTCCTCTCGCTGAAGCAGAGCGAGTTCATCGACGCCGCCAGGGCCAGCGGCGTGGGCCACTTCGGGATCATCTTCCGGCACCTGGTCCCCAACGCCCTGGGGCCGATCATCGTCTACACCACCCTCACCATCCCGCGGGTGATGCTGGAGGAGGCCTTCCTCTCCTACCTGGGCCTGGGGGTGCAGCCGCCGATGGCGTCGTGGGGCCTCCTGGTCTCCGACGGAGCCAACGCCATGACCTTCTTCCCTCACATGCTCCTCTTCCCTGGGGCCGTCCTCACCCTCACCCTCTTCGCCCTCAACTTCCTCGGCGACGGTCTGCGCGACGCCCTCGATCCCAGGATGCGATCGTGAGCGAGCTGATCCTGGAGGTGAAGGACCTCCACGTGCACTACGCGGTGGAGGGGGCCGTCTCCAAGGCGGTGGACGGCGTGAGCATCTCCCTGCCCAAGGGCAAGACCCTGGCTGTGGTGGGAGAGTCCGGCTCGGGCAAGAGCCAGACCATGTACGGGATCCTCGGCCTGGTGCCCCAGCCGCCGGGGAAGGTCTTCGGCGAGGCCGCCCTCTTCGACGGCGAGGATCTGCTGCGGGTCTCCGAGAAGAAGCTGCGTCAGCTCCGGGGGGATCGGATCGCGATGATCTTCCAGGATCCGATGACGGCGCTGAACCCCTTCCTCACCGTGGAGCGGCAGCTCACCGAGGTCCTCGAATCCCACAAGGGCATATCGCGCAAGGCTGCCAGGGCGGAGGCCCTGGAGATGCTGCGTCGGGTCGGGATCCCCGATCCCGAGCGACGGATCGATCAGCACCCGCACCAGTTCTCCGGCGGGATGCGCCAGCGGGTGATGATCGCCATGGCGCTCCTCTGCAGGCCGGCCCTGCTGGTCGCGGACGAGCCCACCACCGCCCTCGACGTCACCATCCAGGCGCAGATCCTCGAGCTCTTGCGCAACCTCCAGACCGAGCTGGGAAGCTCCATGATCCTGATCACCCACGACCTGGGCGTGGTCGCCGGCAACGCGGACTACGTCGCGGTGATGTACGCGGGTCGGGTGGTGGAGCGGGGCACGGCGGATCAGATATTCGAGGCGCCCCTCCACCCCTACACCCAGGGTCTCCTCGCCAGCGTGCCCAGGCTGGACGCGGCGCAGAAGGAGCAGCTCGTGCCGATCCCGGGCCAGCCCCCGGATCCCACCCAGCTCCCCTCGGGCTGCCCCTTCCGTACCCGCTGCTCCAAGGCGGAGGATCGTTGCGCCGCCGCCTACCCCGAGGTCCGCAGGCTCGGCGAAGGAAGGGAGGTCGCATGCTGGGTCGCGTGAACCGCGAGGGCGAAGAGCGCCTCGAAGGAGAGATCCAGAGCAGCGGCGCCAGCGCAGCAGAGCGCGGCGCGGCCCCCCGGCCGCCCGCCGGCGCCGTTCCACGCGCCACCGGCGCCAGGGCCACCTCTCCTGCGGGACCGCTCCTGGATGTCCGGGGCCTCGAGGTCCACTTCCCGGTGTTCAAGGGCTCCTTCTTCCGCCGCAGGTCGGGGGAGGTCCGGGCGGTGGACGGGGTCTCCTTCCACGTCGACCGCGGCGAGACCCTGGGACTCGTCGGCGAGTCCGGCTGCGGCAAGAGCACCACCGGCCGCGCCCTGATGCGCCTGGTGGAGGCAACCGCCGGCACGGTCGACTTCGGCGGCGACGATCTGCTGGCGCTGCGCGGCGAGAAGCTCCGCAGGAAGCGCCGGGACCTCCAGATGATCTTCCAGGATCCCTACGGCTCCCTCGATCCCCGCATGACCGTCCTCGACATCGTGGCGGAGCCCCTGCGCGCCCACGGCTTCCCCCAGGGCGAGATCCAGAGCAAGGTCAAGGAGATCCTCGACCTCTGCGGCATGAACCCCCGCTACATCCGCCGCTACCCCCACGAGTTCTCGGGGGGCCAGCGCCAGCGGGTGGCGATCGCCAGGGCCCTCGCCCTGCGCCCGTCCTTCGTGGTCTGCGACGAGGCGGTCTCCGCGCTGGACGTCTCGATCCGCGCCCAGATCCTCAACCTCCTGGTCAGCCTCCAGCGGGAGCTCTCCCTGACCTACCTCTTCATCGCCCACGATCTCGCCGCGGTCCGGCACATCTCCGATCGGATCGCGGTAATGTACCTGGGGAAGATCGTGGAGCTCTCCCCCGCGGACGAGATCTACCGCAGGCCTTCGCATCCCTACACCCAGGCGCTGATCTCGGCGGTCCCCCTCCCCGATCCCAAGGCGGAGACCCAGCGTCGCCGCGTGGTCCTGCAGGGCGACGTGCCCTCGCCGCTGAACCCGCCCAGCGGCTGCAGGTTTCACACCCGCTGCCCGCTCTTCCAGAAGCTGGACGCCGCGGGTCAAGCGCGCTGCAAGGGGGAGGAGCCCCTCCTCCGGGTGCTCGGCGACGGCCGCCACGCCGCCTGTCACTTCGCCGAATAGCGGCAGGGGCCGCCGGACGATCGCATCCGGACGGCCCGCCCTCTCGTGCAGCGGGTCTCTTCGATCTTGGAGCGGCCCCCCTCCGGCGGCGATGCCTATGCCGATGCCTGGGAGCGGCGCCGGGATGCGGCGCCGCTCCTCATCGGCGAATCGGCTGCCCCTACCGGCGCCGGTAGTGGATCGACTGCCCGGGCTGGAGCAGCGGCAGGTCGTGGAGGAAGTTGATCGCCTCCCCCCCGCCGATGGCCTCGAGGCCCACGGTGGCGTTGGCGCCGAAGTGGTCGGGGTGGATGAACATGTCTCGATATGCCGTGACGATGTCTCCATTTTCCCAGAGCTGGATCTGGAAGCTCATCCAGCCCTCCTGGATGTTGACCCCGGTGTCCACCTTCTTGACGTTGCTCCACTGCAGGATCAGCAGCTTCTCGCCTTCGATCTCCCGGTGCGCGAACGCGAAGGACGCCTTCGGCCCCCACAGCGGATACTCCTGCTTGAGCAGCGCCCAGTAGGCGGCGACCATGCCGTTGCCCATGCTGCCGGTGGCGGGGAGCTCCTCGATCCCCCCGCCGATCTCGGGTGAACCGCGGAAGGAGGCGAAGCCGTTCACCGTGGCCCAGACCCGGTCCACGGTCTCGCCGAAGAACGGCATCGTGAAGCCGAGCCCCCCAGGGATCACCACCGTCTTCGAGCCCAGGAAGAAGCTGCCGATCCGGGTCCCGCTCTGCTCGATGTCCAGGAAGGGCATCGAGGAGTAGGGATCGATCTCGTAGTAGGGGGAGGCGCAGCCCTCTCCCGCGTGAGGACTTCCGCCCTCCGTGCTCTCGCACCACCTGGCGGGGTCGTCGTTGGAGAGGGTGCCGACCAGGTGGTGCACGGGCTCGAGGCTGAGGCCGCCGTGGGGCGGGATGGTCCAGCTATTGTCCAGTGTCACCGAGGCGATCTCCCTCCCGTCGTTCGAGAGCAGGAGCCTGCCGTCGCGGGGGAGGAAGTCCGCCAGCCCGTAGGCGTAGTCGGGCTGGAAGGTCCCCTTGGCCCCATTCCCCGTGCCCAAGGTCCGATAGCCGTAGGGGGGGACCTCCACCGGGGTCAGCGAGGTGATCACGTGGCTCCCCGCCGGGGTCTGGAGCTCCATGCCGCGCAGGTCGACGGGGTATGGGGTCACGTTCCGCAGCTCGAACCATTGGGTGCCGCCGTTCCCCGGCGACTGGAGCTGCAGCTCGGTGACGATCAGATCGCCCGCGGAGGGGACCACCACGACGATGGTCCTGCAGTCGGTGAAGCCTTCCAGCGTTCCGCAGACCTCGTACTCCGTGGTCCGGGACGGCGACACCTCGATCCGATCGCTGGCCTGGGGGATCGCGTAGCGGAAGCTGCGGCCGCTCCACGGCATCGGGTTCGAGAGGTTGTAGATCACCTGGACGCCCTGGGAGGCGGTGACGGGGTCCTGGAAGCCGATCGACGCCGACTGGCCCCCTGCGACCTCCGGATGCTTGTCGCTCACCATGTTCCCGTAGCGGAACTCGATCGAGCCGTCGCGGAAGAGCAGCGCCTGGAAGGTGAAGTCGTCGGTCTGGTCGGCGGGAGCCGGCGCAGGGTTCACGTAGTGCTGCATCTTCGTCCACTGGAGGATCAGGTGGTCCCGCGCTGGATCCCCCGGGACCTGCACGTACCGCTGGTAGGCGGCGCCCCGGTCGAAGACCCGGAAGTTGTGCCAGAAGGGCGCGATGTTCACCCGCAGGCTGGTGCGATTCGCCAGCGGCTGGTTCACCCCCGGCCCGTTGTAGTCCGCGGCGGTGGGGTCGAAGCTCAGGTAGCCCGCGACCGCCATCACCGCGAAGTCGTAGCTCTCGCCGAAGTAGGGGAACTCGAAGCCGGGCGGGAAGTCGATCCGGACCGTGTCCAGCAGGACCGGCGTGACCCCTCCCGCCGTCGAGTCGTGGAAGTCGGCGATCGGGGTCCCGGTGAGGCTGATGTCCTGGAAGGGGGCGTCGAAGACCTCCATCATCCCCAGGGCGTCCTTGGGCTCGAAGTCCACCTCGGGTCGGGCGCCGCCTTCGACGCCCCACTCCAGCACCACGGGGACGTTCCCCACCGACTGGATCAAGGTGGGCGCTCTTTCTTCGAAACGGAAGGTCCTCACCGCCACCACCTGCGTCGCCTCGCGCTCGACCCCCGGGGCCCCTTCCACCGTCAGGGTGAAGGTCGCCGTGGACTCTGGCGTGATCTGCACGGAGCCGGAGGCCCAGTTCCCTCGCTCCACCGCGATCTCGGAGGACTCTCCATGCTCATCCCTTCGCAAGGAGAAGGCGGTGGCGCCGACGGTCTCCCAGCTCAAGGTCACCGCCGTCCCATTCCCCTTCTCCACCTCCGCCTGGTCCACCGAGAAGGCCTCGATTCGCACGGGGTCGTGGAAGGACAGGTTCACCTGCCGGGTCTCCGGGTCGCCGAAGCTCCCGAAGGCCCGGACCGTGTAGGAATAGCTGCCCGCGGTCGCCTCCGAGACGGTGCAGCCACCCCTCGGCAGGCTGCTCTGCGCAGCGGGGCAGATCACGTTCCCCCCTTGATCCACCACATCCAACGACGCGACGTCGGTGGTCGTCCACTCGATCGTCACCGGATCGCCTGCCGAGAGCACCTCGGGGTAGGTCCTCACCCCTACGAGCTCGGGCGCGCGGTGGGCGCGGAGCGTGATGGTCCGGGTCGAGACCCTCCCCTTGGCACCGTGGGCCACCAGGGTGAACTCCTTGGTCTCGGAGACCTGGGTGGTCTTCTCACCGTTCAGCGGGGTCACGTCCGGCATGAAGCGATAGGACCGCCCCGGGAAGCCCCCGGCGAGCTCCTGGTTGTAGTGAAGAAGGAGGCCCGAGTCCCCGCCGGCAAATTGGAAGCCGACGGTGGGAGAGATCGCGATGCAGTTCCCGTTCGGCTCGCCAGTGGGACCGTATCGATACTCGAAGCGTCCCCCCTCCCGCAGCAGCACCTGAAAGCTGGTCTCGCGGGGGCAAGCGACCCGCCCCGCCTGGCCAAACGCGAAGCGGGACCACTCGATGGCGAGGTAGAAGCCGTCGTCGTCCGTCCCCGTATCCCAGAGGAGCTTCGCGTTGGCGCCGCTGAGCGTATCCCAGAAGGGCGCCAGGAGCTGGGTCCAGCCGCCGGCGCTGGTGGGGATCTCGGGGTTCGAAGCCGAGGGCCCGTCGTGGGTGAGGTCGAAGCTCAGCACGCCGTTCGTGTGGATCCGAGCCCGGTCGTAGCTGACGCCGTCCAGGTCGAACGAGAAGCCCGCCGGGAAGACCAGATCCTCGCAGCCGTTGGCGTATCCGGGCGTGCAGGCGGTGGGGGTCAGCTCGGTGGAGGTCCCGTTGTCCCGCAGCTCGATGAACGGCAGGTTCCCCAGCTCGAACTCGAAGCCGGTGGAGGGGAGGAGCTCCACCGACTCGGCCCGCTCCGTGGTCCAGGAGAGGGTGCTGAAGCCCCCAACGAAGACGTCGGTGGGATCCGCCGTGAAGGAGGTGATCTCCACCCGCAACACCTCGACCGTCAGATCCACGGTCCCCACCCCGCCCAGATCGGAGACCGCCACGGCCCGGAAGGTGGTGGTGGCGTCGGGATCCAGGGGAATGCTACCGCCGAGGATCTCTCCCGCGTCCTCGGTGTGGAGGAGCGCCGGCGACAGCGGAGCGCCCTCCTCGTCCAGCTCATAGATCGTGAGGGAGGCAGCGGGCTCGCAGGTCCAGCTCAGCACGATCCCGTCGTGCAGCTCCACGTCGTAGGGGTTCGGGGTCGCGGTCAGCTCCACCTCCGGCCCCGGCGGCGCCTGGAGGCTGACCGTGAAGGTCGCATCCACCTCGTGGCGCAGGCGGTTGAAGGCCCGAAGCCGGTAGGTCGTGTCGGTGGCCATGGTCCTGGACAGGCTGCCGTTGAGGGGGAGCTCGCTGAACCCCAGCAGGACGGGGTCGAGGATCTCGCCGTCCTGCTCGAGCACCAGCTCCTCCGCGTTCTCGGTGGTCCAGAAGAGCTCGTAGCCTTCGCCGACCAGCACCGCCGAGGCCGAGGCGGAGAAGATCTCGATCTCCGCTGGCTCTACGACCTCGAGCTCCACCTCTCGGGTGATCGTGCCGGCGCGGTTCGTCACCACGAGCTCGAGCTGCTCCGGGCCGTCGAGGCGGACGGTCAGCTCCATCTCATGGCTCGCCTCGTCGCCTGCGTACAGCTCCTCGCCGTCCAGGAGGAGCTGGATCTCGTCTGCGCCCGAGGTCGACCAGGCCACCTGGATCGTCCCCTCCACCCCGCGGGTCAACTCGTCGGGAGCCGCCGTAAACGATCCGACCGTGGGCGGATCCACCACCACCGTCTCCAACGAAAGGGTCTCGGTGGCCTCGAGATCGCCGCTGGTCGCCAGCAGCACGAAGACCCCCGTCGCGTCCACCGGCGCCAGGATCGATCCGGCGGCGATCTCTCCCGCGGGGATCGCCTGATCGAAGCCGTTTCCGTTGCTGAGCCGCAGCGCGGTCGCCCCCGCGGTCTTCCAGCTCACCTCGACCTCGTGTCCGACCACCAACGGCTCCTCGGCGTCCACCAGCAGCTCGAGGATCCGGGGCTGGACCCCGACGGTCACGGTCTGGGACTTCTCCGTGCCGCCGCTCCCGAACGCCTGGAGCTGGTAGGCGGCGCTGACCGAAGGGCTCACCTCCAGCACCCCGTTCGGCTGGCTCCGGGAGTCCAGGAGCACCTCGTCGCCCTGGCTCAGGACGATCCGCTCCGCCCGTCGGGTCGACCACCGCAGCACGGCAGCCTCGTCCACCTCGATGGTCGCTGGGTCGGCGACGAAGCTGAGGATCTCGAGACCGCCGCCTCCGTCGCCGACCGGATCGAGCTCCTCGCTCGAACAGCCCGCCGCCACCGCGAGCGCCAGGAAGAAATGGATTGCGTATCGGAATGAAGCGATGTTTCGGGTCTCCATCGACAAGCCTCCTCCTACGAGTGGGGATCGAGCGCCAACCTCGACGATCCTTCGATCTTACGACGTGGAAAGCCGATGCAGGCGCCCTTCCTGCCAGATTTGAGAGCATCAAGAGATGTTTTAGGTGGTGCCGGGGCCTTTCGTTTGCTCTCCGACAATTCACGAAATCTGCCTGCGGGTCTGGCGAAAAAATGTCTCCGAATGCTACAGAAGCGGTTGCATGAAGGGCCGGGACGCCGTTTACTCCGCCGGTCAGCGGGCCCCCCGGCCGGGGAGCCCAGGGAGCCAACAGATGGCGCAGGTCGCAAGTCGCAGAGCCCGCGAGAAGGTCCTCCGAGTGCGCGAGGAGTCGTTTTCCTTCCAGCCCCGGGATCAGGAGGGCCGCCCAGGCACCTCCCGCCCCTCCCGATTCGAGAGCAAGATCCAGGCGCTGCAACAGCAGCGGACGACGCGACTCGCCCCCCTCCTCTTCTCGCTCTGTGTCCTCGTGGTCGCTGCTGGGTGCTCGTCCTCCGACGACGGTCCCGGTCCCCAGGCGGTGTCCGGCGCCACCATCCTGAAGTTCCAGGCCCAGCCCTCCTCGATCTTCCCGGGGGAGACCACCACCCTCTCGTGGGACGTCCGGGACGCGGCGACCGTCCGCCTCGCGGATGGCGAGGGCAACCCCGTCGACCTCGACGCCGCCGCCCTCGAGGCGAGATCCCTCACGGTCAGCCCCGCCGCCACCACCCGCTACGTCCTGGAGGCGGTGGGCAGAGACCGCCGGGCGGTGAGCCGCACCGCCAACGTCACGGTCCGTCCCGCCAAGCCCACGATCCTGAGCTTCACCGCCAGCCCCGACTCGATCGAGGTGGGCGATGGCCTCACCCTGAGCTGGGCCACCGAGGGCGCCGACGCGGTCCGCCTCCTGGCCAAGGGCGGCGCCTCCGTCGACATCCAGGGAGCGTCGCCTGCAGACGGCTCCGTCTCGGTGAAGCCGACCGCTTCGACCAGCTACACCCTCGAGGCCACCAACGTCTCCGGAAAGGTCGAGGCCGCCGTCCAGATCCAGGTGACCAACTCCCTCGACCTGGAGTTCTACGCCCACGAGGAGCGGATCCGCTTCGGCGAGTCCACCCTCCTGGACTGGAGGACCCGCAGCGCCGAGCGGGTGGTCCTCAGCACCGGTGGTGAGATCCTCGTCGACAGCACCACCTCCCCCTCCGGCAAGTTCGAGGTGCAGCCCACCCGGAACACCACCTACCGCTTCGTCGCCCACGGAAGATCCGGGAGCAAGGAGCTCAGCGCCGAGGTGAAGGTCGAAGCCGCGATCGAGTCCTTCGCAGCCGACGCCTCTGGTCCCGTCGCCAGGGGCACCTTGGTGGGACTGAGCTGGAGCACCGGCGGCGCCGACTCACTGCGCCTCACCACCTCCGACGGCTTCCTCCGGGAGATCGATGCGGCGGAGCGCGACGAGGGGAGCACCACCCTGCCGGTTCCGAACGACGGCCGCTTCGTCCTCAGCGCCACCACCGTCGACGGCCTCGAGACCGTCGGTGAGATCGTCCTCGCCCTCCTGGACGGCCCCGAGGTCCTGGAGCTCACGGTCTCGCCATCGTCCCTCACCCTCGAGCCGGGCAGCACCGCCGAGGTGGTCCTCTCCTGGACGACCCGCCTCGCGTCCAGCGTCGACCTGGTCCGCCAGGGGGCCGGGGTGATCTACGCAGACGACGCGGAGGGGCAGCAGGGCTCCACCACGGCCCTCGTCGATCGAAGCAGCACCTTCATCCTCTCCGCTCGCAACGCCGCCGGGGTCGCGACCCGGCAGGTCGAGGTCGCGGTGGTCCTGCCCCCCACCATCGATCGCTTCGTCGCGCAGCCCGCCCACGTCGGGGTGGGCGAGATCCTGGAGCTGGTCTGGAACGCCCCCAACGCCACCTCCGTGGAGCTCTTCCAGGGGCCGAGCCGGATCCACGCCTCCTCCACCACCCAAGGGAGCTTCCCCTACCAGGTCGCCTCGGACTCCACCTTCCGCCTGGTCGCGGTCAACAGCCTGGGGCAGTCCGCGGAAGAGACCCTAGTCGTCACCGTCGGAGCCCCGCAGATCCTGGACTTCACCGCCTCCCCCGATCACGTGGGCCCCGGCGGCCAGATCAGCTTCCAATGGACCAACCGGGGCGGATCCTCGCTCCAGGTCCTGGGTCCCAACGGCCCCATCCCTGCCTGCTCCACCTCCCTCGCCGACACGATCGCCAGCGGGACCTGCTCCACCCCCGCACCGGCAACCCTCGGCAGCGTCGACTACCAGCTGATCCTCACCAACGGGATCTCCCAGACCGCGACCGCCACCCGCAGCGTCACCGTCGCGGACGGGCCCTCGATCCTGAACTTCGGCGTGGACCGGAGCCTGATCACGCGGAACGAAACGGTCACCTTCTTCTGGCAGACCCGCGCGGACGCCGACGGCACCACGCCCCAGCTCAGCCTCGTCGACGGCGCCGACACCTACAGCCTCGACGGCGCCGACGCCCTCGATGGCTCCATCACCGTGGAGCCCCGCCAGGTCGGGGCCCGGACCTTCCGGCTCACCGCCTCCACCCCCGGCACCGCGTCGGCGAGCTGGGACCTGGGCATCACCGTCTACGAGGCGCCCACCCTCAGCGTCAGCTCCTCTCCCGACACCTACTTCCCCGGCGAAGGTCCGGTGTCCTTGAGCTGGCAGAGCACCCACGCCATCGGGATCTCGGTGCAGGAGCTGAACGAAGAGGAGGAGGCGCAGGAGCTCGCCTTCTTCGCGGATCCGGCCCTGGTCGCGGCGGGGACCTTCGGGGTCCTGCCACCCTCCCCTGGTCGCACCTATCGGATCGTGGCGACCAACGCAGCCGGCAGCAGCGTGAGCCAGGAGATCCACGTGAGCTGGAACCAGCCCGAGATCGTCGACTTCTCGGCTGCGCCCGCGAACATCCTGATCGGCGACACCGCCTTCCTCCAATGGATCACCAACCGCACCGACGAGGTCGAGATCGCGCCCCGCCCCGTGGTTCGGAGCGCTCCCTTCGTCGACGTCAGCACCAGCCCCACCGCGACGGCGGTGGAGCTCGGGGCCTGCGACGCCCCCGTGATCACCGACGGCTGCGCGCCGATCACCCTCCCCTCCAGCTTCCCCTTCGGCGGGGTCGCGCGGACCAGCGCCCTCGTCTTCCTCAACGGTGTGATCAGCTTCGACACAGAGTTTCCGGGCACCTCGAGCACCAACGAGAGGCTCCCCTCCTCCTCGGCGTCCTTCGTCAGCCTCGCCCCCTTCTGGCAGGGCCTGCGGGCCTCGGTGCCGGACGGCGGCCGATCCGGGAAGATCTTCGTCGACCGCGGCAGCGACGATGGCGGCGTCTTCACCGTGGTCCAATGGAAGGGCTTCTGGGTGGACGGCGCCACCGCCGCCGATCCCGTCGACCTGAACTTCGAGGTCATCCTCTACGAGAGCGGCAACTTCGACTTCCGCTACGACACCATGCTCGGCGGCTCCCTCGCCGAGCGGGCCAACGGGGAGCGCGCCTCGATCGGCTACCAGATCCAGGCGGGCGAGGGGCAGTCGGTCGCCTTCCGCGAGGTGGTCGCGGTGGGGCTCCAGGGGCGTTCGCTGGGATTCCGCCTGGGCGCCTTCCCGGTCAATGGCACCCTGGAGATCTTCCCCCTCGCCGACGGTCTCAACAGCTACACGCTGACCGCCACCAGCACCGCCGGCACCGCCAGCGCCTCCGCCTCCGTGCGGACAAACGACAGCGTCACCCTCGGATCCCTCGCGTCCTCCATGGAGTATCCGGCGCCAGGCGAGCGCTTCGAACTGAGCTGGGACGCCCCGGGGGCTGTCGAGGTGCGGGTCGAGAGGCCGCTCGTCGACGAGGAGGACGAGGAGGAGGAGCCCGAGGTCCTCTGCACCTTCGTCGGCGGCGGACCCGGGAGCTGCGAGCTCCAGGAGGCCACCCAGGGGGTCTACCGCTACGTCGTCCGGGCGGTGGGCGCCGGCTTCGGCGACGAGGCGCTGGACGAGATCGAGCTGCGGATCTTCCCCGCCTTCTCGATCGACACCCTGACCGCCATCGGCTTCGTGGAGCCGGCGGAGGACGAGGAGGACGAAGACGTGGAGTGGACCCGCGTCAGCTGGACCACCACCAACGTCCAGTCTTTGGTGTTGCGGGAGGACGGGGTGGTGGTGAACACCAGCGGGGTCGGGGTCGGATCCGGCTCTCTGGACCTCCCCTATGACCCGGCGGCCACCTACACCCTCACCGTGACCAGCCAGGGCAGGGTCCGCAGCCAGACGACCACCGTGGTCGAGATCGAGATCCCCGACGATCCCGAGGACTGATCGCGTTTTTTGGCGACGAACCGCCCCGACGTGTATAGAAGGTGCCCATGGGCGCAACGCCCGAGCCGTGTCGGCTCGGTGGCTGGGAACTTGAAGCGCCCCCGCAGCCCAGGATCCGATGAACTCGGACCCTGCGCTGCGTGAGAGGGCTCATCTTCGTTCGCTCACTCCCGGCTTTTCTCGAGAGATCGCGACGCCCTGACGGCGTCGCCAGCTCTCCATCTGCGCTATCGCCGCGACGGAAGGATCCGATCCGGCACGGAGCACCCTGCACCATGACGACATTTGCCTCCTTGGGCCTCGCGCCCGAGCTCCTCTCCTCCCTCGACCGGGCGGGTTACCAGACGCCTACGCCGATCCAGGCCCAGTCCATCCCCCCCGCCCTCGCCGGCCGCAACGTGATCGGCTGCGCCGCCACCGGCACCGGCAAGACCGCCGCCTTCATGCTCCCCCTCCTCCAGCGAGCAGGCGCCCGCAAGGGCAAGGGGAGCTTCGGCCTCGTCCTGGCCCCCACCCGCGAGCTGGCCCAGCAGACCTACGAGTACGTGGAGACCTTCGGCGGGGCCCGGGCGGCGCTGATCGTGGGCGGCCTGGGGATGGGACCCCAGGTCACCGCCCTGCGCCAGCGGCCGGAGCTGGTCATCGCCACCCCCGGCAGGCTGATCGATCACGTCGATCAAGGCACCGCCGACCTCTCCTCCGTCGAGGTCCTCGTCCTGGACGAGGCCGATCGCATGCTCGACATGGGCTTTCGCCCGCAGCTCGAGAAGATCATGGCGAGGCTGAAGCAGCGCAAGCAGACCCTGCTCTTCTCCGCCACCATGGCTGGCGAGGTGGGCAAGTTCGCCGCCCGCTTCGTCCCGGATCCGGCGAAGGTGGAGATCCACCGCAGCGGCGTCACCGCGGAGCGGGCCGAGCAGCGGATCTTCCGGGTGGAGAAGAACGAGAAGGCGCCGCTGCTCCTCACCCTGCTGGAGCGGGATCGGGACTCGACCCTCGTCTTCGTGCGCACCAAGCATCGGGCGGACAAGATCGCCAGGATGGTGGAGAAGGCCGGCCACAAGGTCTCCCGCATTCATGGCAACCGCAGCCAGGCCCAGCGCAAGATGGCCCTCGCCGGTTTCCGCGACGGACGCTACCGGGTCCTCGTCGCCACCGACGTGGCGGCGCGGGGGATCGACGTGGAGGAGATCGGCCACGTGATCAACTTCGACCTCCCCGGGGAGCCCGAGGACTACGTCCACCGGATCGGCCGCACCGCGCGCAACCAGGCGAGCGGCAGGGCGACCAGCTTCGCCGAGACCGACGATCGACTGGAGCTGGTGGCGATCGAGAAGCTGATCGGCATGCAGATCCCGCGGGAGGCCCTGCCCAAGGACGACCCCACCTTCGTCGCGGCGATCGCGGCGCGGAGGGAGCGGGAGTCGGACCCCGGCGTCCATGGGGGCCGCACCTATGGACAGATGGGCCTCGCTCCCAAGCCCAAGGCAGCAGGCCCGGGCAGGGGTCGAGGCGCAGCAGCCGCCGCACCCCGAGGCGCTGGCGGAGGACGAGGAGGCGCCGGTGGGAGCCGGGGCGCAGGCGCAGGCCGAGGGACCGGCGGAGGGACCGGTGGAGGCAGAGCCGGCGGCGGAGGCGGTCCCGCCCAGCGTCGAGGCGCCGCGGCGAAGGGCTTCGGGTCCAGGGGCACGGCAGCCCCCGCCCGGCACGGCAGCCGCTCCCGGTAGGCGCGGCGCAGGCACGGGGCTCCTTCCCTGGAGCCCCGCCCCTTCCGGATTCGATACAGAGAACGACGCAGCGCATGTTCCGCCCTGATCGGGCCCGCCTTGCGGGTTCCGCCTGCGGGAGGACATCGCTACCTTGGTCCTGCCCCAGCGTGTATGATCCCGACAAACCATCGGGATCTCGGCTCGAGAGCATCCAAGGGAGTCGTACGCATGCGAGTCTCGTCTCGTCGTTCTGCCCTCTCTTTCTTCTGCGTCTCCGTCCTGATGTCATCGGCGCTCGCCTCCGGCTGCGGCTCCTCCCCGCCCGACGACGCCGATGAAGGCGCAGGAGGGACGATCCCGAACAAGGGCGAGTGCACGAAGAGCGCGGACTGCGAGGCACCTCTCTCCCACTGCACCGACTGGGGCGAATGCGTCGCATGTCTCGAGAGCGACCACTGCGACACGGGCTTCTGCGACGACCAGAACCGCTGCGTCTTCTGCCTCGAGGACGACCACTGCGACGGAGGGGTCTGCAACCCCGATGGACACTGTCTCGAATGTCTCACCGGCAGCGACTGTGCCTCGGGCCATTGCCTGGGGAACGAGTGCCTGCCCGAGGGGATGTGCGCCCCCGGAGCGGATTGTGCCGACGGCTTCCGCTGCGTGGCCCGCGCCTCCGGCGCGACCCGGGGCTTCTGTGAGCTCGAGTGCGACGTCCTCGCGGAAGATCCCTGTCCCGATGACCTCCTCTGCACCTTGCGCGGCTTCGACGAGACCAGCGGCGATCCGATCGGCACCTGCGTCGAGCCCAACGGCGGCGCCGGGGAGCAGGACTCCTGCCGATCCGAGGAGGTCCAATGCGAAGAGAACCTCCTCTGCGTGGCCCGGACCCCGATCGACCTGCGCTGCAACAGCCTCTGCGATGTCGAGGCGGAGACGTCGACCTGCGCCCCCGGGAGCACCTGCGAAGAGGTCGTCTTCCAGTCGGGTGCGACCATCGGCGCCTGCATCGCCGACAAGATCCCGTGCACCGACAACGCGGACTGCCCCGACGACGAGCGCTGCTCGATCACCGCGCGCGGCGAGATGATCTGCATCCAGGCAGTGGGGCCCAAGGAGGGCGGCGACGCCTGCACCACGGGGCTGGAGTGTGACGCCGGGCTCTGCCTCGGAGATTTCTGCTTCGGCGCCTGCTCGGACTCGGATAGCTGCTTCGAGGGCGGAGCCTGCTTGCCGCGTTTCCTCACCAACAATGACGGCATGTTCTGGTTCATTCCCGTCTGCGTCCCCACCTGTACCTCCGACACGGACTGCGGCGAAGAAGAGGCCTGCAGGTACGAGACCTCGAGCAGGCCCTACGGATTCGTCGGCGCCTGCGGCATCGCCATCGGCACCCTCGAGAACGGAGAGGACTGCAGCTCCAGCAGCGAGTGCAGGAGCGGGAACTGCCTGCTGCGACCGGAGGGCTACTGCGCCGGGATGTGCGAGACCGAGGATGACTGCGGTCCCCGCACCACCTGCACCGACACCCTGCTGCGGGCGGGGTCGGGAGAGGATGGTCGCATCAACACCGAGGACGACATCCTCGCGGTCCAGCGGGTCTGCACCCCCTTCGAGTGCGTCAACGACACCGACTGCCCGGGCGACTGGATCTGCAAGCCCGAGGAGATGGTGGGGTGGACCCCCTCGGCGACCCTGACCTTGCGCTGCGGTCCCAAGCTGGGGGACATGCCGGCGGGATCCGAGTGCGAGCTGGACAGGGACTGCGAGACCGGCAGGTGCCTCAAGAGCCAGGAGCCAGGCGGCGCTCCCTTCTGCTTCGGCGCCTGCGAGATCGCGGATGCCGAGTGCAGCGAGGGATTGCGCTGCGTCCAGGAGGCGGCCCAGATCCCTTACGGCCTCGGACATTTCGCGAGCTACCCGTCCTGCATTCCCTGACGCGGAGCCTGTGAAGGGATCGCCCTCGCGCCGCGCGCGAGGGGGCTCCTCTTCGTTTGCTCGGCTCCGGCTGGTGGACGTTTCGCGAGAGCTTCACAAACTCTCAGGGTTCGAGGCCCAGCAGCCTGCAGAGCGGCACCGGCTGGGTCTTGCCCTTGACCGGGGTCGGCGGCATCGGCTCGGTGCGAAAGCCGCGGGTCGCGAGGCCCATCGCCTCCAGAGAGACCACGATCTCCCCGGGCCCCGCCAGGCCGCAGAGCCTGGACGCCAGGTTCACCGGATCCCCGATCGCCGTGTATTCCAGGCGCTTGGACGAGCCCATGGTCCCCACCACGGCGTGACCGCTGTTGATCCCGATCCCACTCGTGACCAGCGGCATGTCCTCCTTCCGCCTGGCCTCGTTCAAGCTCTCGAGCTGCTCCTGCATCTCCAGGGCGCAGGCCAGGGCCCGGTCCACGTCGTCCGCCGCTCCCAGCGGCGCGCCCCACATGGCCATCAGCGCGTCGCCGATGAACTTGTCCAGCACGCCCCCGTGACGAAAGACCGT